>Ga0214172_1000018_pt1 | contig 102036 bp, 149 predicted proteins | sample TroBogEpilimnion_29_FD_153010 | JGI IMG/M metagenome (GOLD analysis project Ga0214172, IMG submission 153010) | Freshwater microbial communities from Trout Bog Lake, WI - 12JUL2007 epilimnion | ecosystem: Environmental > Aquatic > Freshwater > Lake > Epilimnion/Euphotic zone | place: Trout...
CCTTTGACATCAACACCGCCCTTAACGGAAGGGACTGCACCGTCAACCCTGCAGAGGCATCCCGGGCTAAAAGAGACACTTTTAATGGCCTGGTCACGATCAAATACAGTCTTGGATTGCTGTTCCATGCGATGAGTATGACCAAATAACGTAGAGATATTTGGATTCGAATTCGCATATTGAGCAGCCGTAGAGCCAGATGAATTAGCCCTATCGCCGTGCATAGCACGAAGACGCTTATTAATCCAATGTGCAGCAGCTGGATACCCATCAATGAACTCCACTCCTAATTCATCACAACGTAATAGATTTTGTAGACTATTTACTGGCCAGGAATCTGGCATATTAGCTACTTTTAAGCCATAAGCAGCAGCAGCGTTATTAACAATGAAACGAGTAAGACGCTTGTCGTGGTTACCTTCAAGAAGGATAATGCGGGCGTCAGCTCCTGCTTCGGCACGTTGCTGAGCAAGGAAGAGATGACCCCGGTCAATAGCAAGCTGAGCAGTATGAGCAAAGACTGCCTCCTGTTCATATGAACCGTACATTGGTAGGTCTAGGAAATCTCCTAGATTAATAACTTGGTCTAGAGGATGGCCATGGTCTAGGCCTACAACCTGAAGAGCAACGTCCATTGCTGCCTCATCATGAAATGGGTCTACAGTACCATCTTCATATCTGCGGTACCCAATCTGTGGGTCAGGAAGAGCAACAGCAACTTTCCAGTCACTGCTGATTAGTGCAGGTGTACGAACCTTGGGCTGTACAACGGTAGGTGCAGCCTGTTGTACAGGTTGCCATGCTGGGCCCTCAGTCCACTTAGGACTAATGATAATTTTGGTATCGTCTGGATTATTAGATAGACTAACCTTGCTAATCTTCCCCACATCTTCTGCAGTAAGACCATTAGCTTGTAGCAGCTTCTGAATAGAGTTCAACCCTGTAGTGGCTGTAGATTCTTCTTTCGCGTTGTTATAAGCATCGCTTAACGACATCCGCATTCCCCGTTTCTATGCATACGTAGTGATGTAGGTCCGAATGTTGCTCCTGCATTTTTATACAGCGTATAGAGGCTTCTAGTAGAAAAGTCATCGTCGTTTAAAGATTGATCGAAGGCATTTCTATCAGCCTCGGATAAAGTAACAGCCCATTGTCCCACTACACAGTGGTTTACGACAATACTATTGACTTCTTTTGCATCTGCATACAATTGTTGTAACATAATAACCCCCCAGTTATATATCAAATTCTAACACAAAGCCCCATTTTACTGGGGCCTCGTGCATACTACTTAGCGACTATATGAATAGCCTTCGCCACCTTCAAAGTTCTTGAGGTCGCGGTTTGCTACAGAAGGCATTATAACGCCATTAGCCTGTGTCATTCCAGCTTCTGGAGCTGTTGGCTTATGGATACGTGCCTTGACTGTATAACGAGCACCGTTGCGCTCCATTGCTGGAGTCTGCTGGATGTTCTGACGGTTTACCTTGGTACCCATGCCCGTTGGGTCGCCTGCCTGAGTATTCTTCTTAGGCATAAGCTTGGTGTTCTTAGAAGGAGCTGCAGAAGCATCAGTAAAGGTAACTCCAGGGCCTTCTACTTTACGGCCTTTAACGTTGCCTGCTGCAACTGCTGCATCGATATCTGATTTTGCCATGTTGGTACCTAACTATGTTGAGAGAGCTCTTCTTACTATAAAAGTATATCTTAATTCACATTAATAGTAAAGACTATTGCCGAGATCTGGCCGTCCCGGGAATCCACCGTGGTGAATCCTGGTACACAGCTGAGATCTAGACCTCTAGGGGCTACGTAACCTCTAGCTATTGCAATTGCCTTTACTGCTTGATTTACTGCTGATGCACCTACTGCTCGGATCTTTACCTGTGGCGCCTCGTATAAGGCGTGAGCGATAGCTGATCCTACGGATTGTGCATTAGATCCGGCGCTTACACGCAGGAACTTATCTTCTGTTTTTTCAGTCACGATTTGTAGTCCTTTGGGTTCGTTTTATGTGCCCACCCAAGGGACTACAATACGTGATACTCAGCCGTCAGTACGGCTAAACTACTGTCCTCCCCAGCCACCGCCACGGAAGATAACCGCTGGAGGTGTCCATACCTTAGTCATAAGGCCGCCACACTGGTTACATGTGGGCACTGGGTCCTCTGAGGTAGCCATGCGCATCTCTACTACAGAGTCACACGCCTCACACTTAAAGTCATACACCGGCATCTTTTGGATCTCCATATCCTGCATCTCGTAGTAACTTAACAAAATCTTCTAAACGTAGGATGGTAACCCATTCCCCGATACTTACTTCTCCCTGGCCGTTTAACCGCAGCACCGCCACCGGCAGATCTTTGCCATTATGGCGTTCCTTGAGCTGCTTGATCACTGCACTTGGGTTAAAGTCCTTGCGAGCCTTTACTTCCCAATCAATGCCTATAGTTCCAGTAACGTCTGTACCAGACCTACCAGCACCGGTTGACTCCGCAAATGGGAACCCGTGCTTAGCTAGATACTCAGCTACTACTTTCTGAGACCTGTAGCCCCTGTGTTTCCTGGACTGACTGGGCATCTCGTTCCTCCTTTTTAGCGAGGTACTCATCGATAACCTTTTGGTTCTCAGCGAGCTGAGCTTCCAGCAGTGCTATCTCTTGTTCAGATAACTTATCCTTGCTTTGTTCAAAGAACTGCTTGCCTAGCTCATTTGACTGAATGAACCGTGCCATGTTATAGTCAGCTCTAGCTGTTAGAAATGCCTGTTGTTCTGCACGACGGCGTTCAATCTTTTCCTGACGCTTACTCATTAGGCCTCCGCTAATACTGACATACGGCTACGTACAAGATTCTCTAAGTCCTCAATAGAACCATCATTCTTAAAGATCTGGTCTACCGGGTAATCAGCCAACTCTGATTCTGATACATGGTCGTTTACTGGACCAACTCCGCTTCTAGTTACACGCCATAGCTGTGAGCTCGGACCATCTTTAATCCATTCAGCCTCGTTCTCAAAGCGAACATCTGTTATGACAACGTTTGGAGTATTGACCTTAGACATTGTAATAGCAATCCAGAAGTCTCCCCCAAATTGCTCACGGGCTGTTACTCCAATAGTCTGAAGCAAACGGCGAACCTCTGGGGACTTCTTAGCCTCATCCCAACCAGAGCGGTCTACTAAATCACGAAGGTACCGTGGTTCAGATACTGTTGAGCCATACATAGGATTAACAGCGTATGCAAAGTCACGGATGGCGTCAGCAAATGCCAGACGTGTGTATCCATATTCCTCTACTAGAACTTTAGCTAGGGTGTCTTTGCCAGCTTGTGCGTAGCCTACAAGACCGATAAGCTCTGGGCCGTCTCCAAACAATGATGGTTGTGTCCAGGTCATGCTGTGAACCTCCGAGTTCTTGATCGAATACCGCCACCATCTGATGTACGGCGTGTTAGTTCTCTTGATACCAACATTGAGTCGCGCTCTACTTGCTGAGTTTTAGTACGGATTAATTCATGGAAAGCAAACTTAGTGTCCAGATCATGGCGAAGCTCTTGCATCTCTTCGCTAGCTAGATTATGAGCTTTAAGAACTGCAACAGTGTCTTTCTTGTTACCAGTCCAGTTCTTCAACATACCAGTAGCCTCAGCGTTCTTTAGCGCTGTCTCAGCTTCACGCTCGTTAACGGCAGCTATAGCCATAGCACCGGCAAGGTGATCTGTCCATTGTGTGAACTGTACGAACAGGTCCATGAGGCCTTCATCATCCAGCTCAGTTATATCTCTGGGCAGGGGCGGAATGTCGTACCCTGGTTTAGGAGCTAACGGGAAACCTAGTTCTGTCATAGCATCCACGACTCTCTTAGAGATTGACATTTGCATCCTCCTTAAATGGCTCACAACGCTCACAGCCTTTTACTGGATCAATGCTGCATAGCGGTGGTCGATTGTTCTCTACCGCCCAGGCTACATCTAGAGCCTTGTCAAAGAATTCTTTTACATAGTCATAGTTATAGGTAACCACGAACTCTTTATAATCTTGGTTAGCCTTAAGTTCATAGATAAATACGATCTCTTTAGGTGCTGCCTGTAGTTCACCAGCTTCTGCCATAAGATGACAGAGATGAAGGTACATCTGTCCTTGAAGCATGTGCGCTGGGAATGGCTGACGAATGTTACGCCAGGCCTTCTCAATATCGTTGTTAGCCTCAGTCAATAGACGAGGAGCTTCAAAGCGGATACTACCTGCTCCGATAGATTTGATTTCAATTAAGAAGTCTTCACCCAAACCCTTTACCCAGCCGTCAGCATGGCCGGAGATCATATGCTTGCTGCTATGTAGTGGGACTTCTTTATACTCAATAGAGTTAGATGGATAGCCAACTAAGTCCTTAGAGGTAGCCCAGGTATAATCTTTGGTCTTAGTGTCATACCACTTGCCATATAAAACGCCCATCTCTTTAAGCCAGCTCTGCCACTTAGCGTGGATTGTGTGGCCTTCTGCAAAGATGGAAGCTAGACGTAGGCCGGGCTTATCACGAACCTCTTTATAGTTTCCTTGTAGGGCATGGTACTGAGCCAGAGCACACCACTCTGGCTTAATAATATCTGATGGGTGGATGACACCCATGTTACGCTCATCGAAAGGCTTAGCAAGAACGTGACGCTCTACAGCGCCCATTAGTCTAGTCTCCCGCTTAGTAGTAGCTGCGAAGGTTCTAAGTTCCTTGCTTTCTATTGTTTTCTGCTGTGCCATATTTCCCCTCCAGATTGATCCACTCGTCTAGCGTATAGCCTTGTTTAGTGTACTTACGCTTAGCTGCATTTCGTTCTCTATGGGACATGCCACCAAAGATTCCATGTAGCTCATCGTTCTCAATCGCTTCCTTCAAGCACTCTTTGCGTACAGGGCATGGCGGTCTGCCATCCCTACCCCAGCAAATTGCTTTAGCTTTATCAGCAATTGTTTTGTATAACTCTTTGTCTCGTGGTGGAAAGAATAACTCAGTATCCTCTCCGCTGCACTTGGCACGGTATCTCCATGTCCAGGCAGGATCGTCGCTGTAGTCCAATTAAACTCCTTGTATTGAGTTGCGTAACTCAAAGAAATCCTCCTCTAATAGGACTACGTAGTTTTCACCGTCAAGATGAAGACCGAGAACTGGAGTTCTGCTGTCTAGTATTGCTTCTGTAGTTATCTTCTTTAGAACCTCTGATTTGATGGTGACCTGCTTTTTGCCTGTCCACTTGTGTTCAATCAGTAGTTCGTCGTTCCTTACATCTCCCTTACGAGACCAGAAGGCGCCTGAGGCGGCAGTGCGGCTACCGCCTATCTTCTCTGCTAATCTCTTTTCGTGCTTCAGAGAGTTCTTTTGACCCTCACTCTTCATCGGCAACCATAATCGCCGGTGCGTGCTTTAGAGTATCCATAACCGCTGCACTGATCTCTTCACGAAGATCAATCTCTTCACGTAGGGACTCAATGAGAGCTGGAGCTCCTTGCCACTTACGATCATTATAGTACATCCAGCCACCTCGACGTTCTACGATGCCATTGAGGATAGATAGAGCGACGATTTCCTTACCTGTATCGTAGCTTCCAGCATCTACTAGTCCACCCTCAGCAAAGTAAAAGTCTAGGTAGGCTGTCTGTTGTGGAGGAAAGGTCTTGTTCTTTATAGTACGGACACGGATAGTTTGTCCCACGCGACGTTTATCCTGTCCGGTGCCTACCTCGAGCCACTCATCACGCTTAATCTCGCAACGAATACTGTAGGCATAGTCTTTGCCAAGACCTCCCGGTGTAGTACGAGGATCGCCATGCATGACGCCGATCTTCATACGATACTGATTAATCATAATACCTAGAACAGGGCGCTCTTCTTCGATAAGATCACGACGTGTAGCTGAGGCTACCTTACGGAAGAACTTATTGGTGATTAGAGCTCCTCGTCCAACGGTGAATTCTTCCATTGTTTTCTCGTCCTCTGCGCTAGGAACAAGAGCGGGGAGAGAATCAATAACGACCATATCAATAGCTTTACTTTCCATGAACTGAATAACCGCGTCAAATGCACCTTCCATGTCGTTAGTTTCTACGAGTAGCACGCGGTCTACGTCTACCCCACAAAGCTTTGCATACTCAGCATCAAATGCCTCGGCTGCTACCCATACTGCAGTAAAGTCTGGGTTCTTCTGTTGGTTTACAGCGATAGTGCGTAGGGCTACAGCAGTCTTACCGTGTGATGCTTCCCCCACTAGTTCAACCCACTGGTTCATAGGCCAACCCCCGCCTAAAACTACATCTAGGGTTAAGGAGCCTGTAGGAATACGCTTTGGTAGACGTACTTCGCCAGCAGATACAACGGTGTTTGCACCCATCTTCTTATTGATGACTGCCGCTACTTTAAGAGCTTCTGCGTTAATTACTGCCATTATCCGATCCTATCTACGATTACGTTTGGATTAAACCCTGATGTGTATGGTTGTTTTGCCGCAATTGTTGGGCCACCGGAACTACCGCTTGGCATACCAGCACCACTACCAGCTTGAACGATTGGATAGCCGCAGTCATAGCAACGCTTTAAGGATGTACCTGTAGGTGCCATATAGTTTCCAGAACCACAGCCAGGACAGGTGCTGGCATCACGGGCACTCATGGCCTTAGATACTAACTGGTCTTGTTGTGGGTCATATTCAACACGTGGATTTTGTGGCTGTTGTTTTGGCACGTATACTTGCTGACGTGGTGGGGCAACCGGCGGTGTTGCAGAACCATTAGATGGTGATCCATTGAGCTTAGTAGCCCACCAATTATTACTCATGATCTAGTATCTCCGATTCGATTAGTCCAATATCAACAAGCGCTGAGATACTGGATATGGCGGAAGATAGGGCAATGACCTTAAATAAACCGGTCATCTTCTCTATATCCTCATCTGTATCAACAGCGTCTTCATTTTCCAAAACATAGGCTGCTACGGCTATCTGTGCTGCTATGCCTGCATGTGAATCTATAAAGGGAATCAATGCCCCGATTTTTTCCAGACGCTCTTCACTAGCACGCTCTTCCATCTCAGCAACCTCTGTTGAGATAGGAGAAAGTCCTAATAGCTCTGCAATGCCCTCTGAAGGGGTAAGCATGGTATCGTAAATAGCCTTACGTACTAAACCCTCAATAGGATAGTGCGACACCTGAATCTGAGGTGACTCCTTCTTCTTACGAAACCAGTTCATTTAGCTTCTCCCCACCTTTGTACTATTTTAACATCTGCTAGCAAAGGTATATCCAAGGCATTGATGCCCTCCATTGCAGAACGAATAGCCTCGGCTGTTTCTTCTGCTAGGTGTGTAGGAGTAACTGTTACTAGTTCATCGTGAACGGTTAATATAAGGTTTGCCTCTGCTGGAATCATCTTAGAGGCACGAACCATAGCAACCTTAATAAGGTCTGCTGATGATCCCTGAATCATTGTATTAAACGCCTGACGTTCAGCACGAGCGCGTTCCCACATTACAGAAGAACGCAAACCCGGTAGATAACGACGACGGTTAAGTAGGGTGCTTACATAAGGAACCGGAGCTTGGCGCTTTGCATTTGCTACGACTTGGCGCTTGTACCGGGCAACTGATGGGAACTTAGCAACGAAGTCATCCATAAGACGTCTTGCTTCGTTAACAGAAATCCCAATCTTGTCTGCAATCTTATCAGGTCCAACACCGTAGGCTATAGACAGAACGAGTTCTTTTCCAGCAGCTCTATCTACACCAACGGTGTCACCGACTGTTGTGTACAAATCCTCACCGGTGATGTAGGCGTTGCACATAATTCTATCTTTACTGAATGAGGCAATTACTCGTGGCTCAATCTGGGAGTAGTCAGCTACTACAAGGGAGTGCCCTTCAGGAGCCACGAATAAATTGCGGATCGCTTTTCCATTTGCGGTGCGAGGATTAGGAACGTTTTGCAAGTTAGGGTTGCGCGAGGAGAAACGTCCAGTCTCTGCACCGTACTGTACGAAGTCAGTATGGATGCGACCGTTGACCAGCAAGCTTTTCTTAGACACAACTTTTTGTTTCCCAAGAAGGGTGCGAGTTATATCCCCGCCAAGATAGGGAACAACGTACGTGGTAAGCAGCTTGTTCAGGTCGGAATAAGTAAGAAGCGCATCGACAAGCGCATCCTTACCTGCGAACATTTTCAGTGCCGGTTCTGCAACTGAAAAATCTGAAACGGTGGGAGGCAGGCCCTCGTCTGCCCTCTTCTGACCAGCCGGAGTCATTACCTTTGGACGTAGCCCACGGCCACCGTTTTTCTTCAGAGAAAAGAGTAACTTTTGCTTCTCAGGTACGGAGTTAATATTAAAAGCTTTACCAGCTAACCGGTAGATCTCAGCCTTGGTATCTTCTAGCTGAACCTCTAGATCTGTCTTAAGCTTAGCAAGCTGACTAACATCTATGTCAGCGCCACGTAGTTCCATCTTGCAGATAACTTCTAGGGTATCCATCTCTAGGTTAAACAAACCTGATAGGCCATCCTTCTTAAGCTTGTCTGCATACTTCTGCCACAATTTCCAGGTCCACTCAGCATCTAACGCTGCGTAGGTTGCTACCTCATCATGGGAATACTTCTCAACTTCTTTACCCACACCTTTTACCATGTGGTAATCAAACTCACGCTTCAAGCAATCATCAAGACCTAGGTTGAGTTGGTTACGAGTATCTAGGATAAATGCTGCATTAAGTGTACAGGCGTATGGTTGTGCAGGCAGTGCACCAATGTACTTGGAAACGCTCTGCAAGTCAAATTTTAGATTGTGCCCAATCTTTGTCTTATCGCTCATAAGCAAAGGCTTGAGGGCAGAGAATACTTCTGCTGGTGTTAACTGCTCCGGTGCTTCACTAAAGATACGTGTAGCCTTACGCTCATCCTTGCTGTAGTCAATAGGACGTAGCTCTAAGCCCTTAGCAATACGTGCTTGGGCTGATGGTAGTAGTGGGTATTCTGTACGAAGATACTCGCCATTGGGGTGACCCATAGGAATAACATCTACGCGGTCATAGGTAGCCAGGGCAATCCAGGTAACGATATTCTGACGTGGGTCTCCACGGTGGTCGCCTACTGTTTCAACGTCAAAGCAGAATGCGTCTACCTTAGAGTAGGCATTTACTAGCTCTGCTAGTTGTTCTGCATTGTGAATAACGTTCATAATCTCCCCCTTAGTAAATACCGGGGGCATGCACGAGAAACATGCCCCCGGTACCTATAGATTAGTTATAGCTGTTGGCAGCGTATTCGCGAGCAATTTCAGCAAGTTCAGCCTTGGTTGAGGTGTAGAGTGCCTCACGTCCAAGTGGCTTCAATGGCTTAATAAGCTCTGCTGCGGCAACTGGATCTATATCCCAATCTTCAGCGAGATCGCGTTCCTTTACTGGAACAATTGAATAGGTGGTCTTGGTGCCGGTACCTGACTTAGATACAGCCCAGTAAATATCTGGACGGTTAAGAGGACCGGTCTTCTTGTCGTTAGCAAGTTTCTCAAGCTGACCACAGAGACGAATACCAACAATCATCAATTGCAACTGTGGCTCTTCATCTGACAAGTTAAGTACGGTGAATGCAAACTTTTGATCAGGCTTGCTTCCTACCTCGATTAGAGGGTCGCCCTCACCAATACTGATGAATGACTTCTTGCCTGGACGATTAATCCAGTGCTGCATGAATGTCATTGGTTCTTCTGAGATAATCTTAATCAACTGTGGTTCTGCTTCAAAGCGAAAGTCTGATGCATAGGTCTTGGTTGATTTAGCAACTGCCTTGCGAGCAGCTTCCCAGCCTGTTTGAATAATCGAAGAACGATCAGATGTGTCGTCTTCGTGCTCTTCTGTAAAGAGTTCTTCCAAAACTTCAGAAGAAGGTGTCATGTAAGAATCTACATTTGGAGTTTGTGCAGATGCACGTAAGTTTGCAGCCATTTTCATTTCCATTCCATTAGTCATAGGTCAAATCAAGAGTGTGTCTCTTGATGGTGAATCTCTGTCCACTTTTCCATCAACTCGATGGATAAGTCTGGATGTCGATTCCAATCAATTCGCGGTGCTTCTAGTAGTCCACGAGATTGAAAACACTCTAGCGTACACTCTACAATAGCTCTGGAGTACATCCGCCAACCTGGCTTCTTTACACCGTTCACCATCATAGACTTTAGCCTGTAGGGGGCACGAGGGATGTAACCCTTACGCTCCCACAGTCTAATAGTAACTAGAGGTCGTCCAAGTGCCTGAGCTAGCGCACCTGCACTGAATAAGTCTACCACATTGCCGTTCGGTAGGCGCTTCTGCTGCACATCGGCATCCCAAGATTCGTCAGAATTTTTAACTTTCTTAGTCTTAGCCTTGGGGTCTACTGGCCTACGCTTACGCTTAGAACCCGGGTAGAACTCCTCAAGTCCAGCAAACATTCTATCTACGGCGTCAGTCATGTTATCCCTTATTAGGTACGAAAGCCCAAATTTCTTTCTTAGAGAACATACTATCAATATCAGACTCAGTTAGCAAGCCGTCATACAGACAGGCCATAACTTCATCCTCTTTTAGTACAGGCTGCATGACATAGCATCGATCAAACAGGCCCTTTTCCCGTAGGATGGCTTCTGCTGATGCTTGGTTGAGTGATTGGATTACGCGGCGTTCACGCTTAAGAGAACGATAGCCTTCTATTTCCTCGGGTAGAGGATAATGAAGATTACCCTTTTCATCAGGGATGCCATCTTTATCTACAATTTCAGATAGGTATGACTTAATCTCATCTTGTTCTTTTGTTAAGTCACTAACTTGTTTCTTTAAGAATACAAACTTCTTAAACTTTTCCGTAAGCGGATTAATTGTGGGCTTCGTAATATCTCGTGAAGCCGGTGCGATATTTGGTCTCATATGGTCTCCCCCCATAGATTATATGTAGTACTCCAGTAGGCCCGAAGATATCTACTGAAGTACTACGCTAAGTATAGCAGACTACTTGATCTTAATAATCTTCGGCTGCAGTTCTTCAGGAAGTTCTTGTTCCAAAGTTATACGAAGTAATCCATCTTTGAGCTCAGCGCTCTTGACCACTACGTACTCTGCAAGAACAAAGTCCTGCTTAAAGTCACGGGTAGCGATGCCTTTATGGATTGGTTCGTGTTTGGAGTTCTCTAACTTACCCTCTACCGTTAGCTGAAGCTCTTTAACGGTAATAGTAATATCTTCTTTACTAAAACCGGCTACAGCAAGCTCAAGAACATAGGTATCATCATCCTTGTAGATGTTATAGGGAGGGTACCCAGCAGACTTAGCATTTGCCGCAACCTCTTTAAATACGTCAAGAAGCGGGTCAAAGCCAATCGCCCAGCGATTGAACTGTGGGAATAGAGAGGTGATTGTTACCTCAGGTGTAGGTAATTTTGGCCGATCCCATGGATCAGGATAACGATCCTTATGTGGGTCTTTAGGGTAGCCAGGATTTTGATATGGATGTGCCATGATAATCTCTCCTTAGACGAGACTAGGTAAATGACCCCCGGATGGGCAGTCAACTTGTATAACAATTTTATCAGGGATTTTATTCCCCGATGTATGCCTTAAGTGCCTCAATGATTACGTCCGTGACTGTACGTCCCTCATCGGCGGCTTTCTCTTTGACCGCAGTCCAAAGGGAGGTAGCCACACGTATAGTGCGGGTCGGAGTCTTAGGTGCATTAGGCATGGGGTAATTCTATACAGAAAATGTTCCCAAGAAAGCCCTAAGTGTCCCAACTGTTAAATTAACCCCACCTTCGACATTTATGCCTTCCCCGTCCAGGATGGCATTGGCCACCGACATTTTCTGGGTGAGCATTGCATGCTGGCGTTCTTCTATGGACCCCTCCATAAGAAAGTCCTGAATTACAATACTTCCCCATGTAGAAGACGCACGACGAATTCTTCCATTCCTTTGGAGAGCGAGCCCCGCGTTCCACGGTAGGTCGTAATTAATAAGTAGGTTAGCCTGAGGCAAATCCACACCATAGCCACCGGCATCAGAACTAATAAGAACACGGCAATTTGGATTATTTTGGAAATAGAGTTTAGCAGTCTCTTTATCTTTAGCATTCATTTGTCCCGTATATGTTGAGGTTTCATAGCTATCTAGGGAATCCTGGATTAGCTTAGTCATGTGCACATAGCTTGTGAATATAACTACTTTGTTACCCTCGTACTCAGATAAGAAGTTATCTACATATTCCTTGAGGGCGGATAATTTATGCTCTTTGAAGGATTTATCTAATAATCCTGCTTCATCTAAACTCTCAACATACTTAGAAGTTGCTGAGGAGGTCTTCAATAGTTCGCTGTGATCGCATAGCATACGAAGGGCGGTCAGCTTAGACATGATCTTACCCTTTAACGCGTTGGCTACATCATCCTGGGTCTCGCCGGTGTAGTGAGAAAATAGGTCAAAGGAAGCACCGTAGGAATCCATAGCCTCATCTAGATCTGAAAGGATCTCACGGGCAATGTGCTTATACAGAACCGAACCCGCCCTGTCAAACTGAACAAGGATGGGCTCTGCAAATATAGTGTCCGGTAGGAATGGGGCAACGTCTGGGTCTGTTTGGCGCTTTCGTACTGACGCCTCAGCTAGGGTCTTTGCTAAAGTTGGGAGGTTACGGTAACGCTCTACGCCACCAAATCTATTTCTAACAATGAAGGTCTTATCAAATAAATCAAAGCGTCCAAGGATATTCTTGTCTACAAACTGCATAATACTGTAGAGTTCCTCAGGTTTACCGTTTTCAATAGGGGTGCCGGTTAGGGCAAACTTAACATCACTCTTTAAATTCTTTACGTGCTTAGAGCGCTTGGAACGAAATGACTTTATGGCTGTGGCTTCGTCACAGATGATGAATCCACGACCAAGCTTTGAGACCCATTCCCAGTCGTTAACAACTTGCTCGTAGTTGATAATGACGTAGTCAACGAGGGAATGTCCCCAATCAAATGCCTCTTGGTATTGTTTCTCTCGTTGAGCTTTGGTTCCATCAATGACCAAAGGGTTTGCAGCACCATCTGTAAACTTCCTAATCTGATCTGCCCACTGGTATTTAAGTGAGGATAAGCAGATTACTATACCGGGTTCCTTTATGTCCCCATTATCTTTTAGCTTTTCAATAGCGGCAATTGTTAGAACAGTTTTACCTAGACCAAGATCGTAGGCCACAAGCATACGCTTATGATCTACCATGGCTTCTACAGCCTCAACCTGGTAAGGTAAAAGTGTTCCTGTAAACATTAAGACCAGCTTCTATGAGACTTGATATATACAGCCATATAGGCTAACGAACCAAAGATAAAACCATACTGCTTAGTATGTACCGCATATACAATCCACATGGTTTCATTAAAAAACAGAACTACCCAGCCTGCTTTATGCTTACGACCCACTATATACATGCCGGTAATACCGCACACTGCTAGAAACCATGACCACATTATGCGTACACCGCTGCCTCTCCAAATACACAATGCTTCGCATTCTGTAGACCTAATCTTATCATATGTTCGTCCATATCGCCAATATCCTTAACGCCGGAGTCCCCGTAACTAAAGAACTTGAACTCAAGTCCGCTAGCCATGGCACGCTTAAACAAGTCTTTAGAAGACTTTTCTCCTGCTTTATCGATCTTAGGATTGTCCATAGCAATAATTAGCTGATCGCAGGATCGCATGATATTTAGCTGGGAATCGCTGACAGAAGCACCAAAGGTGGCAACCCCACCGGTAATGCCTACTGATGCTAGGCGGACAGCATCAAGCGGAGACTCAACTACAATCATAGTCTTAGCCCAGCCATTAAATCCAAAGAGCGTACGGGACTTGGCTACACCAGCAGGGCGGTTACGGAAGAGTCGGTTGCTCTGTCCCTTCTCCTGCCAGCCAATAAGCTTGTGTGTGGCCGCATCGCGGATTGGAGCTATCCAAGCCTCCCTACCCTTGTCCCAACGTACCCCATAGGTAGAACAGGCCTCCAGAGACAAACCTCGGGCGTTTAAAGCCCATTCTGGAGGCGAGGTAAAGACTCCAAGACGAGCCTCTCCCATGTCAACCGGGCGCTGAACGGGAATATAGGCGTTTCTAAGTTCCTCGAGTTGCTTGGCCATGAGCTCAAAATCGATCTCTATATTGGCACGTAGCCAGGCCTTGGCAGCCTCAAAGTCATAGCGGTTCCACTCAGTGGTAAAGCCGTTGACATCTGCTACCAGGCCAATCAAGGTTCCCTTATAGCCACAGGAGAAACAATGGTGTACGCCGGTCTCAGCATTGATAGACCACGATGGGTGACTATCTTCTCGTCCCACACGCTCTAAGTGCATAGGACAATAGCCAATCAACTCATCATTACGTTGATCAGCATCGATACCAAGCCGCAGCAGTACTTGTTCTACGTCGCCCTCTTTATACATTACCCCAACTCCTTCTCAATGGCTTGAATGGTAGGGCAGGGGTAAGGAATAGCCAAACTATTTTCTTTAATGTCTACAGAACAATGGAAACAAGTTCCACCGCCTTTTGATAAATCAATGTCCACGAACGCAGGAGCGTAAGGTCTATGTAATTCCACTACTGCGCAAAGGGCTTCACGCCTCGGCTTTTCATTCGCGTATCGCAATTCCATTGAGTCTATTTTCTTGAGCAATTCATCGTGAGTCATGTCAATTCCTTTTCAATGGCTTGAATAGTAGGGCAGGGGTAACGGGCGGGGTATATATCGCCTTCCTCACCACTGTCGCAAGCAACGCAGCATACCTGTGGGTTGTTGGAATTCCATGTAAATGGTCTATGTATCGCCACTACTGCACGAAGGGCAGAATGAACTATCGGCTTTGAATCAAAGTACTGAACAAGGAATTCACCTTCTTCATCTATTCTTGCCAGCAATTCGTCGTAAGTCATTACAGCTCCTCCCCCCTTGCTATCTCAGCATCCTCTACGTGATCACAGTCTCCACGACGACAATGATTACTGGTCGTGACATCATGGCGAGCCATAATCTCATCAGCTACTTTAGCTCTGATCTCTGACTCTGCCCAATAAGGCACACCATTCTCATCATAGTCTGAACCCAGCTTTTCTAATATTGAGGTCATTTTTTTATCACGCATAGCTTCCTGCATGATAAGCCGGAACTTCCAACCTTTGCCCCAGTTCAACATTATTTACACTGATTACAGTAGTTAGCGGTACGAACCTCACTATGTGAAGTCGTATACATCCGGCCACAATGAGAGCATAGAACGTTGACTGCATCGCTACGCTCTTTGCTCTTGCGTGCCATAGGTGAGGCCTCTGTTAACCAAATCCAGGTAAGAAGCACACCACTAAAGAAACCAAAGTAATAAATTAACATCATTTTATATCCCATCTATCGGCGTTGGTGCAGTAGCTAAAGCCCCACACAAAGCGCATTCCATGTCTAACATATACAAAGCAATTTCATTATCCTCAAACATCACATCTAGCTTCCACAGCAATGAGCCACAGACGCAGACGGAGGTTGGAGAGTTCTTATCTCGAAGATCTAGCACGTGCCCTCGCAATCCTACGACGCATTAACTTTCTCTCATACTTAGTAGTACCGCCCCAGATTCCCTCTAACGAAGGAGTCTTCAGTGCATACTCTAAGCACTTCTCCTGTAGGTTACACATGGTGCATACTGCCTTTGCATTAAGCACCTTTAGGTTAACCGTAGCGGGGTCATCTTCGTACTCATCCGGAAAGAACCAGTCACGGTCTACCGTCGCGCACATCTGAGTCCCATCAAATGGACTGCCCGAAGGCTCCATATTCTTCAAAGCGACCCTCCTCCCAATCCCAAAGTAAATCCGTAGCTGCAGGGCCGCAGTTACGACTAGCCACGATGCGAAGCTCACGAGACGTATCGTCTTCCTCATCCTGGCGTTGCAGAGCCAAGATAACATCCGAGTCCTGATAGAACGAGGATGAGTAACCGATAGAGTCGGCAGTAACCTTCTTGCCCTTCATCTTCCACGTCAGCACCTGAGTACTAATGACGACAGGAATCTTCTTCTTCTGAGCTAGTTGCTTCAGTGCACGAGTGATATTAGTCAGCGCACCTGGAGTATTCTGGTCTCCAGTAACTTCATCGATCATAAGATACACACCATCAATAAAGACAATGTCAGGCTGCAGCTTGTCAATCTTTGCAGCGATACCGGTGACAGTCAATGCAGAGATTGAGTCTGTGAGGTAGAACTTATGCATCGACTCCATAGCTTGTAGACCTTTGCGATACTTGTCTTCTTCTTGTGGCTTAAGTCCACCACGAGTCAGACGAGCATGAGAGATACCACAGCGCATAGCATCATGGCGATGCTTCTGCTCTTCGTTTGTCATCTCAAAGGATTGGAACATAGGAACGTAACCATCCTTGTGAACGTTCACCGCTGTCTGTAAGGCAAGCACAGACTTACCTGTCTTAGGTGGAGCGATGATAGTTACAAGTTGGCCAGGCTGTAGACCTGCAGTTGCCTCATCAATAGTCTTGAAACCAGTAGAGACACCGATCAATCCATTAGGACGAGTCTTGACAGCAAGGTACTCATCAAAGCGTTGCATAGGATTGTTGGTAAGATCCACATCGCTAGATTGACGAGACCCCTCATCTACAATCTGTGCAAGACGCTGACCCATGACATTCAGGGCAGCATCATGGCCGCCGGAAGCTACCGCCTCTTGTGCATCCAAAAGGAGGGAGATCGTATTCTGACGACGACGATAGTCAATGAGCTGGTCAAGGAGATACTCGATCGTATCCTCTACCGCTAGGAGCGTGTAGGTTGGAAAGTTATCTTTGACAGTAACAGCTGTAGGAACCTCTTGATATTTAGTCCAGTGCTGCTTGATAAACTTCCAGACCTGCTTGTTTTCCTCTACAAAGAACCAGTCATCTGCTATGCCCGCTTCCAGCAGCTTTGAGATATCTCTATCCCTAACTGCTTTGGACAGTAGCCGCAATTCATTGTCCGACGCCATTTGTTACCCCCGAATCTAAGTACCATGAACCGTATCGTAGTCCTCGTTCTGGGATATCTATTACCCCACGAACTTCAGGACGGTAAGGAAGTTCTACCACTAAGTCTGCTACAACGTTATAGGCTGTTGCATAGTTGAATGGGTTTGTTCCTAAGTTATCTAAATCTTGTAAGACCCTATCCATTTCTTTCTGAGTACGTTCAAATCCAACTAGTTCTAGCGTGTAACCCTGCTTGTCAGCAAAGCGCCAGAAGTAGGCAAGAGATTGACGATTGTAAGTTACCTCTTCCCCGGTGATGTTGATGCCAAAGACCTTCTTCAACGTTGGTCGTCTTTCTATAATGCAGTCAATGGCGACCAATACCCGGAGGGGAACTTCGTTAGAAATATCGCCCCCCCGCATATTTAAACTACTTCGATTTTACCAAAGTTAATCAGAAGTGTTCTGAAACTCTCTGGACTTTTGCTGGCGATAATAGTTTCGATTCGTGATACACGATTGGAAACCTCTGTAGGATAGATTCCGCCGTTCTCATCCATCTTCTCTCGCACAAAGTTGACATGCTTGCAAGCGCTACGAGTTGTATAACCTGGACAGTCACAACGTAACTTGTGAGAAGAAAGGTTGATAGAAACTTCGTGCACCCCAGTGTCCGATAGGAACAACTGCGTAATCTGCCATGTATCCATTGAAGTCTTAATTTCTCTTTCTCCTATCCCCCACAGGTGATTGTAGCGCAAGTGACACGAAAGCTTCATACGCAAAGCTTCCCATTGGTTCTCCATAAACTTCGCCCCATTTCTTCAATGGAACGTTAGTAGTAACTATAGTGGGTAGACCCGCGTTAAAACGGCTACGGAGCAGAGAGTCGAACGTATTTTCTGCCCAACCGCTAGCAGTGCGATATTCTTTGCCCAAATCATCTAGAACAAATACCTTTACGTTGTGCTCACGATCTGCATCACCGTTGATACCGTCTAAGAGGATCTGTGCGTCATCATCAGGCTCTGACCACTGAGCTTGCTTCAAACGAAGTAGCTTTGGGTAGTCTGAGAAGTACACCGGACGGCGAACTGTACCGACAGGGTTTCCCCAAGCGAGTCGTGGCATTGTCCGAACTAATTCTTGGACAGCTACCGACGCAAGTGTTGTCTTGCCATGACCAGGTTCGCCAACGAGCATAAGTCCCATACCACATAGTGGCTGACCGATTGCTTGAATAACCTTTTCTGACCGAACATTGTCAACCCACTTCTTAACAGCATCTACTGTTGGACTTGGATCTAGATCTGAGAACTCCATGCCGATAGACTTCATAGGAAGATTAGCACCAAGGATCTGTGACCTAATGTGTCCGTGCAATTCTGATACGTCGTACATTACCCCTCCAATAACTTGAGCATCTTTTCTTGGTGAGCCAAGAAGTCGTCGTCTACATATATTGATTTCTTTTCTACCTGAACTAATCCGTGTACCGTTGGATAGAAGGCCAAGAATCGTCGCCACAGTGGCTGACCGATTCCAGGATCTCTAATCAATCGCGGATCACCAAAGAACATTCTGATGGCTTTTAGAATAGCGGGACGTGATGAGCCTTCACTTACCATCTTGTTAATCCACGAGGCAAGGCTCTTGCCGTTTATCTGGCTAGGTACGCCAGGCGCTGCAGCACGAGATAAGTCATAGAACTCTGCGACAAGATCGCCGGTAGTCCAATCGTCTTCATCACGTGTGTCTCTGCGCATGGAAGCTGGGACTGCCTCGAATGAAGTCTTCTTATACTTCTCTCGCCGCATAGCAGCCTTATCTATAACCCTGCCTACAGCGCCTGAGTCATCATCCGTATCGAGGTGTATCTTACGCTTTTTAGGCTCTTCTTCATCGATTCCTGGCCAACCCATTTCTTTTCCCTCCTCGGGCGGCACGCCCGTTATTAATACAGATACGTTAGTATCTGTATTAATAGTAGTACTTAAGCTATTAGCTTTATAGCTATCTATGGATAGAATGGCTGATTTTCGACCATCGGTGCCGACAGTTGAATTTCCGCCATCGGTGGCAAAGTTTGGAACGTACGCGTTTAAGGTTTCGTCAGTAAAATACAAATTGGTACGCCAACGACCATCACCAATCTGATAGCGTTCGATTGTGATGTATCCAGCTTTCTTGAGCTCCATCATGGCGCCCTTGATAGAATGCATGCCTTCAGATACTAAGTTAGACTCAAAGAGTTCATTAGCTGACATGACTCGGCCTAAGTGTAGATATAGGCCATAAAGAGCTCGTGCCCTCAAAGATAAAATTGGATCAGTAATATAATCCACTAGTTCTCCCCTCCTAGGGGGATAACTTTATCTCATAGGTATGCGCTTTGGCAACTCTCGTGCAGATGGTTGATTAAATAGTTCTTCTACACCCATCGACAATACTAGCCCTAAAAAGGTCACAGCAAGCCCGTAGACGGGCAAAAAACGAAGGTGGGTACCCAAGACTACCAAAGAAATAAAAGAGGCTCCTAGAGCCAGCAGGCCCCTAAATTTGCCTAATGAAATTAAGAAGGTTTCTACGGCTACAAGAATACATGCCGATGCTAATGAAGCTATGAACACATTAGACATTATTGCCTCCTATTGTCTAAGTACAACCCTATCAATCTCAAACGCTTGTGTAGCGTCTGGAGTTGCTGGGTTAAACGTAACAGATAGTATAGCATATGCAGCCCCCACTGTAGAGGTCGCGGGGAAGATGTTAGCAATATATCCCCAGCGGTCTGTGTGGGTGTTGGTTACGGTTACAGTTCTGTACGTGGTTGTCACGTCTGTGTAGGTAACCCCTGACGAAGATGGAAGCGAAGTGCTGATGATTCCGTTAGACCAATGGTAGACAGGAATCAAAACCTGGTTGGCATCATAGAAGTCTACACGCATTGTGTAAGAACCCTCAGACACAGAGTTGAGTGGACGAATAGCTGCCGACGCATAATAGCCACGACCTGAAAGAACATTAGCTACATAGCTGGTCTTGATACCAAAGCTGCCTGTAGAACCAGTGCGGCTTACCAAACAGTATGCGGCTCCATGGGTTACGTATTGTCCGTATAGGGAACCGTTAGATACTACGCGCTTCAAAGAAGAGTTAACGCCAACCCATTGTCCCAAATCCTTTTCAAAGGAGGCTGAAGGAATCAAAGACTCAGTAAGGTCTGGATAGTTATCGGTAGGGTAACCAACTCTTACAGCCCATGTACTTCCTATTGGCATCACTAAACTTAATGAGTCGCGAAGACGTTGTGTCTTGATGGTGAGGTTAGAGATGTAGCTGCTCTTTCCACCATTGGTGCTCTGAGCTTGAGTAGTGTAGATAAGTGATGTGCCGTCTGTTGGGTTAACAATAGTGCCAGTGGTATTGGACGATGGGTTTACAAAAGCGTTTGGTACTCTACCGTACTCAGCTTGAACACCATCAATGTGGAAGAAAGAAGTTGGGGCAATTGTATAGCCTGGGCCCCCACCTGGTAAGAACGGTGCTGGTGGAACTATGCCAATACTTAGGGTAAAGCTTGTCTGACCAGCCACAAGTTGATAAACAGTGTGGGTGCGAATCCACTGGTACTGGTCGTGCTGATAAACTTCCATGTCGGTAGACGCAGAGTTGCCGCTACCATTATCAGCTTTAATAGTGTATGTGCCCTCAGCAGCACGGACAGAGGCAGATACAACTACGTCTTCTCCACCCACTGCTGGCTGTGGAAGAGTTACTACGGTAGAGATACTGCCACCTACGGCTGGGTCATATTCAACTTTTCCAAGATATGTTCCATATAGGGCGTTGTAGAATACCGGAGCAATAACCGCATTAGCATATGTGCCATTAGGTTCTACAGCTCTAGATGCAGAAACTCCAGGACCTGGGTCTCGTACCAACGTTGTGCCGGAGGCAGCTACCCAACTACTTGGGGTAGTACCACTTGATACTAATTCAAAAGATGGATTCTGAACATAGTTAGATAGGTTCTTATATTCCCATGTGCAATCGTTTAAAGAATAAAAACGACTGGCTAATGGGTTGGATGGAACAGGAGCACCTGAGCCATCAAAGAATGGGTCAAGGTTAGCGGAGTTCTCAAACAGAACCCCATCTACCCATGTAGTTTGTCCAGGAATCATATCTGGATAGTAGATAGTCAGCTTAGCCAGTGGCATACCTGAGTCACGAGTGTATTGTGGGGCAATAGCAGATACAGTAACTCGACTTTGAACAGGAACATACTGGATAGGGTATCCATTATATGTATCGGGTCCTGTACCAGCAGAGTATTGAGGTACTAGCGTATCTACGATAGGGTGTCCAGTTCCATCGTCCACAGAGTTAGCAACCATTGTTACCGCTGTGCCGTCTACATAGTAAACAGTATTGTCATAGTATTGCCCGTCAGCATCAGTAAGAATAGCGGTTTGCTTATCAACTGACTCACGATTAGAAAACTCAATACGCGCAATAGCTCTTCCTGCATTTGGGTATTCACTAGTTACATAAGCGCTAAATGTATAGTTCTGTCCTGGCTCTACTTCAAACCAATCAGAAGTAATAAAAGATGTTCCCGGACTTTGAACTGTAAGTTCTCCAAGACAACTTCCGTAGAAGATAGCGGTGTTATAAACAGTTGGGTCTTGAGCAAATGAACAATTAAGCGAAGCAGTCCAACCACCGACTCCTTGTTCAAAGTCTGGGTTAGTAATCCAGTTCTCTTTTTCACCACGCAAATAAACAATAACCTTACGAGCATCTTCATACTCTAGGCTATCTACTGCCTCAGCCATCTGGAATAAATCAAACAGGCAGGTGGTGGCGGATGTTGTTGTGGGGGTTACGGTTATAGATATAGTTGCGTACTGAGCTTTAAGAGGAGACAACTGACCGTTACGACCGGAGTCTGATTTAGAAGTAAACTCCGTCCAAGTTGTTGTAGAAGTTTTTGCAGCAGGCAGTGCTGTTGTACTTAGTAAGTTTGAGTTAAAATCATACCAGGAGATGGCAGCTGCCACCGTTGCTGGATTATCTAAATGTTTAAACCAACCAGAAAATAGATAGCGAGTATTTGGTTGAACGGGAATTCCATAGTTAATTACGCTAGTACTGCTTCCCGGAAGCGATAGTACAGCTGAGTTAGTAGAGGCAGGCAAAGCTAGCGCAGCAAATCCCTGCATACGTGGAGGATAACTAAAATCATAAAGAGGAAGAGATGGGCTTGTAACCGTACTGCTAAGATCGGTAAGGCTATTTACGTACAGGTGTTGGGTAAAGGTACCAGCACTTGTAACCCAACGTCCTACAGATTCTTCAAATGAAGAGTCGTTATAGTCAAGCATACGGTTGTGGCCTATTACGACCTTATTATCTAGGTGAGTAAGAGAAGTAACATAGGCGTTTACTGCAGGGGTGGTTCCCTTTAATCCATTAATTATGTTACCGGCCCTATATAAGGACCGATGATAGCCATCTCCCAAAGCAGCTTCGTAGTTAAAACCAAGAGTATCCATCTGAGCTGGAAGGAGACCGCTATGAATTGCACTCTGAGATGAGGTCTTTTCAAGTATGTTTGCCTCAGCACGTAGCTGATCGTAGGTTACGGCGTAAGCTAAAAGAACCTCAGAAAGATTATTAAGAGGATCGGCCTCTCCCAAGCTTTCACCAATATTATAAGAGTTATCCAACCAGGCCCTAGGTATCCATTTAGATATTAGATCAAATGTATTTGTGGCTTGAGGCACAACGATATTAACATCGCCGCAAAAGATCCATTGAGCGCTATTAAATACCCAAAGAGAATAGTTAGTTTGAATATTATCTGTGGCTACACTTGTATCAGAGTAGGTATTTCTAAAAGAATTGAATACATCACCGGCAATTATTGATCCGTTATAGGGAGTATCTGGAGCACCGGCATAGCTTTTTACCAATGCCCAGTCAGTTAGATTAAATCCAAGAGCTACGTCAGCTGGGTCAGGACTGATAGAACCCCAGGAAAGAAACACAGAATTGTAGCCAGATACGTATGCGGACAGCGTTGTACTATAGTACGTGCGGCTGACTTCCTGCTCGCCGTACTTAGAAAGTCCGTATATACCAACTGCATACTTTGACATGGTTTAGTTTATTAGATTCCTGCTAGTAAGAATGGGCTGAATGGGTTAGCCGCTGCGGCTGCAGCAGCATTTGCGGCAGCAGTAGCTGCAGCAGTGATTTGTGTTATAAGATTATTATAGTCCGTACTATTAACATAGATGACGCTGTAGGTTCCCACCTTAGGTTTACCCGTGTAGTCTACGTTAAATCCTAGGTTGTTCTGGTAATCATAGGTACGAATGAGGTCCGTAGTACTTCCAGTTATGGCATTAAGTGTCAGGCCAACAGTTCCCGCAGGAGCAGTAATTGAGTCTCCAGCTTTAGAAAAGTATGGGCTAGCAACACCTGTAACACCATTAACTAAGCCACGCTCAATGTTGGAGATACGTGCAGACACGCTTGACCAGTTTGTGGTCAGAGCAAAGCTGCCCGTATAGGTAGAGACATTGGGCGTATTTCCCAAAGTCGTCTCAATAGCATATACTTCATCTTGAAGCTGGTTAATGTTGTCAGCAAAGATAGTATCTTGAACGTCTACCTTTGGTGTAAAGGTTGCGGGGCTCGTTGGATACGATGCGTATGTTGTCATTATTACCTACCTATCTTAGAGCGGAATTCCGCCGGTTATATTGATTGTCAAATTAGCTTGTGGCAAATAAGCAATCTGACTTGGACTTAACACTACAGTATTAGCTGATGCTGACCCATCAATATTAAACTGCGTAATTGTAGAGGATACAACGCCTTGATTATTATTTGCACTTTGGATAGCAGCGTATACTGCAGACAAAGGCATAGAGCGGCCAAAGGTAGCTGACGGATAGTCAAAGTACCCATTGACGCCAACCAAGGCTTTGTTAATAGCTAGTTTCATTGTACTTTGCTTTTGAGCTGCTTGAATACTTACATTGACTGTTAGGTGTAGTGGGACATAAGTTGGTGGAAGAACAGTCAGGGTAGTTCCTACCGGTGTTTTGTCTGCCATATAAGCCGACACAGCTGTTTGAAGATCTGACCAGTTGGCAGTAGGTAATCCCCCGCTAATTCCTGGAGTAGAAGTGCCATCGTTTGCAGACTGTATGTAAAGGTTTACAGAGCTATATACACTGGCATCTGTGTTAGCTTTTCCAACTAGTGGTACTTGAGTAGCTAGGTAAGTATAGTCATACTTAGTAACTGCACGACGTCTAGCAATAACAGCACCACGAATCTTATCTCTAAGTGCGTCAGTCGTATCTCCATCTGCTCCGCCTATTGCTGCATTGCTATTAGATACGGTAAAATAAGTGGGAACAGCTGTATCAATATTTCCAGGGATAAAACTAATTTCATTTATAACGCCTGACTTAACGTTTCCGTAGCTACCTACGCTGACCTTATAAATAGAACTAATAAGCTGTGTCGTAGTTGGAATAGCTCCGTTAATTCCATCACCAAAGATAACTGTCAATGTACCGTCAGTATTTTGCTGAGTAGTAAATACAAGATCTGAAGGGCCGTACTCTACCAAGGTATCTACATACGTCCAAGGAGCAAATGCCACACCCTGTCCTACATAAACAATTACAGAACTGGTAATAATATTAATATCATAGATAACAAAGGTCTGGTTTGCTGAACCATCAGAGGTTCCAACGTTAGCTGGAAGAGGCTTGTGATATACGGGATCGATAAAGTCTTCACGATCCGTATTAACTGTCTTACCTTCCACGGCAGTTAAGTTAATAGTCTGCCCTGGAATAATCTGTGTGGCACCAACAGTAGTTTCAAAATAAGTCTGGGAGTATGGACCATAAGTTAAGGGGGCCAATACTTGGGTACCAATAGGCAGATCATAGGTTCCAGAGCTATTATTTGTAAAGGTCAGGGTAACTGTAGCTGGAGTAGGACCCGCAACTTTATATCCGTATAGGCTTGCAAATCCCAAAAGGGTATCGGTCTTGACAGCCGTAGCAACCGTTGTTTCATTTGCCACACGGTCAAGGTAATACGACATGATGTCGCCCATATAGGCAAAGGCTTCAACCAATACGTTACCCAGATCAGAGTTATCTGATGGGGTCCAGTTAGTACCAGTATTAGTACTAATCAGGTTAATGATGTCAGCTTTAAGAGCGTTGTAGTCTCTAGCTGTATAGTCGATTGCGATTTCACTCATGATAGCCTCGTCACTGTTCCGTTAGGTGTAAAGGTTGATGTTGTTGTTGATAGGGTTGCAGCATAATTTCCAGGAACAATAACCTGAATGGTTACTGGTGATTCTCCATCTTGTTGTGGGGATCCAACGGTAACTTTATCTACTACTACGTCTGGAAGCCAAGTAGTAATAGCAGCCCTTATAGCTTGCTCTATACTCTGGCTTAAAGTACCTGCCTCCCCAGGAATATTCATTCCTTGGTTTTCAAAAAGATACTTATTTATATCTGTACCATAGGATGGTTGCATAGGCCTAGAGCCTACGGTCGTAGACAAAAGAGTGACAAGACGATCTAGGTATATCTTAGGTACTAAAGTTGTAGACTCAACAACTCCAATAGCGTCTATGGTAAAGGGGTAGCTAATGGCTGTGGTAGTCATGACTGTACTCCAATCCATACTGGAAACTCAGGATCCCCGGCAATGAACATAACCCAGACCTTGGATCCTACGGCTGGGTAGTTAATAAGAGATACACCAGGCTTTGGTGTAACTGTTAATGCAGGAATTGTAACACTTAGTGAACCGTTTTCGTCGGGTGTAGAGACGGACGTTGAGGCAGTTGTTAACACACTTGCATACTGTAAAGAAGTATTTGGTACCGGTATGCAGGCATCGGCCCAAGGCCCAATTTCAGTACCAGTATGCTGCTCTACTTGAACTTGAATTCTGTTCTTATTTAGAGGGTCCGCATTTGATATAACCGTTGCTGGATATATCCCATAAAACCTTGGGCGTCCCAAATAGTCCATACTGTAATCATAGGGATCATATGAACTCATATCGTCCTCCCTGAATTAGTAGATACCCATTTTACCGTACGTCTAGGGTTGGTTTCACTAGGTGGGTAGGCAGCGTAAGGGTCAAGGATTGAATTGGTTAATGAAGCTGGTGGCATAGAAACAGGTGGGTTAACATTTGGGTTGGCACCAGGTATTGGGGCATTAGGAACTTTACTATTGTTGGGGGACACAGAGTAATCTACCAATACGCAATCAGTCAAGGCTATGGATTTACCAGCAAGCTCATTCTGTATATCCCTAGTAGCGCTAGCAGTACCGGCAGAGGGATTGATATCCCCGGGTGTATCAGTACCCACAACTAAATGAAGAACATAGTATCCTGGGGCTTGTCCAAATGAGTGGGTAACAGATAGCACTGTCCAGTAACCAGACATTCCATTTGGAAGCCCATCAAGATAGATTGGGTCATAGGGACGAATTGTGTTGTCCCCAACGACTGTGACCTTAGCTTTATACTGATACCTGTAGGCATTATTTAAATCGATTGCCTTTTGTTTAGCATCAGCTTCACTACGAATTACCTCGTGTGGATAGTGCCGCTTAAACTTAGTATTAGCGGATGAGTTAGTAAATGCAGTGGTCATGATAGGAAGTAATCCTCGTTAGGCACAACCGCACCCTGGTTAGACTTAGGTATGCTATGGGGCGTAGTAGTCTTAATAGACGCCTTGGTAACTCTATTCTGACCAGAGACGACACGGTCTGTTTTAATTCCTGTCTCAGGAGATTCATCAGATACTATAGGGACAAAGTCTATAATAGAACCGAGGGCTCGCTCTGGAGTACTGAGAACTCCATTGACTGTACTATCAATATAGTTAAAGTACGGGGCATTAGACTTCTTATCATTAAAGTATTTATCTCGAGAAACAAAAATAATAGTAGTGTTTTCAGCTCTAAGTGTAAAACCAATCTCCCTAGCTAGAGAACGAAATAGCTGCCAATAAGTTTGTCCTGCTTGCACAATAGCATTTCTAACTCTTGGATGACGTTGCGTAACGGCAGCTAAACTATGAACTGAGCAGGCTTGAGAAATAACTTGGTCAGCTGTTACGTTCTTATAGATTTTTTGTGCGGTGTCTTTAAGAACATGAGAGGCAGAGATGCAGGTAACGGTTGTAGAAGCTGCACCATGGATATTGTTGTTCTGAGATATGTGGTGAACGTATCCTTTAAAGGTAGATGTAACCTTATTGTTAGTATAGGTAAAGGTAACTGGGTCCCCACTAAGTATAGAGGTTTCTAATTTAGCTGGCTTACCTTTAAAGTATATGTTAAGCAGGTCATGTTGCTCCATGCCCTGTACAAGGTCAGCGCTAATAGCAATGAGTTCTAGATTAGGTGACTTTGGAAATTCCACAGTAAACTTGGCATTGATATTTGCCGACTGCCAAACATACTGCTGAAGTATGCTACTGGCCATCAGCTTGCCTCCACCACTGGAACACGAATAACGGTGCCTGGTTCTATAGAAAATGGGTCGGTGATTTCTGGATTAATGTCCATAATCTCCCACCAAAACTTAGGACCACCGCAGCACTTATCTGCAAGTACCGCCAGGGTATCCCCATAAACCCAGGTGTACTCGTAGAAACGAACAGTTTTAGTTGTCCAGTTTCTATACACAGTTGTTACATAGGTACCAGTATGCTCATAGAGATGAGAATTAAGGGTGCCGTCAATATACCGGGATACACGTTCAATACTTGAACCAGCCATCATGTAGCTCCTGTCGCTGCTGTTACGTTTCCAGAGGCTATGTACTTAGCCAATGAAGAAGTAGATGAAAGACCGTCGTTGAATATAACTGGGATGCGTGCTATCTGTATATCCACTGTAGTTAAAATAGGAACCATATTCTTATCAAACATTACGTGGTTCACATTCAAACTACTAATAGTTCCATAGATTCTCAGGTTATCGTTTAGCTTTACCCAAATAGGGATAGCTTTAAGCACGCCATAATCCGCACTATACTTTGCTGTGCCCGGGTTACCCAGCATTTGATTACCAAGTATTGGATCCCCACCAGTAACACGGTATAGAAATTCTATATCGTATTCGGTACCACGATAACGTAGCCCGTCTACTTCCATAGGAGTAAGGCTAGGAATCCAACCTTTACTTCCAATATTAGTATCCATACCAGCATTGAGATTTCTGTATATCTGTGATAAATCAGAGATTCTATTTAAATAGACAGTGAAACTAAACATGGTATTTCCAGGAAGAATACCAGAGGGGCTAGAAGCTCCATATGTCCAGTCGATACTATTACTGGTATTTAAGTTATATTGAATAGTAGTGGGGTTGTACATGAATCTAAATCCCCAGATATTACTACCATCAGCTGGATTTCCAGCTTGGTTCAATGAGGCAGCCATAGTTTTATCTTGATATATGGTTCCTACACTGCCAAGTCCACCAGGACCATTAGCTGCAAAAAATGTTTTTAATGCCGCCGCGTCGGATTCATTTACAACACTTGGAGTTGTAATATAGGAGTCAGAAGTTACTAAACCTAAAGTTTTATTATCGGCAAAAAACTTTTCAAAAGAACGTGTAGTGATGTGTGGTGGTGGATTCCAACGAGGACCCATAGCAGAACTATCAGGATTGTTAGGTGATGGCGGTAATGTCCCAGATGGTGCTTGATAGTTTGCAACCTTAGCTGGCAACTGAGATTTAGGCCCATTATGAATACTATCAATAGCATCAACAAGCAGGCTTTGTGCTGCCTTCTTAGCATTGCCCGGCTTATTTACTGGGTCACAACCTAGAGAACTTGGTCCAACCTTTTTCTGAGTTACAGGGTTATAGGTATTTACAAAGTAACAGGTTTGCTTTGAGTTAGTTGTAGAGGTAATAAAAACAAACTGTTTATTAGCATAGTCCCAGTGGATATTACTATAGTTTCCATTTAATAATGGAAGTATTTCTTTTGGAATAGGCGGCTGGGTAACTGCTTGCGTAATAGATACCGACTGATAACGAATATATCCCACAGTGCCATCTGTTTGAGTAATAGGCCAATCGTATACACCTAAAAAGGTATTGGGATCAGATTTTAATATCACATCAAAATATGGGTAAATTACTATAGGCCACTTTATGCCGTTAGCGGATAAAAGACTGTTTACTACTTTAGCAGTAAAGCTATTAGAGTTAGTTTGTACTTCAGCAAAATATCCATGGCCCTGGGAACCAGCGCTTACGTGTACAGCGTATTTAGACATATCTGTAGCTGGTGTAAATTGATTTGTTACATCATTGTAAGTACCAGGAATAATTTGCCACTCTAGAGTATCCCCACCGTAGGTGGTAGCGCCTGCAGTAGCAGTACCTCCTGGAACAAGGTCAGTAAAGCTTACTTTAATGTCCGGTACTTCAATGGGGACATAGCTTCCATTAATAACCTGGAATAGCTTTTGCTGGTATACATTTCTAGTAGCCATTAGTAAACGCTAATTCCTTTCGGTACCAATGAGGTTTCAATTCTTGATTTAAACTGCTGGAACATCTGTTCAGTTTCCTGAATGGATGCTCGAGCAATATGAACCTGCATTGTCACATTCATATTAATATTGGAACTAGTGTTTAGTGTAGCATTGCCTCCGCGTGTAGAAGACAAAGCAGGGGTAGAGTGGACTGAGGTAGCTCCCCAAGTACTATCTGGACCTCCGGTGCCTAAGCCTGTCTCTTGACCAACAGTCTGAGCTTCTTTAAGGAATGAAAAATAACGCGAGCTTCCATAGCTATGGGGCCACGCCTTATTCCAAATCTTTCCATTATGAGATATGTCTTTAGCAATTAGCGCATTTGTAACGGGGTTATAAAGTGCGTCGTTGCTAGATAGGTGGTAACTCTTCCTTCTATCTGGTCCCATGTTTCCAAGCATATTAATTTGAAAAATACCATAGGAGTTGTCTCCTGTTTTAGGATCATAGTTATGGTCTCTAGGGTTTCCATTTGATTCAGTAAGAGCAACGGCAAATGCAGTCTCCAGTGCAGCCCCTCTAAAGCCGGCATTGTAAAGAATGCGCATAAGACCGTCTGGACTTCCACCAGCTATGCCCTTACCCTTAGGGATCTGGCTCATAGCCGCAGGTAAATTCTGAGCAGCCTGTGCTGCAGCTTTAGGGACATACTTAGTTAAATTAGAGTAAGTTAAGGGTTGGCCTCTATAGAGTTCTTTACCAAGTAGGCTATTAACGTCGGCAGAACTTAGTTCTGATAATGTTATAGCTGACTGGGTGCCACTTAAGAAGTTAGCTTGGGCCTTAGAAGATTTGCTTTGATTTCCAAACCCAAGGAAATTTTCTACAGTTTTTACACTCTTAGTAAATATGCCACTGAGCCAAGATGTGGCTTTACCAAACCAGTTCTGGGGATTTATACGTCCACCTGCTCCGATACCGCCGTTATCTCTAAGCTCATGGTGAAGGTGTGGTCCCGTAGATTTTCCAGCACCCGGTGTTCCTGGGGTACCACCAGATAAAGCAATGACAGTTGTATGGTCTACAACATCGCCTTTCTTTACCATAATCTTACTTAAGTGGGCATAGAGAGTTGACTTACCACCATGGCTAATAATGATGTAGTTACCATAACCACCACCGTTACCTGTTTCTGTAACAGTACCTGGGCCTGCAGCACGAATAGGTGTGCCGTGCTTTACTCCATAGTCAATACCTAAGTGGGCAGCAGTCTTATTTGTTTTACCGTGGTAGCCTTGTGTAATAGGTGTGCCAGTAGGGGCTGGGGATTGCAACCCTGGGAATGTAGCGCCACTTGTACCGCTAGACGAAGTACTATTTGATGTATTAGGTCCACCAGTAAACGCCCCATAGGCACTGCCAAGCAGACCCCCAATTAATTCTGGTATGCCTGTAGCATCAAGTCCTGGAATTAAAGCTCCTATTGCTGCACCAGTTCCAGCATATTTAGCAGCCCTACCAAGTCTAGATCTAGTACTGCCATGTGCTGAGTTACCACCAATTAAGCTTCCAGCAATTTGTCCTCCTACGGAATATAACCCTCCACGCATAAATCTACGTGCAAGTCCGCTTAGGCCTCCCAGCATTCCACTACTTCCTGAGCTTTTACCCAATAATGCTGCACTCATCTCTGCTTCAGTAAGGCCGGTAACTGAATCTACTGCGCCTGTAGCTGCGCCCGCACTTCCACCTAAACCATACATACGGTTCATTAATGAATATTGAGCAAACTGACCACCAATACCCATTAACCCACCAGCCATGCCGGATAGACCGCCACCAACACTTCCTGTATTAGGGAAGGTTTCTAAAAATCCTTTAAACGCCATAAGGGCATTAGTTGCTCCCTGTAATTGGGTAGCCATACCAGCCAAGCCATTAGTTATAGCTGCATTTGTATCAAGAGCCCCATTGTAACCAGATACTAACCCTTGTTGAGTTGCACCAAGTAATTTATTTTGTGCGCTGTTATTTTTAAAGTTAGCGCGAATTGGGCTGTCTTTTGGTACACCCATAATATCAAGAGCCTGCTGAGCATTCTTCATATCCCCAGGAGTTAGGGCACTTCCCTTTTTAGCACGGGTAAGAACAGCCATAGCAATGGTCTGGAAAAGATTTTGATCTCCACCTACAATAGCCATTAGGCCTGCACCAAGTGGGGAGTTAGGATTTAGAATAGTCGCTGCTTGATCCTGAGTAGGGGTTCTTCCACCAAACAAAACTCTGAATACATCATTAACAATAGTATTCATTGGTTTTAGATTTCCTTGGCCATCACGTATAGAAATACCGTAACGAAGGAAATTCATTCCATTCATGCCACCAAGAGTGGCTGCAACCTGTTCATTTGATTGACCAGTCATGGCGCTTAATCCACCGACGCTAGCCATAATATTTTTAGAGCTTGCACTGCCGGCTGTGTAACCGCCGCTATAGAAGGCTGCCATAGTAGCCATGGTTGGTCCCATAGCACTTGTTGCTCCGCCTTGTACAGCAGAATTAGCACTACGCATAACGGCCTGAGAGTTACCCATTCCAGGACCTTGAGTGCTAAATCCAGATACAGCATCAGCAGCCATACGCTGCGTAACAGCAGCCATTGTATTTGGGGCCATGCTCATAAATGAACCGGCAATAGCTGTGCCGCCTATAGCGGCACCGCCCATTAATCTTTGAGTAGGGGTGAATGAGTTCCAGGCATTTTTGGCTACAGTACCAAGACCAAGGTTGCTACTTCCAGTAGCATTGCCGCTAAGATTTTTACGGATAGATGCGCTATACTTGTCTGCTTTTTCAAGTATTGTTTCAATCTCTTTAAACTCGTCTAGAAACGCTTGAGCGCCCTCATAGAGGTTTTGTTCAATCTTATCTTCGTCTTGAGCCATTATTCACCGCCTCACCTATTTTTTACTTTTAACATCCATGTAACTCGCTCTCTAAAGTTTAAAGAGCGTATTTCGTTCAATGTCCATCCTGGGTATGCTTGAGTTAAAAAGTTCCATACTTCTACTAGAACTTCATAATCAATTTCACCCCTGAAACAACTCCGCTAGAGTTAGCGGAAGCGGTACCTCCTGGCCGCAGGATTGACAAGGTTTTGATACTTCAGCGAGTTGTGGTCCTGGGTTGCGGTCTGTTATCTGCTTAATAATTTCACGACGATCCTTGATACTAAGGTTCTTAACATGTTCCGTAGTAACTGCGGGGTTGCCGTTTATTGCCTGGATACAACCCTTAAGAAGGATAGTATCTAATTCAGCCGCATTCTTTCCAGTAGCTGCAACAATTGCTTTTTGTACGTGTCCGTTAGGCAGTCTAACGCTCACTTTTCCAACTTTGCAATCTACAGTAAAGTCACGGTCTTCTTCATCTAAAGTCTTTACCTTTATATCATCCTTTAGGTTGATATCAAAGGTTTGTTCAACTGAGCAATGTGGGCAGTTTCCTGGCCCAATCTTTGTTTCTTCTCCGAAGGTGAATCTACGAATAGCTAAAAGCAATAGCTCGCGATCTCCCGCAAGCATCATATCCAGCATATCCTTGTCAGCTTTTTTATCGCCAATCTTAACAACTGCTCGCTCTAAGATAGCTAGAAGAGCTTTACCATTGTCTCCAATACGGGCAATGACTTCTTCGTCTGCCCCAGTAAGCTCTCTTACTTCCGCTGTTCTAATGACACCTTCAAAAGGATCAAACAAACCACCGGCTAACTCTACGACTGTATCAGGCGGCGTTGCGACAGATATGTCACGAGGCGCCGCCTTCTCAGTAAGAGCTTCTTCTACTAATTGATTCGCCAATGCTGGGTTTGAAGCAGCATTGATTGTCTTTTCGTTTTCCATATTATTTACCCTTTAGTCGTTATTAGATAGTGAAACTTGGTGCCGTATTCTTGTAATCAGAGGCGAACTGTACATCAAAGCCTTCATGTACGATAGTCATTTCCTCAACCATGAGGGTATTCTGACCAGCGTCCAAGTTGCTGTACCCAATGTTAGCAATCCAGGCGTTATACACACGGAAGCGCATTGATGTGTGCTGTGAAGCATCATCTGTAGCTGGTGCGGTATTACCTAGAGCTGCATAACCTTGTGGGTTTGGATGGCTAAGAACTGCGATGTCCAATGTGCAGCGAAAGTCTGTTCCGACTCCTCCACCAACAGCGTTGGTAGGGTTGAGCACTGAGAACAGGCGCTTCATCCACAACCAGTTATCATTTTGTCCGAGCATAACGCCCTTAGACAAGGTGATAGGGGTGAAAGAAGACTGACCAGGAATCTGGTGGACGTTAGTGTTGTATCCACCCTCACGGTAAGCGATTGGCTCTGTGGAGACTGAAAGTCCAGACACCGAGACGAATCCCATCTTACCGAAGTTGTTACCCCAGGTAGAACCTGAGTCACCGTTTGGGGTGAACGTTACAAGGAACTTAAACGTACGGATTGGATCCGACGCCAAACGATCCTTGACGATATTATCGATTGATAGTGCCATTATTATTTATCTCCTTACGCCGTAGCGCTTCCTGTGAGTTGTCCGATCTTAATGACAACAAACTCTGCTGGGTACTGTAGAGCCACGCCTACTTCAATATTAACGAGACCGTTAGAAATATCTGTAGCCGAAGTTGTAGTTGAATCGCACTTAACATAGAAAGCCTGAGCTGCTGTAGCTCCACGCAATCCGCCATTCTGCCAGTAAGCAGCTAGGAAGTTAGTGATTGCAACATTAATCTTTGTCCACAGGTAGGTGTCATTGTTTTCAAAGACAGCAAACTGTGTCAGATCTTTACATTCTTTTTCAATATAGGTCAAAGAACGACGGATATTGATGTAGCGATTGCGAACATCTGTATCCATTGTGCGTCCACCCATGATAACAATGCCTGCACCAGGAACCTGGCGAATAGCGTTGATAGGACGGGTAGCTGTGTTAAGAGTATCAAGCTCAGCATTTGAGAACTGATGCTCTGTAGCAACTGCAAGAGCGATCTTGTTTCCAAGTCCTGCTGGAGTCTTAAAGACACCACGTGAAGCATCTGTAGCTAGGTACTGTCCAACTACTGAAGCTCCTGGAGCCTGAAGACGTGTTACGCCTGGAACAGAACGCTTAACATCTGGAATTACTAACCATGGGTAGTAAATAGCTGCACGAGTGCCATTAGATGATCCAGCATAGGCTGCAGCAAGATCCACAGCAAACTGCTCAGCATCAGCTGCTGAAAGTCCTGCAGGAGTCTCTAGAACAGCAAAGCCATCTCCACGACCCTCGCAATAAGCAACTACATCTGACATAATGTTCAAAGCATTTGAACGATCCGTGCCAGAACCTGAGGTCGTATAGATATAAGGAGCGTCTGTGTTATTAATAACCAATGGGTTATTAATTGGATCCAGTGCGGCTAATGCTACAGCATAGTTCGAACGAGTTGGTGTATCTCCATCTGTACCTGCAGTTGTAGAACCAAGAGCATACAAAGTTGTACCAAGAACAGGCATGTTATTTGGAGCAACTGAAGCTGAGTGCTGGTCATAGGCAATGATGTATGAAGATGAGGTATTGATCGTTGTTACAAAGTAACGTGGATCAGTACTGCTCATAGATAGATCTGGGATCTGCTCCAAAAGGTTAGAGGTAAGGTTACCTGCAATTGTAGGAGCACCAAATACAGCCAATGAAAAACGAGTAGGATCTGTAGTTGGTCGGATCTGAACTGCAAGTGCGTTACCCCATGAACCAGGATTTGCTGCCTGGAGCAAGATGGTGTTTAGTTGATTGGTAGAGCTGTCTGTGATCATAGTCTGCGCTGAAGCAGCACCTGATCCAGTAACACGCTTTACGTAAAGCTGACGTCCGCCATTGGCAAAGAAGTTATATGCAGCCCAAGTGGTTGGATATGCATCGTTAAGGCTTCCAAAAATCTGTGTGAATTTTGCCCAAGTATCGACTAGTACGGGTACGCTTGTAGGACCTTTAGGTAAAGCACCAACAAATGCACCAATAGCTTGTCCACTATCGGCAACTTCAATCGTCTGTGGAAGTTCTACTTCTTCGATAAAGACGCCTGGTCTACTGTATGTAGCCATTCGGTTTTCTCCTTAATCTTTTGTTTGTTATCTCTAGGGGGTCCTGGTTTTAGTCTTCTAGTACAATTTCAGTGTCGGTGACCATATTATACAAAGCAAGATTTGGCGTTTCCAAAACTTGCTGTGGGTTTACAAGCTCTCTGAGTACCTCAGAGCTTACGCGTACTGTAAAGACATTCATGAATAGGCGCTTGTCCGATTCAGTTGTGTCTCTTTTAGAAAACCCTAGGGTATCCAAACGACGAAAGGTTCCGTCTTCTGGGACGTAGAGTTGTCCAAATCTAACTGGCAGTCTTCCCATTTTAAATAGCTCAGCAAGTAGCTGCCTATCGTGGCGGGGTTGACGTGCATAGGTTGTAATCTGGTAATCCAGATTTATAGCCATAGGGTACATTGTCTCATAGTTTGCCGTTGGATCTGCCCCTTCTGGGGTATATCCGAGCTTAACCCAACCGGACTGTACACGCTCACTGGCTTCTGTAACAGAGATAAGGTCTATGGTGATGTAGGGAAAAGCCTGCTGACGAATTTCCTTATCTGGCTGGCCATAGAATACTCCTACGGGGCGAGCAGGGTTTCCAGCATCAGATACGGTAATTCCCTGAAGCAAATTCTTTAGGGCCCCATCCTCATTATTGATAAAAGGCATTAGCGGTCCTCCCCATTATTAGCTAGGTAGTTACGCATAGCAGGGGTAGGCTGTAGGTCTATATCACCATGCTCAAGGGTAAAGATTTTTTCCTTATGCTTTTTGGCATAGTAAAATCCGACCTTCCCTGGTGGTTCCTTATCAATAGGCTTTAGGGAAATGTCGTTGACAACGTTGGTTGGCCATCCGTATTTTACAATGGCTTCTTTACGAAAAGCTCGGGTGTGCTTCTTCGCCATCTCGGACAGAATAATTGAGCGAAAACCCTTTACTGATACTCTTTTAGTCATTCTTATGAAGAGCTCTCGAGAGTAAGTAGCCTGCGACAAACATGACTGCAGTCTTACGCTGACCGTTGTCTTTGAGACCGGCCACACCTCGAACAAACTCTTCTTTATCGGCATCAGTCTCCGCACGGAGAAGCCGTTGTGCTAAAAAGATCATAAATCCTCCAAATGAAGGCGCAAGGGTAGAGCTGCAGGGTTCCGGATTGCTCCGGCGTCAAGATAAGGATAAACGAAAAAGGCCCCTCTCGGGGCCTAAGTCGTTACTTCTTTTTGTCTGCCTTTTTCTTAGAGGTCTTCTTGACCTTCTTGGCTAACTTGGCATCATTCTTTTCATCCTGAGCCTCAAACTTTTTCTTCTGAGCTGGGGTCATACCCTTCTCAAACTTGCTGTCTTTATGGGCCATTTACTTGCCCTTCTTGGTTGTAGGCTTGCCCTTTTTCTTGCAGGCGCCCTTGCAGTTAGGCTTTGAGCATCCGCATCCGCATGACTTGCACATATTTTACTCCTTATCTTCTGTCGGTTCTTCTGGTGCTTCAGTATCTGAAGCGGCAGCCTCTAGGGGCTGGTTTTCAATTTCGGTATTGATATCTAGTTCAAAGTGGGCAGAGTTGTCTTCTGAGACGGTCTCCCCTTCAATTGGTAAACTTGTCATTATCGTCCTCTCGAATTGTTTCGGTGCCACTGCTTGCTAGCAGCAAGCCCTTTGCTTACTGTATTAATCTTTTTATCCTTCTTGGTAAGGTCAATAGTAGGTCCCCCACCAGGGTGCGATACAACTATATCACCCTTAGAGTTCTTGGTTACCTTATGTACTTTACCAGCAATCTTTTCTTTAGCCATTTTTAACCTACGTTATAGATAGTCAAGTTTGCACTTGGGGAGGCAGGACGGGTTGGATTAGTTCCAGCAGCTGTAGCAAGAAGGGACATGCCTGCAGCACCTGACCACCAGTGAAATTGAATGTAGTCATTTGGTACAACAGTAATTGGGGACTCAATGTTTGCTAAAACTTGTGAGCCTTGCGCTGAGGCCGTGGTAAAGGTAAAAGCAGATGCCGGAACTTGAACGCCGTTTTTAGAGAACCAAGTTGTGATGTGGTAGTCACTTGTACCACCAGTGAAGTTAAACTGACCTAAAAAGTTAAGGTTATAAGTACCCGAATTTGCAAACACGATTTTAGTAGTGTCTGAGCCTATAGACATACCCTTACTTAGGTTTGTTGTATCCCAGCTAATGACGTTATCTGAGGTTGTGCCGGCGCTAGACATGTTGGTACTTCTAGAAAAGTTGCCGTAATAAAGAGGTGTTGGTGGAGTGATTATTTTAATGCTCATTGAGCCACCGTCAACACTGCAACGTTAGAAGAACCAGTAGAGATAGCGTATAAAACGCTGCTTGGGTCTAGATTATCGATAGAAATAGAACCTAGAGGTGGGATCGCATATCCGTAAGAAGATGAGGTTACCGTAGAGCTACCAAGGTATACAGTTGCTGCGCTATCTACATTTTGAATGGCGATATTAGCACGGCCGTATGCGTAATACTTTTCCCCGGTTACTGGGTCCGTATTTACAGCGTCTACGTTTAGAGCTGTAGCAGTTGAGCTATTAAGAGCTGTGAGTGAGTGCAAGATTGCCATTTATACCTTCTTCAATCGTGGGTTTTTATTCTTTGCTGCTGGTGATGCTCCACGAGAAGAGGAGGCTAGGATTGCTCCAGCTGCCTTCTTTGAAACACCTTCTTTTTTTGCAATGCTATTCTGAGCGCTTTCAAAGCCTGGGTGTGCTGACTTCTTACGCTTTTTTGATACTAGTGCTACTTTTCTTGCCATGTTTCTTCACCTTCTTAGGGAGTTTCTTTCCTTTGGGCGTATGCTCTTCCCATTTTTCTGCCATCTTAGGGTCATTAGCATACATCCATTTACGCTGGGATTGGGATTTAAAAGGCATTTTTTATACCGTCGTTGGATCAAATGGGTTGTAATTAGCGTAGTGGCGGAACTGCTCATCATTGACAAGCTCTTCAGGATTGACCTGAACACAGTCCATACCCCACAAAGTGTACTTGTTCTTGACAATACCTAGGGGGTACATCTTGGTTGGGCTAAATACCTCATCACGAAATACGATGCGGTCACGTAGGAACTCATCGGGATTGTTCTCAAAAGTCTCAAAGTGCGGCATAGTAACCGAGTTAGATCCCACTAGATCAGTGCCTCGTTCGATTACATCTATGTTCATAGTAATACGCAATAGGTCAGTATTATAGAAACCACGGTCATTCTGCATGGTAACACCCTGATAGATAACCGCCTTAACTACTGGCAGGATCAAAGGACCAGTCCATTGACGTCCACCTGTGGCTGGATCAGAGGAGCCCACATCATAGATTGGGTCTATGACCGTACTGGATGGATCATAGATCCACCAGTCTACAGTGTTGCCTACTGTTCTTACAAGCTCCTGAGTGGTGCCAGCAATGATAGAGGCGCGTTCGTTATCAATAGAAAAACGTCCCTCTCGTCGTTCACCACGCATGGTAACTCCTTAGTTAGACTGGTTAGCTGCTTCTTCGTCTTGTTTAGCCTTGAGCGCATCACGATCAATAGCTGCAATAACTTCTGGATCCAATGCTTCTGGTTCCACAGGCTCTGCTTCAGGATCTCTAAACGTCTTTGTGGCTGGGTCATAAATAGCGCCGACCATTGGAAAAGCCTTAGTTACATCCAGGATTAGCGGGTCACTTAAGAATATAGCGGCAAGGCGTGAGTCTGTGTGAAGCACGTCTACAACTACATTGTCGATAATAAATGCAATTTTAACTGGGGGTAGTGGTTGGTCTTCCATTAGTTCTCTTCCGTGTATTCGACCTCTACAGATTCCCACTTATGAAGTGGGCAAGATGCGTTAGGTAGTTTAGTTTTTGCTTTCATGATGCAACCGCACTCTTTGCATTGAGTGGTTAAAGAAATAAACTTATCGCACCCCTTACAAATATCTAAGCGCTTAGTAGCAATCTCGGTCTGTACTCTTCCCAAGTTCTTATTAAAAAGATCCCAGGGACGTGCAGGCCTATCAAATGGGTCTGTCAATTTATGCTCCTTATATACTTGAGGCCAGGTTGTCTACGGTTGTTCCTTGAGATCCCGGTGAGTATCCCTTAATTATACCAATCTTTGTGCCCTTAGTTCCCGAGTTAGTAACTGTAGCTGTCTTGATTGCAGTACCGGCATTTGAGGCTCCAGCATAGGCACTGACGGTTGCGGTGTTTCCTGAGGTCTGGACAGACAAGGAACCCACAGAAGTATAGCCTGTGCTGTTATTTGAAATCTCGCTAGAGGCCTGGCTAACAACTGTGCCAGAAGCAGAGCTCACAACCACTAGGTCTGTAACATATGTGGTATATGTTGGAGTATAGTGGGTTGAGTTAGATGTGTAACAAGAATAGGTTGTGGTTGGCGCAGTAGTTGTGGTTTGGGTATAGCAAGAATATGTTGTAGTGGTGGTTGCCACATCACATTGACCACCAGTAGCCGTTCCGTGAATGCACCCAGTACAAACTGGTCCATAGTTGTAGCAACTATATAAAGATCCGCAACTATTTGCTGTACCTACACTGCCAGTAGTACACATAGCGCACAAAGATCCGGACTGGGTGTAGCCAGGAGGACAAGCCCTTACGGCAGGAATAGTATCAGATGGATTATTATAGTTTTGACAGGTTGAGCCAGATTGTATTAAGTAAGGGTATTGATTACATTGATACGTTTGGCTTGCAGTTTGAGCTGACCCTAAATATGTACATACATTTGAACAATTTGCATCGTACGCATGATATGTATGGGTTGTAGTTGAGCTTGAAGTATATGCACTACAACATCCGCTAGGTATGCTAGAGCTATTTACCTGACCCGCATTGCAGTATGTACCGCCAGGTGTTGAAACAATAGACACTGTACTGCAGCAGTTTCCTGCAGGGGGGTTAGCTGCAGAGGAAGCAAGTCCTGAATCACAAACTTGATATGGGGTGTTTCCGCCTGTGCCTGTGGATTGAGATGTATAAGCAGCCCACCAGCTACCAGCATCGCTTACCCAAAACGCGATGCCTGTTCCATCTTGAACATCAAGAGTGGTGGTTAGATCTGTAGCGTTAGTTTCAATAGCTGCAAGTGCAACAGTACTTAAACTGGTAACAGAGTCATTACTTACGGCTCTAGTACTATTAACAATCCAGTTACCAATAAGGGATAACCAAGATTGTCCTGAATCAGATGTACCTAATCCGCTAGTAGTATTGCTGCGAGAGAAAGAATCAAAGACTCCAGAAGCATACCAAGTATGCCAAACACCGGCAACCTTTACAAATGCACGGGCAGCTTTATGCCATGAACCAGCTACTTTAACCTGAGCTGAAGTAGCAATATGCCAAGCGCCATTAGTTTTTATCTGCCCAGACATTATGTATACTGGATCCAGATATCCCCGTCTGCCCCGTCGGTACTTGCAGGAGTTACGGTAGAAGCGAAAATGTTACGCAATGCACCAATAGTTACAGTAGTAGGTGATATAACCTTAGTAGCTGCGCCAGCTACAATATTAGTATTAGACTCATATACGGTATCTGACGAGCTATGCTCTGGAAATTCATGGCGTGACATTAGGCGATCTGACTTCCGAATGCGTGGAATGTAAGAGCACCAGAGGTACCAGAAGCGACATAAATAGTATCATAGGCACCAAGGGTCAAACCAATAGTAAATGTCTGAGTGGTATTTCCTGAGATGCTTACGTTGTACAGAATGGCATTTCCGGTAGAAGGTGTCGCTACAGTAGTTCCATTAGCTTTGCAGACGTATACCGTAGCGTTAGCGGCTGTGGCTGTGGTGTTGCATATAGCAATGGTGGAAATTACAGTCTGGGTTGCGGCTGGTGAGGGATACAGAGAACTGTTTCCTGAGGTAGGCGCTACCTGACCTAGAATCGAATATGATGTTGTTGCCATTTAAGCTCCTTAAGCCTTGCTTAGGTAGAATCCCATATTAGTTTTGAGACGCTCATTCTCTGGGTCTAGACTCAGAGCGATTTCCCCATGTTCTATAGCCAAAGTATAGTCCCCAGAGTGATATGCCGCTAGGCTAAGTAGATCGTGTGGGTTGCCATTCCAAGCCCAAGCCTCACAGAAATAGTCTAGGGGCTTGTCTTTTATGGCCAAAGCTGTTAGTGCCCACTTCTTACACGCCTCCCAATCAGCCGTGTCATGATAGTACTGGGCTAATTTAACCGCACATTCACGTCTAGTTGGGTCCTCGTTATACCCAGCCAATAAGTGGAGTTCGGCATTATTCGGATTAGTTTCTGCAAGATACCAATAAGCGTTGGCCCTTTGTGGTTTCCATACAGCCTCTTCTAGTTCTAAATATCTAGCAAGCTCAGCTGTTGCTTCGCTATAGAGCTTGTGAAAGTAAAGTTCACGCCCATAGTAGAATGAGCATCGAGCATCTCTGGGATACTCCTGTACCGCCATTGCCAGCATAGGTAAATAGCTACCTCTAGACTTATTATTATCTGGGTGGTGTTCAACCTCTAGGTCAACCCAGCCTTGGGTTTCAGAAATGCCATAAGCAGTTTGAATCTCGTGAATTGGGTATTTCCAACGATACCCTTTACGGGCCGTTATACGCATTGCAGAGAACTGAAATCCTGGGCTGCCATCTGGGTTCCAACTCGTTGTCAAAAGGTGTCTAGGACGCGTCCAGCCCTGTTTAAAGGCCACTTCTAGGGCATCCCTCCAACCAGGTTTAATTACCTCATCCATATCTATACAGATGCAGTAATCGATATCGCTGGGGATCAAAGCTAAGCTAGCATTTCGGGCGTCATCAAATCGCCAGGGATCTATGCTTATAGAGAATGTATTGATGCCAAGACTCTTGGCCAGCTCAACGGTACCGTCTGTAGATCCGGTATCCGCAATTAGAAGATAGTCCGCATCCTTAGCTGAGTCATACCAGCGTTGTACAAACTGCTCTTCATTTTTTGCAACAGTGTATATAGCTACTTTCATAGCTTAATTATAGCTTAGACTGTACCAGCTAAGCTCACTACAAGCTGCTTGCCGTAGATGGTTGCCCCACCATCTGGGCTAAAGAACTGGTAAATGCTACGGCCGTTTGTTGTTTGTGTTGGGGCTGTACCTGCCCAGGTAACTCCCGTCCAAGCAACTGTATACGTGGATGGATTAGCAATCTCTACATACCACATATGTCCATAAGAAGTTGGAAGGCTAGACGTGTTAAAAGTAATGGTTGCGTTTCCAGATAGGATCCACTTACAGTATCCGGAGCCGGAAGCAGAGCTATTTGTTACGTTTTTATTCGGCGCATCCATAGAGATGGTGCCAGTAATAGATGTCTGATAGCAGGCGGCATAGGTAGTTCCTGCATTAATGTATACGTTAGTAGACTTTTGAATCTGCTGTGGATATTCTGTAATAGGCATTATCCTGCCACCACCGTTCTACCTTTAACGTTTACACCATCAGCGGTGTAAAACTCGTATACAGCAAATGTACTAACACCTGTAGGTGCGCCGCTAACACTATCCCAAGTTATAGATGTTCCAGAAGCTGGGCTAGTAACAGCAAATGCAATTTGATTACCAGCAGTTGCGGGTACAAAGCTTACAAACCAACGGTATCCAAGAGGGGCTGTAATCTGTGTTTGGTTGTATACGTTAGGTTGAGTAGTTCCAACACCAACGTAGTTAGTTAAAAGATCAAGATTCAACGTGAATGTTGAGTTTGTTGGCCGAACTACGTGGATATACGGAGTCGCCAATGGGTTTACTGTCTGGCTTGAAGCAGACGGAGTAGTAATAGCTGACTTACTAAGAGCTGCTGTAGCAGTGTTATAGGCAAGTGTTGAGCCTGTAAATACTGGAGGATTCTGTGATAGAGGCACTTTATCTCCTTAGGAAGCCATTGTATATAGAAGCTTGCCATTGATAGTTGTTCCATCATGGCTTGTAAAAAGAATAGTTTGTCTTACGGTACCTGTACCAAGGGAGGGGGCAGCTCCACCGTCCCAAACTACGTTAGGAAATGTAAGGGTATATGTGCTGCCGACAACAACTTCAACAAGCCAAGTTGATGCTCGGTACATCGGCATGCCATAAGCGTCATTATAGACACCTGGAAGACCTACAAAGTTAACAGTTGTATTAGCCACAAGGTTTGAAATCTGTATCAACGCACCGTTGGTTGGGTTAACCGTTAAGGTTCCTGACTGTGGATTATAAGCACCAAAGTTAGCGGCGTTAGCATTACCAAGGTTGTAAGTTTGAACTCTTGTAGCACCTACACTGTTGTATATAAGGGTGTCTTGAGATTGCCCGATTACCTGGGGAACTGATGTTACTGCCATTATTTCTTTCCTCCAAATAGGGCTTTAAGCTTTGATACCGGCTTCTCTTCATGAACTTCAACCGGGGTATCAAAGCCGATTCCGTTCCAAAGTGTCTTAGATATACCAGTTAGTGTGTCTGGATACCAGATGTTATTTTCTAAAGTCCAGTTAACTGACGGGCGTGGGTAGAGGTCTGTTACGTCCACTGCTGTGTAGTAATCAGCTCCACCCACGATATCTTCGGCAGATTCTGCGACAACCACGTGTTCAACGCGGTTGCCGCTCATTAGTGCGAAGTAGCCCATTTAGTTAATTATTCCTTAGAATGTTTGCTTATCGAACCAGCGGACGATAGCAACACCGTCTCCACCGTTACCACCATTGGAGTTGTATCCAAGGTAAGCAAGACCTGACATATCCAAGTCTACTACGTCACCGGCATCGAGGTAATCGATTTCCCATGTTACGTCGAAGAGGTATGCGCCAGCTGGAGCAGCTAATGTGGTCCATCCACCAGGAACTGTGTAAGTTCCGTTAACACCTAGGTAGTTAGTGGTGTTAGTTGCGGTGAATACGATATCTGTTAGAGGACGATCTTCACGAAGAATCGTGTTGGTCTGATCCTTCCAACGGATTGTTGGACGTGCACGCTTTGTTGTTCCTGAGAACAATGCGCTGGCAATACCAACTGGTGAGGAGGTTAGACGTGCTGCCAAGGTTGGGATTGTGATAACTGTACGAGGCAAGATCTGGAAGGTCTGTGACTCGGTTACAATCTTAACGTTACCGTCATCCTGAGCAGTTACACGAAGACCGTTGGTACCTGTAACGATTGCCGCTGAAGAGTTAGCTTCAACTGTCAACGCGTTATAGAGAGGCAACCACTTGTAGTATTCAGGGCCTGTAGCTTCATAAGAAACTGCAAGGTTTGCTGGGAAGTGCAAGATTGGCTGATCTGGAGTCTGACCAAAGTTGGTCGAACCTCCACCGCCACCGCCACCGGTGTTAACGATAGCGTCGATACCGCGTGCGAAGTAGTTACCCATTGCTGAACCCCATGTAGAGATTGTTGACTGGGTTAGATCGACGATGAAGTTACCGCCACCCTTTCCGCCACCAGCGTATCCCTTACCAGGAGTCATCCATGGGTTGAACTGAGCACCAACTGGTGTGGTGTTGTTTGTAGCACCACCTTGAATGTTTTCGTTGGTACCAGATACAGACCAGGTAGACCAGCCAGCTCCACCGCCGCCACCACCGAATGCAAGACCAAGAGATGAACCAGAAGCAAGACCTGAAACGAGCTGACCCTGTCCACCATCACCAGCATAACCAGGAATGTTTGCACCAGAGCTACCAGCGGTGTTGATATTCATGATAGCAAAGCCACCGAAGTTACCACGTGCTGGGAACGAAGGCTGGGTGTAAGCAGCTGTTGTCTGCCATCCTGCAGCGTACTGTGAGGTTGTAGAGTTAGACAAGCTCTGGGTGAATACTTGAGCATTCTGACCAGGTGTCAAAGATCCACCGCCACCACCAGCAAGGGTTAGGTAAGCTGAGTTAGAGTTATAAGCAGCGTGACCGCCATTGTTAGCACCCTGAACTCCAAACATCCAGTAGATGTTGTTAGAGTTATAGGTACCTCCACCACCGCCACCTTCTGCTGCAAGGGTCCAACCTGAGATCAAACGAGATGCTCCGGTCTGGCCTTCGTAGTAGATGGTTGCGCCGTCTGGACGCTTTGGAGAAGTTGCTGCTGAACCGGATTCAAGAGTTGGATAGAACATAACGTACTGAATCTGACCAGTTGTAGAAGACTGAGCTCCCTGGTAGACAGAGAAACCTACGCGAGCGTAAGCAGCTCCTGCTGATGGCTGGTAACCAGATGAAGAAGCTGTTGGAGCCACTGCACCGTTAACACCAATACGAGCACCGTAGTTAACTCCTGGCATAGTCTGCTGGTTAGACTGGTAACCAGAGAAGCCAAGGAACACGTTTGGACCGACAGAACGTGAAAGAACGTTGTAATCCGCATCAAGCCATTCGATAAAGGCGTTGATTGGACGGTACTGGTTAGCAGTACCTGCACCGTAGATCCACATAGATGCTGAGTAAGTTTGACCAGCAGTAACACGAACTGGGCGGTGCGCTGTCTCAAGGTTACCCAAGTCTGTTGAGTTGGATGAAACAACCAAACCGGTTTCAAATCCATAGACTGGAGGCTGCCATGAAGTAGCGGTTCCACCAAGTTCGAGCTGTAGGTTATCGATGAAGTACGAAACACCTGCGTTGTGCTGGAACACGATTGTTGGGTAGATAAACTGGGCTGTAGAGCCGTAAGCATATGTACCGTTAGCAAGGGTTGCAGCGATAGTTGGTGTAGTGAATGTTGCAGAAATACGGCGCCATCCGCTTGCAAGGAACTGAGTTCCTGCTGGTGTCTGCCAAGTAAGCGATGTGCTTGCTGGAAGACCTGCTGTAAGCGCTGTATTAAGAGTGATTTGGGTTGAGCTATTGACTACGCTGATAGCCACACCTGCTGCGATACCGGTTACTGATGATGCAAGAACCATACCAGCTACGAGGTTTGCTGTGCTAGAGACTGTGATCTGAGTAGCACCGCTGTTATTTGTACCTGTAGATGTGTTGGTTACAGACGCACCGTACCCAAGCATTGGAGCTGGTTGTGCCTGACGAACGAAGAATCCGTTAGATGTACCGCCGTCAATAGAGTTAGCAGGAGGTGAAGAAATCGTACCGCCTGAGTATACAAGGTTAGACGCAGCACCGTAAGTTGCACCAGTAGAACGAATCTGGAACAAGATTGGGGCTGTTGTTGGTACGGCTACGTTAGAGTAAACGTACGCAGACAAGGTGTAGGTCTGACCTGGGATGTAAGGAATACCGTTAGAACCAACCGAGGTAGTTGTAGCGGAGGTAACTGTACCTGTGTTAATTGAGGAGAAGTTAATCCAGGTAGGAGAACCAGTGCTTGTAGAAGTGCTTGTTACAGCTACAAGTGCGTTCTGACCAACAGTTCCATTGTATGAAACTGTAACGGTTGTATTTGACATGTTAGAAGCAACCGCGGTGTTAAGAGTAACTGTGCTTCCCGAGATGTTGGTGATGAAGGTACCTGTTGTAAGGTAACCAGCTGCAATCACGAACATATTAGGGAGTAGATTTGCAGTGCTTGCCATTGTAATTGTGTAAGAACCAGCTGTACCAGAAGCAGTTGTTGTAAGAACTGGTCCAACCATTTCTGCAAGCTTTGTAGGAACCGAGGTATTTGTAACAGAGAAGGTTGTTAGAGAAGTACCCTGCTGGTTCAAGTAGCTTGAAGAGATGAGAGTTGTATCTTCCAACTGTGACAAACGAGGCTGTAACAAGTTGTTAGAAAGGTTTGCACTCTGGTTAGAGTTGTAGGTGTTGTTAGTAAAGGTATTTGTACCTGAAAGCGCATCAATACCGGCCTGGTTAGTCTGGTAAAAAGCGATTTGACCCTGCTGAAGGGTTACGTTTGTAGAATCAAAACGGATAACGCCCTGAACTGCGGCCGAGTTAGCTACAGAAAGGTTTACGATGTTACCGGAAACTGAGGTAACAACTGCGTTAGATCCGATACCACCGGTTGAAGTTGCAACTTCAGGAGAAGCTGTTGTAATGAACTGACCTGCAACAAGAGCCATACCAGCAACGATACCGTTAGCATTAGGGAAGAGCTCAATGTAGGTCGCACCCGAAGCACCAGTAGCTATACGGTAAATAACTTCAGGATCCCAACCAAGGACGTTAAGGTCCATGTCTGGGTTAGTGAGGTAGTTCCACACTGTTACAGAACCAAATGTGGTTGTACCACCGTTAGTTCCTGGAAGAGTAGATGTAATATCGTTTGCAGCGGTAAGTGCGCCAAGGCCACCTTGTCCACCTGCACCGACGTTGATTGGGTATGCAGTCCCTGGTGTTACAGAAAGATTCTGTACGACAACGGCACCGCCGGCACCGCCACCACCGGCAACGAGCTGTGAACCGCCACCGCCGCCGCCTCCACCACCAACTAGGATAACCTGTGCAGAGCTTACGCCCGCAGGAGCCGTCCAGGTACCGCTAGTGGTAAAAACCTGCTCCTTGATATTAACGCGACCAGAGTTGTCATTAGGAAAGACAACTAGATCTTTATATGAGGAAATTGCCATTAGTAGTTACCTGTTCCTTAGTTGTTACTGGTAGATGCCTGAGATGAAATAGTCGACTGCTGATGCTGCGTCTGCTGTTACTACTACTAGGTCGCCTGGGCTAGCAACTAGACGGGCATCAAAGTTCACTGTGCCGTTTGCAGGAATCTGCAAAGAGGTGCAGAAAGAGTATCCGCCGATTGTCAATGTGACGTAGCGAGTGTTTGCTGTCTTGTTTGACAAAACAACGTTAGTGATAATTGCTGCGGTAGAAGCACTGATGCTAATACCTGCGTCGCTAGTACCAGCGGTACCACGACGAATAGATGTTACTGTAGGTGTGGCCATTATGCTAGGACTCCCATGTATGCGTAGGTTTGTAGATTATTTGCTGTTGAGTTTACTGCTGCAATCTGAGTCGTTCCAGCAGAGTTAACTGCAGATACCTGAGTAGTACCAGCAGTATTTACTAGGCCAACCTGGGTTGTTCCAGTGCTAGTAATAGTAGATACCTGGTTAGATGTCGCGGCAACAATGTCATTGACGCCAAGCATCGTTCCTAGGGTTTGTAGGGCATTTGCGTAGTATGCATAATCTGAGGCTGCTGACACACCGCTAGCAAGAGTGGTGGTCATATCATTTGTTAGCGCCGTGATCTGCGAACTAAGCGAGGCGTAGCTTGTCATTGGGGGTTACCGACCTTCCGGGGTTTCTAGAATTATAGCAAATTTGGGGGATAAGAATTCATTAACTCGGATCATTATGCTTGAGCCTCAGTCCAAGAGAGACGAGCAGCGATCTGAGAGGTGGCTGTACCGATGTTTGTTGCGGTAACTACCAGTACATCTGGGCCATTTGGGAAGCCAGGAGTAGAAACGTTACCGTTTCCAGACATATATGAGTTTCCGATATCCTTACCACCGACCAGGGAGTATACGGATGAGTTAAAGTTTGTAGCTCCAGCACCGTTTTCTGAGAAGAATGAGAAGACGGAGTCACCACCGGAGATGATGCCTGAAGGGGCTGGGGAACCAGTTGTATAAGGAACTCCACCCTGTCCGTTACCGGTGTTATCAATAAAGATAGCCTGGGCAAGGGATGAGGCACCAATGGAGTCACGAGTCCAGTCATTTGGAAGACCGGTATAGCCAATAGTAGGCGTAAATGTGATTGTTCCAGAGACTGTTCCTGAGTTAGCTACAGATAGGTAAACAATGTTTCCCTGAATGTTAGTAATAGTAGCTCCAGAGCCAATACCTGTTCCAGATACACCCATACCGATTTGAAGACCAGTAACACCCGTAAGATTCAAGGTACCTGTGTCTGCAACAGTAATTGTGTTAAGTCCTGAGGTACCTGTAACCGATGTACGGTTTGTAGCAAGCTGAGCCGCTGTCCAGTTAGTATAGGCTAAGTATGAAGGATTTAGAATAACGTCAATACGATATGAGCCATTAGTCTGTACAGCCACTGCCTGAAGTTGTAGGGCCATGCGGTTAATAAGCTCACGTACACCAAAGTTACGGGCGATAGCGTTGTCTGCTGTAGGAGAGACGCGGATTGCTAGGAGTGGACGGGTTGTACCTGCCTGAATCGTCGCGTACTTCTGCATACCAGCGGTGAAGACTGGGAGCAAGTCTGTTTGGAATCCGCCGTCCATAACAACCGATGAACCCCAGTGCTGAATAATAGGAGCACAGTTTTGGTTAATCGGCTGTACTGAAACCTGAGCATTACCACCAGTACCATTCCAAGAAGAGTCTGGAGTAAAGATTTGGTTTGTTAATGTGCCGTAATAAGTAAATGGTTGATCTGGGTAGGTCAAGGTTACAGAAGCACGGCGCTGACTAATTGTAATTGGATAGGCATTCAGCGTGGTGTTTAGGGCACCAATAGAGGAATACTGAACAATCTCATAGTTAGTGTCATCCTTGATAACTGCATAACCGGAAGGCTGCCACTCATAAATTTCATTAGCGGTTACATACATAAGTAGGTCAGATGGGTTAAGAGCTGCCCCAACAACACCGGTAGCTCCAGAGATCAACGTTCCATAAGTTACTGGGCTGTTGTCTACTTCGTAACGAGCAGGCAAGTTACCCGACTTCTGGTAAGCAAGCTGGTTAACGTTAGAGTTAACGATGCGGTGTACGTAAATGACATTACCCCTAGGGCCACGAACACCAAAACGAATGGTTCCAGCACCGTACCAAGAGTAATCAATGTAGATCATCTGCATGCGCTTTGGATCTAGAACATAGCCTGAAGGGCCGGTTCCATCGCACTTATCCATGTTCCACTGTGATTGTAGAACACGAACGGCTTGTGTTACGGTTGCACGAGCACCCGTAGTAGTTGTTCCCTTAAATGCTGGGGCGATATAAAGAACTGTATCACTAGAGATTGCGGTAATCAAGTAGCTAGAACCCTTGATGACAATCTTTTGTCCAACCCTAAGCTGCTTACGGAACTGTGTTCCAACACCAATAACCTGTGGGCTGTACTGTGTAAGGTTAAGACGACCAGAAATCATCTTCTCAGAGTGACGACGAGCAACATAAAGCTCTTGACCATCATATGCAAAGTAGAAGCCGTTTTGCTCATCAAACATGCCTGCGCGGGCTTCTGAACCCCACCAAGTAATTGCGTGGGCATATGCAGACTGCCCTGTAGGTGTTAGATCTGTGAAAGCCACTGCCTGAGTTAGGGTAACTTGGAATTGGAATACGTTTGAGTTTGTAACCGCAGTAACGGTAAACTGTCCGTTGTAAGGGTTATATCCGCTAGAAGCAGTAGTAAGAACGTTTTCTAGATAGATTCCAGCACCGACTTGAAGACCGTGGTCTTCAACAGTTGTTACTGTTACTGTCTGGGTTCCAATAGAACCACCAGACATAGAGATAGAATCAATATTGTATGTAGGCGTTAATTTTGCTCCAGTTGAGAACTGCATGCCCTTACCAGCTTGGTAGCGGAAGTAACGGCGGGTCTGACGAATAGTCTGCATTCCAGGCACGTTGTTATACGTTGTGATAGCAACACCGGCATCATATGGGCGGTGAATTACATAGCCGTCTGCCTTAGCCATAATGCGGCCCGTGCTTGGAACAGAAACTGTTGGGTACTGATTATAAGTAGTAAATACTATTTGGTTAGTAGCGGGTACCTGCTTAACGATGTAGTCACCATCAAAGCTGTTTGTACCAGATACCGAAATAGGGGTTCCTGGATATAGGCCGTGTGGGTACTGGAATACTGCGGTAATTGTAGATGGGGCTGCACCGTCTGTAGATGCGGTCCACTGGTTCATGGTATTAATACCGCCAGTTACGTTACCCATTCCAGGATAGTTACCACCAGGGATGTGAGCACCGTCAAATACGTCTCCACCGTATACTGTAGAAAGATTTGAGTAAATTGTTTCACCGGCTACTACACCTTTTGCACGATATGTAAAGGTAGTCGTTGTAGGTGCTGAGAGGATCTGGGATGAGCCTTCAACACGTGCATTTTGAGTCTCTTGAACCTGTACGATATTTCCCGCAACTAAACCGTGTGGTACAGATGTTGTTACTGTAATAATAGAACGTGGGGTTGCACCATCACCAAAAATAGAGGTAGCAGTAATCGCATTACCGCCATTTGGCTTTGGGAAATATGTTGGGTAGTTAGCATTTAAGAAGATTGTTTCCCACTTAGAAGGCTGAACTGAATATTCAAAGTCGGTATCAATCAAAGACTGCGGTGTAGAAACGCGCTGCTTTTGTACAGCGTCTGTATAAGTTTCTTCTGGAATAATGGTTTGAGCGTAGTCATCTACATAGATCTGAATAAGGTCTGTAGACAGCATGTTTGCAGAAAAGTATGTTGGGTTTAGTACAATAGCGGTTGAGAAGATATTGCTTCCATTATCAATCTTGGTTACCGACGTGTACTGTGTGGTAGAATCAGAGAAGTTATAAAGAATAACGTTACGAGTAACGTTGGTGATCATCATGATTCGTTCAGGACGGATCCAACGCTCATTAATAGTAAGAGTGTATGTAGACGGATTGAATGTGTAATCTGTCTCCAACAATACGTTTCTTGACATTTAGTGGGACCTTCCTAGATCAAACTAATCGGTGGTACTACGCGAGTATTTACGGTAGAGTAGGTTGTATTTACAGTTCTTGGGAAAAAGAACCCAATACCAAGTCTAGCATCTGCCAGGACCTGTGAGTTCAAGTTAGTATCTCCCGCAGGGCCTGCTGGACCTTGAGGACCAGGCACGCCTGTAACACCCGTTGCTCCGGTAGCTCCGGTAGCACCATTTGTACCGTTTGTTCCTGCAGCACCAGTTGCACCAGTAGCGCCGGCTGGTCCTGAGGCATATGGCAATGAGTTCCAAGTTGTTACGCCATCACCAATTTTAAATTTACTTGTGTCTGTTTCAAGTGCAAGCTCACCTTGGGCTAATAGAGTATTAGCTGCAGTCCATTGTGCCGCTGTTCCACGACGAAGCTGTAGTTGAATAGACATCAAACTCCTCCAAAGTTAAAGGCAGCCACGCCGCCATAGTTAGTGGTTGGGCCTCCACCATCTACATTGAGAATACTAACACCTTGAGGTCCAGCTGGACCAGTTAAACCCGTAGATCCTTGTGAGCCGGTAGCGCCGGTTGCTCCAGTCGCACCCGTTAAACCTATTGGTCCTTGCGGTCCCGTCGATCCAGTAGCTCCAGTAGCTCCGTTTGTACCATTTGTTCCCGCAGTACCAGTTGGTCCAGTTGCGCCTGTGGCGCCTGTTGCACCGGTAGGTCCGGAAGTTGTTGAGATAGATACCCAAGCAATACCGTTCCACTTCCATGTGCGGGTTCCATAGGTATAGGTTTGATTTACATATGGGGAAGATGGAAAACTAATAGTCATGTTCTATACCTCACAATTAAGAGACCTTGATAACCAGATCCTCCAGGGGTTGTTATTGAACCGGAAGCTGTAAATGGCATTGTATTTCCTGCGCCTGAACCTCCGTATGTTGTTGCGCTCGCATTTCCACTATAGCTAGCACCCACTTGTCCATAGGTAACTGCAGAGCCCGTAATTGTAGATGTATACGTAGCAGTTGCTGGTACTAAAACTAAGGTACCGTTTGCGCTATAGGTCGACATAATAATTCCCGGCATACCTATGCCTCCAGGAATTCCTGGAAAACCATAGTTATTTGAGTTAGTAGCGTTTTGTACGGTCCCCCCATTTGCAGTAACCAAAGAACCTAAGCTAGTAGTTCCACCATTACCTCCAGGGCCGCCGCCAGCACCAATAGTTACGTTGTAGGTTCCAGTAGGTATGGCAACACTGGTCTCAAGAATAGCGCCTGGACCACCACCTGAACCACCAGTTCCAGTTCCAGAAAATGAACTATAGTAGCCTGGGTTTCCTCCAGCGCCACCACCAATAGCCAATACGCTAAAGATCTCACTATTTGGGTTAGCTGTAACGGTTAGTGTTCCACCCGAGGTGCTAGAAAATGTTAATACCGTATATATGCCGTAGGTTGTTTTAGTTGCTCCAGTACTAGATACAACTAAACCTGAGGTAGAGCTACCTCCACTAAATCCAAGGGATGCTAAAGGGCTCATGCGAATTTACTCATTCCCGCAAATACGGTATAACCACTAGAAGTTCTTACAATGGTATAGGAATACGCGTCTATTCCACTAGTGTGTCCTACCGTAATAGCATTACCTCCGGTCCAAAGAGGGGTGACAGTAGCCCCGTCAATATTAAAGGCGTTAATATAAAAAGCGTTTGAGCTGTTTGTATTTAATACGGAGATTGTTACAGACTGTCCTATAGCCATCAGACTAGCTAAGGTTGTGGTTGAGTTTCCTCTAATATTTAGGGCGTAACTTGCTGATGGGGCAGTAGTAAAGTACCAAAAGCTTGAGGTAACAATATCAATATTTACAGTGCCTGTTGGAGCAGTAGAGACTACGTTTGTATTCTCAAGTAGGCCGGTTACTACAGTGTTTCCACCAATAGTTCCTGTAGCGCCCGTAGCGCCAGTTGTGCCCGTTGGTCCCGTAGGTCCTGGGACTGTACTTGCATTACCAGTAGGCCCTGTAGCACCAGTAGGTCCGGTAGGTCCAGTTAAACCTGTTGGTCCAGGTACAGTTGAATTAGCCCCTGTAGATCCTGTGACACCTGTTGCACCGGTTGGTCCTGTAGAACCAGTAGCTCCGGTGGCCCCAGTTAATCCAGTAGGACCTGTTGGACCAGGAATAGTAGAGGCGTTACCGGTAGCACCAGTAGGGCCAGTTGCGCCTGTAGGTCCCCAGTATCCTGATGGGGCAAGCTCAACCCAGTAATTATTGACTCCATCTGTAGTCCAAGTATACTCAATTCCAGAAGCATCATCAATCCAGTGATCTCCTAGTGAAGGGCTTGATGGAGGGGTTGTACTTAACACTGTAGAACCTGGTCCTGTAGCACCAGTAGAGCCTGTTGGGCCAGTATGCCCTGTAGCTCCAGTGGGTCCCGTTGCTCCGGTAGCTCCAGTTACAGATAATCCTGTCGCACCTGTTGCACCGGTAGGTCCAACATTACCCTGAACACCCTGTAAACCTTGAACTCCTTGTAAACCTTGTAAACCTTGCGCTCCAGTAGCACCTGTAACGCCTGTAGCACCTGTAGTTCCGGTAGCACCTGTAGCTCCTGCACCAGTTGGGCCGGTAACACCGGTAGGTCCTTGAATACCTTGTGGTCCTTGAGGACCGACAATAGGCCCTACGTTATCCCACGTAGTTCCTTCCCATACCCAGAGATCGTTACCAATAATGTAAGCATCGTTAATATGCTGACCTGTAATAGTCTGTAGAGCAGCAGTGTTTGCAAGAGTACCCTGATAGTTGATGGATACGCCCTGTGGACCAGTTGGTCCTTGTGGACCAGTTGGTCCAGGAATTGTAGATGTAGCGCCGGTTGCACCAGTGACACCAATACCAGTAGGTCCAATTAGACCACGTTCACCAGTTGGGCCTTGTGCACCAGTTGGTCCCTGGATTCCTTGGACACCTTGTGGGCCAGTAGGACCAAGATCTCCACGAGCACCTTGAATACCTTGTATACCCTGTTGTCCAGAAGGTCCTGTTGCCCCAGTTGCACCAGCAACACCTGTTGGTCCCTGAACATTTCCAGCGGCATACCAGCTAGAACCAGTCCACACATATAATGAGCCGTTAATTAAGTATGAATCGCCAAGACTTCCAATTGGGTGTGCGGCTTGTAAGTCGGAAAGATTTGCAAATGAACCAAGTACATTAATTCCATGACCGGTTGCACCAGTTGCACCAGTAGCGCCTGTAACACCAGGTGTACCAGTTGGTCCTGCTACACCAGTAGCTCCAGTTGCGCCAGTAGAACCATGAATACCCTGAGGTCCTGTTGGACCAACATTTCCTGTAGCACCGGTAGGTCCAGCTACACCAGTTGATCCTGTGGCGCCTGTGGCTCCTTGAATACCAGTAGCACCGGCTGGGCCAGCATTACCTGTAGGTCCTTGACTTCCTGTCGGGCCAGCAACACCGGTTGCACCGGTAGCTCCCGTTGCACCAGTGTGTCCAATAGTTCCTTGAATACCGGTAGGACCAGTATTACCAGCAGGTCCTACATCACCTGCAGGGCCTGTCGCTCCAGTGGCTCCTGTAGGGCCTGTAGCGCCCGTAGCGCCTGTTACAGCAGATCCGGTAGCACCAGTGGCACCCGCAGCTCCTGAAGGTCCCGTAGGGCCTTGTGGGCCTATTGGGCCGGTAGGTCCAGTAGAACCATTCTGTTGATTTAATCCGAGCAGGTAAAGACTAGGGTCATTGGTATTATCCGAAGGCATACCAATGAGGTTCGGCTCATTGTAATCGGTCAATTGAACTCTCCACTAGTAGAATTGGAAACGCTTGGTGTTGTAAAGACCTTTCCTGCTAGGAAAGTCTTAGTAAGGTTCTTAACATTATCGTGCAGGCGTAGATCCCAATATGCGGTCATAGGGAGATCTGCAGTAGCTTCTCCAGGCAAGTATAGGGTAAGGGTATCCAAAATACCACCTGTCCTAGACGCAGACTTAGTGATGGTGAAGGTTCCAAGGATAAGAGGCCCTACTTGGCTATCAGGTTGCTGAGGGAATAGGCGAATCTGTGCGAGAGCATCAAAGTTTGTAAGGTCTTGATCAAAGGTAAACGGAGTACTAATAAAGTCATCTCCCGCGTACATTTCAAGATCCTTAGGTACAGCAGGACCCGCAGGTGTCTGATCTCCGTAAGTAGGCATAGAAAGCCATACGCGTTGTGGGATAGAGCCATCATCAACTTCTTGTGGCTTGTAAATAGGTACATAACGATTTGTAAGGCGGCTGACACGACGCAGTGTCTGAACCTCCATACGGTACATGCCAATGTTCAACATTGAGCATAGTTCCTTGTACTGGTCCTTACGTGCCTGAACAATCTCCATAAGCTGGCGGTAACGCTCAGAACGTGGAATTGTTACTCCGTCCGGAGATGAGATGTCAATATCAAACGATGCATCAGTTGCAAGGGTATAAAGTGCCATACTTGAGGCAAGAATAACTAGGGGGAACTCATCAACTAGTGGGAGAGTTGGGAGGGTATATACCATGCCATCTGTACCAGTTTCGGTATGGGCATGCTCATAAAAAGCCTGAGCAACGTAATATTGTATTTCTTCATCAGTAAAGTATTTAAATGCCACTCCGCTTACAGTAATGACGGCATTATCTGGTGGGGTTGCGGCTAATTGAAAAAGACCGCTAACTTCCTCTACATTGGTTATGGAAGTCATATTCACACCGTTAACAGTTACACGGATGCTAGCTCCACGTACTGGAGCATATGCCAATTGAAAGCGATTGGTGAATCCATCACCAGTAAAGGTTTCAGTGAAAGATTTGCCGACATCGCCAATTTCAGCTCTTAGCCTATTAGACAGGGTCTGAATCGTCGCCACTACTAATCCTCCAACTGTACTATTGACATATCATCTTATAAATCGTGCAATTAGTCTGCTTAAACAAAAAGGGCCCAACTCCGACAGGAGGGCAGTTGTCGGAGCGGGCGATCTAGTTTTTCGGGCTTATTAGAGCCGATCGTACAAATAACCCTTTTCCTGTAGATGCGTAGCTACATGAGATGGGACCTTGTACTTCTGTCCGGCTTTGAAACTATAGTGGTTTCCAGCGCCGATGGTTACAAAATCTAAATCTTCTGCAACACGGATAACACGCATGTCATCCGCAAGGTCTACTCCTACAACCTCGACTTCATCAATCACTGTTGGATTGTGAGGTGTAGTTAGGTCGATAACTTCCGTCTCAAGCTTAGCTTGGGCCTCTGCGGTTGCCATCGACATTGAATTTGCGCGTTCTGCCAATGCTTCTGCATTAGCCTTAATCATTTCTTCGCGTTGACGTCCTGTGACGTCAGTTACTTTTGCTTTTGCCACGATTATTATTCTCCTATAGGTTTGTTTGTGTTGAGCGGGGGTTTCAACGCCCCCGCCCAATTCTTACTTAGATTAGTTGGTTTCTGCGATCAAGACAGACTGGTCAGTGATAAGACCAAGACCGTAGATTGCGTACCAAGCCAATGCGTGCTCACGACCGAAGTCAAGGATACCGCCATCGCGGAGCTCGACTGGGAGTGAGATAGCGTGACCGAATGCGTTATCTCCAATGAAGATAGCTGAGTAGCGGTCTGCTGCACCGTTTCCGGTAACTGTTGTTGGGGTTGTGTAACCTCCACCAGTTGGGTAAGAGATTGATCCTGGAGCTACTGCAGAGTCAGCTGTGTAGCCTGCGCCTGCGCCGCCTGGGACCTTCTTAACCTGAGTGGTCTCAATAAAGACTGTGTCGTACAAACGACCGATCTCACCGAGCATAAAGTTACCTGGAGCAGCGTACTTGGTGACTTCAATGAATTCTGGATTGTCACGGAGCTTACGGCTCTGGTGTGGGTGAACGAAAGCAACGTAGGTTTCGCCCAACCGAGGGATGTTCTTGGTTGCGAGGGTCTCTACTGCGTCTTTGACAGTTGCAGTTGTGAGATTGAAGTTACCGGTCAAGGAAGCACGTGAAGTACCCTTTGTACCGTAATCGTACCAAGCGTTTGTACCTGAAGAGATGGTGGTGCGGTCATAACCGTAGATGACAGAAGATGCTGCCATGAGGGTATCGCGTGCCTGTCCATCGAGGTAGAGGGCCATGTTACGGCCAAGAAGACGTGAAGCCGAAGCCATGACGTCATCGAATGATGCGTTGAGAAGAAGCTCTGATACTGCGATAGCGTATCCGTGCTCTGCAACGGTGATTGAGAACTGCTGTGCGGTCAATGCGTTGGTTGACATACGAACACCTTCAACAAGAGCTGAAGCGAATCCGAGGTTGTTGTAACGCATGAAGTTAATCTGGAGACCAGGTGCGACGCCAAGTTCTGTCTTCTTAACAGCGAACTGCTCGAAGCGAAGAATTGGCATAGACTGGAACAAGATTTCCTTCGACCAGATTGTCTGGATTGCCTGTGTTAGCTGGCTGTTAGCGCCAGAGTAGGCTGTTGGGGCTGCGGCTAAATTGCCGGTACCTGTTACGGCTGATGCCATGTCGGTCTTACTCCTTAGTTAGTATATTGTGAGTTTGGGGGGTTTACCCAAAGATTCCTTTATTAGTGCGGCCATTTGCTCGAGGAAGCAAACGATCACGGTATTTTGCGTATTCAGTAACCGACATGGAAGCAATTTGCTCCGCTGTGAACTGTTGTTGGTCCGAATTGTTTTCCAATGGGGTTGGCGATGTTACTCGCGTACCTGTCATTTCTCTACGTGCATTCTGCATAGCAGACTGCGCCGATTCCAGGATACGTGAGGTGCGCTCACGTAGGCCTGTAATACTCTGTTCGACCTCATCTGGGGTATTTCCAGTTACTAGGTCTAGAAGCTCAGGCATAATATTTTCCTGCTCTTCTGCTAGACGGCGATTACGATACTCTTGTAGTTCTGAGTATTGGCGCTCACGCTCAAAAAGACTAAATGCCTTTTGACGTTCTTGGCGCTCTTCCTCTAGCTGCTTTGCCCATTCTTTTTCTTTAAGCTCAAGAAGTTGACGCGTATCCATTTCGGACTCTGCTTTGCGTCGTGCTTCTTCTTCTGCTTCATGACGGAGGCGCTCTGCTTCTGCTAGGCGCTCTTCACGTTCTTTCTTTAGAAGATTTAACTCTTCCTTTAGCGAATCAATCTGTGGATAAAGCTTTGACTTTTCCTGTTCGCGTACTTTCTTAAGATCTTCTTCTGTGTAACCCTTAGGGATTGAATCTTCCTTAGAAGCTACTGGGGTTACTAATGTATCAACTGGGGTTGGGAAGTCTTGAATAAAAGCTTCCTGAGCAACTTCAGTATCAACAATATTTGTTGTTTCTGCCATGCGAGTCGTCCTTAGGTGTAAGAGGTCGTTGTCCGAATAAATATCACGATGACCTGCGGATTTATGTGGTATTAGCCTTTCAAATTATAGGTGATTTGTCAGGCTAAATCTACTTATTTTCCTCCGAGTTGGGAGTGTTCTTCTCCGGCTCTTTGGTAATGGAGATCTTAGGTGCATAGGCTTCTTGAACCAGGTCAACCTGGACCTGCTGAAGCTCCTGCAGTACTGTGTTCTCCATTGGGCTGATGACGCCTGGTTGGCCAAACGGTCCAGGCCCAATTCCATCTCCTGGAGCAGCTCCTGGGGGAACTGTTCCATCCGGCATCATTCCGGTCAATGACGTGATAGATGCCGCAATCTGATTCTTAATAAGCTGTAGCGCACCGTCTGCCTTAGCATCCGCAATGAGTTCTGCTCGAATTTCTTCAAGCTTCTCATCTGGGAACTCCTCACCTAGTTGACGAAGGGCGCCCTCACGACTTTCAAGACCAAGAGCCATCTTTGTCTGGATTTCGTTCAAAACGATCATCTTATCTAGTGGGAGTGGTGGTGGGAAGTGAATTTGAGACTCAAAGGTAATTGGGTTGGTCAAGTCAAGCTTAGGTAGCTGACCGGCCTTAATAGGCCCATTTACCAGCGGGTTGTACTCAAATACGTTAGGCTCTTTAAATGCTAGTGTTAATAGTACCAGCTCATTGATTCGGCGTACGCCTTCACTGTACTGAACCATCTTTTGCTGGTAACGATTCATCAATGGTTGGAATTGAATTGCCAGGGCAACACCAGAAGTGTTGGAGATTGGCTGTACCTGACCAAGAGCGGTCTCAGGAACACCCACCATCTCATGCATAGCAGTCTTAATGATCTGTAGGTACTCCATAGCACCTTTCAGGCCTTGTCCTCCACCTTCAAGGTTGAAGACCTGAGCTTCCTTAGGAAGTCCGCCCCATACCTTCTTAGGGCCCTTCTCAAGTGCTGAAGCTTTAGCTCCGGTGATAACAGTAACTGGTGCAGCGTGGTAGTTGATGATATCCGCGATATCTGTGGCCACTTCGTTATAGTTACGGTTAAGCACGATGAGGTCGTGGCAATCAGATAGTCCCCATGGGGAACCTGAAACCATTACATTGGGGATATGAATGACCGGTACGACTCCAACAGGGTTAGGGCGAGAATCAATAAGCTCATCATTAATGTATTCCTCAATACGATCATCAGTCAAGATTTCTGTATATGTGTAAACCTGACGAGTACCTTCTGTAGATGTACCCCAGAAACGATACTTAAGCTTAAATCGGATCAAACGTGAGCGATCATGTGGGTGAAACTCAGGAAAACAGAAAGAAGAGTTAAGGGGTAGGATGCGAACACGTCCTGGATGTGGACGGCCTACTGAATCTACATAAGCCTCTTCATAAGCTACTTTAACAAAGCAGTCACCAGATACTCCGCCCTGCTGTCCCATTTCCCATAGAACACCAGTTTTATTGTTATCAATCTCCCACACACGCTTTAGGATGTCTGGAATGATTGCTTCGGTTTCCATAGGGCTACGGAATGAAACTCCGCGACCAAATGTAAAGTTAATAATGTAATCGGTAAAAGCACGATAATAGTTGTAGACCATTTGTGATTCGCCAGTCTCACGGCGATATGACCAGTGATGGCCAAGATACATTGCCCAGTTAAGTGAATAACGATTTAAACGTGGACCATGGACTTCAAACTCTTCATCTGCAAGTTCTACAAGTCCTAAAGGTGAAATTGAAATCGTGAGGTCACTAGATGCCGCTCTATACGACGGAGGTGAAAAATCAATACCACCACTCACAAGTTACTCCCAAAATTAATCATTAGATGTGCCCCCACTTAGCTAAGACTGGTAAGCCCCGAGAAGGGAGATCGGGGCTACCAGCTAGTATATATTCTACCCTATATTAGTCGTTGACCTGTGCAGGGTTTGAACGGTACTGATGAGCGCCGTTACGAATTACTTCCTCGAATGAGATCTCAGAGTGATCTCCGAAGTTACCCTGAGCAAACTCGCCAAGGTAGGTTGGTGCTTCTACCCAAGCTGCAGAACCAACGTGTGCACGCTGCTTCATTGTTTCATCTGGGTACTTTTCAAATACGTTCTCGTTGTGGTTTGGACGACCGGCTGGTGTGTCATAGCCCTGGTCAAGTCCTACCTGAAAATCATTAGGAACGTCGGTGTCAGTTGCGACACCCTCTTCAAAGCGAAGTGGACCACGTAGACCTGGGGTCGCTGGTGAGAACTTGCGCTCGTAAGTTGTGCCTGGACGCTCTGGGAACATTGGCGTCGGGGCGATGTTTTCTACTGCCATTTATTTTTTCTCCTATGCATAGGTTTGGGATTGAGGTCCTCAGGTGTAAGTCTGTCGGTTAATTCAACATTTTTGTGCTTAAACTACTAAAAAAATGGTGAAGAACTAACCTCGACGGTTGGCATAACCATCTCTTGGGTAAGGGAACAGGCCATAGCCAGGGAGTCCACGAAGTCATCGTGGGCGTGAGCTTCATCTGGTGCGGCCACCGTAAAGTTCGGACCTTTGTACTTTACCTCAGCGTCAGTCATCTGCTGGTAGAACTTCTTCCAGATTCTCAAACGTCTAGTCTTAGCATGGGCTGGCCATGAAACCATCTGACGTTGGATGAGTGCCTGGAGATGTTTCCATCGCTTAGACTGCTCAGTAGCACTAGAGGTAACCGCTACTATCTCCACATTGGGCATAAGGACCTTTAAACGTCCGGCTACCGCATCGCCCACACCATTGGAGTCGACCCCAATAGCAAGAACATCATAGTTATTCAAGAAGTTAACGATCTGGAAGTACTGTTCTTCCCAATCGTCTCCCTGGAGTTCTAGCCAATTAAGGATACGGTGATCATAATACCCGAATTCGTCTGGTCTATCCCAGTCTACCCAAACTACTGTCACTACAGTTGAGTCCATCTTACGGGCGGGGTCAATACCCACAACCACCGGAGATCGGTGCCAGGCCTTGACTAGTTCCTGAGAGGTATCCCCTAAACCATCCATGATGCCGGATGTTACGAACATACCGCGTTCTAGCAACCACTTGCAGTTATATGAAAGCTGAAATTCGTCTGAGTCCTCGCCAATACGGAGAACTTCTTTCTTAATAAACTTTTCGTAGTTAGGGTTTACCTTAGCAACATCCTTCCAATCCCATTGAAAATGGTTTTGGCGGGTATTACGTGCTTGGGTCTGACGACGCTTGTTGTACTGGATAGCACGGTAAAAGTTGTTCTTAGACGTTGTAGGGGTACCGGTCTTAACCATAGTCGCGTTGTAGTACGCGCCCATAGGCGAAATAGACTTAGCAACTACGAAGTCATCTGCTTCTTGGCACTCATCAATAATAATTAGGTGGAACGACTTAGATTCAATCTTTGCACGTGGGTTTGCTGTCATCATCATAAGGGATGAACCAGACTTCTTCAACCGTATGTTTTTAACAACTCCTGGGCTTTTAGAGACAGAGTCATCAATTTCAGGGTCACCGAGTACTTCTAAAGCATGTTCGCTAGTTAAACGGGATACCGTACGGCCATATAGGGTTTCTACCTGGGATTGGATAGGTGCAAACATGCCCACCATAATTCCATCACCAAACTTACCCAATAGGTCAGGGAATAGCTGAGCTAGGCGTGGAAGAATAACCATAAGAGTAGCTACTGTATTAGCAATAGTTTCAGACTTACCGGACTGACGAGCAGCCAAAGCGGTAATTTCTTCACCGTCGTTAATGATTACTGATTCAATCAGTCGTCTAGCTAATGGGAGCTGGTAATCATGCAGCCTATAGCCAACCAGCAATTCTTGAAACTTTAAGATTTTATCTACTAAGATGTGAACAAATTCTTTAGATAACTCATCGAGCTTATCTTCTTCACCATCTTCACCGGGGAATAACGGTTCATCGTCCTCAATAGGCTCAGTCTCTTCAAAGTCATCAAAGAGTTCGTCGTCTAGAAACTCATCCAATTTTATTCCTTTGTGCTAAAGAGTTAACGATTGCAGATACTACGTCGGCTGCAATGCGTGCTTCCTCTAGGTATGCGGCTTCATTTGTGCGTTGCCAAGTGGCAAGGTATCTACCAATAGTATACAAAGATTGGTCAGCCCACGGCACTAACTCAGCAGTAGGTAAAGACTCTATACGCTTTTCAATCTTTGTCTTTTCCCTTTGTTGCTTCTTTTCTTTAGACCAAATCATGAATCCCCTCCGAACCTTAGATAATCCCAGTCTATCTCATCTTTAGTCATAGCTCGACCAACTATGGCATTAGTTAGGGCTAGGCTTTCTTCTAGAGGCTCTCCCCACTTACCAAACACAATTGATAGCCGGGTAAATGGCAACCTTAGGCAGTATCCCTTACCAGGACGGTATTGCCCATCAATCTCTTGAGTTTCAGCTTTTTCAAACAACACCTTAGGCTTTATAGGATAAACCATGGGGTGCCAGTAATAATTACCTATATCTCTAGTTCTAGCCATTTATATCCTCACATGAGTGACTTGGTAGCTTTTGTTCTGAAATAATCTCAGAACATTTTTTACACTTAAACCAACGTACCGCTTTAAAATTATTCTGTGCTGTGGCACCGAGTGGAAATTCTTCTTCCCCACCATCTGGTTGTGGCACGTAGTCGGAGATCACCTGAGGTCTTTGCATCAATTCAGGCGGAAATGGGCCTTTAGGATGTGTAGCTTGCTTGGGTACTGGATGCCCCTGCTTAGTTTTAATACGCTCTATGCGCATAATTGCCCCTAAATTTTTATATGAAAATACTATTTTACTATGCATCAGGGGTCTCGCGAACCCTGTAATGACTGATAGAATTATCCCTGAGGCTAACACCTCAACACTAACTACGTAACAAAAGAGTTACAACTTGTCCGGTAGAAAGAGACCGGACTGCCCAAGCCAGGTGACAGGTGGCCGAGGGTTCGGGTTGGCTTTCTAGCCTAGGAGATAGTGTGAATTTATATGACAAAAGGAAATATTTAATCCTTGGGCTTGTAGCCCTTTTAACGATCTCTAACTTAATATCGTTTACTGCCAAGGCAGCAGCCCCTGCGTTATCTAAGGTCCAGGACTGCCTGACCCCTATAGCGCAGTACAGACTAGCCAAGACATTGAATCCAAAGCAGCTCTATCAAGTTTTACAGCTTGTAGGGTTTAAAGGTCATTCTCTTAAGGTAGCCTGGGCTGTAGCTATGAAGGAAACTCACGGAAATCCCCTTGCACACAACTTCAGCAACAAAACCGGTGATGATTCCTATGGCGTATTCCAGATCAATCTTTACGGATCACTAAAGGGTCGTGTAAAAGAATTTGGTTTAAAATCAGCAAAACAACTAACCGATCCAGTTACCAATGCTTCTATCGCTTATAGTCTAAGCAGTGGGGGTAAGGATTGGTCACCATGGCATTCAAACCCTGGTGAGCGTGACCACTATCTAGTTCAGATGTGGTTAAAGCTATGTCCAGAAATGGTGTAGACTATACCTACAGCACCTCCCACGCCTCTACTCAAAGCGCACCAGGGAGGTCACTTATTGCGGGATAGAGCAGCTCGGAAGCTCGGGAGCCTCATAAGCTCTAGGTCGTGGGTTCAAATCCCACTCCCGCAACCAAGCACTAATAGCCCAATGGTAGAGGCGCTAGTCTTAGGAACTAGTGGTTGTAGGTTCGAGTCCTACTTGGTGCACGAGCTCAAAAGTCTAGAAAGTTCCATATGGTATGAGACATATGACTTACTCTAGTGAGGGCTCTTCAGGGAGTAAATGGACATCCCAGTTCGACTCTGGGTACTCCCACGGAGGTATATCTATTCCGTATGCGAGCAATTACGATAGGTATATTCTCCCCATTTATTCCCGAATCGTATAACGGTAGTACAGGTGCCTCTGGAGCACTCAGTTGTGGTTCGAATCCATGTTCGGGAGCCTACTTATTACCGGCTCTACGCTTATTCTCCTTAGCGGTATTTTTGCCGTGCTTTAAAGGGCGCAAGTTACTGGCACTATCATTATCATGGTTATTGTCTTTGTGGTCAACATCTGTGCCCTTAGACAGCTTGCCATGCTTCTTCTCATACTTAGCACGAGCAGCATTCTTAGAAGTAGTGTGCCACTTACCTTTAGAGTCTTTGTAGTGCTCAACAATGATCTTACGACCACCGTTAGCAGCCGAGCCTTTGTACTCTTTGCCGCCAGCTACTTCTTTTTTCTTAGTTGCCATCTGTTAAACCTCGATATTCTCTATCTATATCATCCTCTGGTTTTTTATCGTAACCAGCAAAAAATTGATCACTAAACTGTTGTGATCTAAGAAGTGTTTTTTGAATTTCGGGTTGCTCATAAAAATCATTATTTTGTAACTCTACGTGATCACAAAAAGGGCATGCAGAGTGGTCCAACTTAACCGGCGTATATTTTGAACCATCTGGATAATCTCTACCCTCAGTTCTAGACACCCCATGGCGATCATGACCTCGCAAAATACCGTCATAAATTGCACCATCAGCTATAGTTGGGTGATCGGAAGGGACTAGGAGCCTAGTCTTATGCTCGTTCTTTAACGCTTCCATCTCAGGCGTATAAGTACCTGCTTTTTTAAAGTGGTCTGAAATATCATCTAATGTTCTTAAATTAGAGTTTTGAATTGTCTTTTCTACTTCAGACTTATTTTGGTAATAATTTGGTGACATAGTAGCGTCAACAATTCTACCCAGCTCTTCTCGATCACGGTCTGTGTACTTACCAAATTCAAAATCGTTAGTATTGCGTCCCATTACTTGCTCTTCTTTTTAGACACAGCCATATTATCAATTAGATTTGGGTATGGACGACCGGCAGCTTTAGCACGTGCTTTAGCAGATGACTTCTTCTTAGAAGACAGCTTCTTATGCTTGCCACCATCTGGATCTTTTTTATCCCATACAGCTTTTTCTTTAGCCATTAGCAGTTGCAATCCCAAGCACGAAGTGACTTGTTGATACGGCTGTTTGGATCATTAGCTGTCTTAGCAGAGGTGTTATGCTTCTTCATGCCCTGCATGCGAGCACAGAAAGACTTATGACGCTTGTTCTTGTGATCTTTGCTAGGTGCCTTAAGGTCGTGACCTTCTTTTTTAGCAGAGGCACGTCCCTTAGCATTTAGGCCACCATTAGGGTTTTGACCCTCTTTGCGTGTCCAAGCAGGTGATTTCTTCTTAGTTGTCATCCGAATGTGTCCTTACGTTGCTTTTCTGGTGAATCCGAGGTATCCACACAGGAATGGTTATACGCTTCTTTCTTACCCGCACGAATAGCTGAAGCACCACCAAGTTTGGTTACGTGATAACCACAGTCTGAGCAGGTCCAAGAATGATGGGTTAACCCATTAATCTTACCTGCGCTGCTGTAATCAATACGTCGTGCCATTAGTTACTCGATTCGCCATTTTGTCCAACACCTGGGGTCCACAATGGCATTGTAGGCTCAGGCTGTATGTAAGGTAAACCAGTCAAGTACTCTGCTGCCTCACGTGCGTTTAAACGTAAAGACTTGGGTTGCAAAGTCATTGGCTGGTTTTCACCCTGGAAAAACTGCTCAATAAGAGACATTTGTTACTCTTCTTGCTCTTCACCATTGTGAACTGAAAATCCAGAACCAAACTCTGCTGTACGACCAGCGCCTGTCTTTCTGGTAGAGGTAGAGCTTACGTCTACTCCTCCCATTCTAAAGTTAGGCATCGTAGCTAGTTTAGTGGCCGGTGTGCCTGTTTTCTTAGTACGCTTTGGTGTGCCACCAGCAGCTTTAATCTTTTTGGTCTTTGCACGAGTAAGTTTGCCCTTAGCCTTAGAACTTGGTGTTCCTGCGTCTACAGCTAGCTCACTTGTTGCAATACCTGATGGTTGCTGTGTAGGAAGTGGTTCTTTTCCTTCTTGAGCAATATCAAATGGATTTGGTAGATTAACAAGATGTGGCTTACGTCGTCCAGTAAGGGCAGGGCCCTGACTTGGTGGGTTACCTTGTTGTGATACGCGTTGTAGCTCTGAAGTACGTGAGCTATTTGGCGTATCGTAATTTCCGCCCAACCATTGACGACTAACTTGAGCTCTACTTGGAGAGCCTTCAGGCGCACCCGCATTAAAGTCAATCTGAGGTTGACTCCATTCACTTGGCGTTGCAGCTTCAGCAGTGTTCTCTTCAGTGCCGTAGTGCTGTGACATCTGCGCTTCAGCTTGTTGACGTAAAACGCGAGAGTCTGGAAGACCTGTTGAACGGGTTTCAGCTGGAACAGCTGGAATCGTTGCCCTTTCACCACTAGGGCGTGTTATTTCAAGAGCACCCATACTATCTACATGCTCACTAACCCCACCCCAGTGCTCAAATCCTGGAAGTACTTCCTGCTTAGCAAATTGTGGTGGAAGCATTGAGGTGGTGCCACGACGACGATTTCCACCACCAATACGGCTTTTATTGAGTGAACTATCACCAAGCGCCTTATTTACTTCAATCTGCTGTGAGGCACCCTGCGCGTCTTCAGTACCTTGAGCTTCCATAGCTTCAGCAGATGCTTCTGCAGGAGAACGGAAAAGAGGAGTAAGATCAGAAGTTTGACGAGATAGATAAGTTTGGCCTGTACCAGCTTTACCAGAACGAGGTGGTACCGCAACTCGGTTACCATGCTCGTCTAGCGTCATAGGTGTATCTAGACCATTTTGAGTAATAACTTCTTGCCCAACCCTAAAGTTAGGGTTATCAGAAGGAGAACTAAACGGAATACGACGTGTGCCCCCAGCATTTGCAACAAGTTCGGCTGCAGCAGTTCCTGCGTTAGAGCGCTTGAGTGGACCACGTGTAGCAGTGCCGCCAGCCTTAGCATTCTCTACAAGAGCACCAACAGCTGAAGTTAAACCCTTTGGATTACCTTCTAGGTATCCTTGTGGTGGCTTTACAAATTTAATATAGCTTGGGCGAGTTTCATCACCCTTTACTAATACGTGACCAAAATGTCCTGTAACAGGTCGGTAGTCACCCATTTTAGCCATGTTCTCTGCGCTATAGCGAAAACGCTGAGACGCTGGCACAGAGTCAGGAAGTGCGGGGGTTTCTTTAAGCACAGCGAAACCTTCAAATGGTTGTTCTGTTCTTTTACCGCCCCACTCAGAATCAGCAAGCTCATTAAGCATAGTTGGGTGCTGTTCAGATACTTTAAATAGTTTTCCAGAATCTGGGTGCAATGAGCCATCTTCTTGAGTAACGTCCGGATGTCTCCACATTACATCTTCACGCCAAGAACCATCGGGGTTTTTAAACATGCTGGCTTGACCACCACGTGGCTCAACTACGTCAATTCGGTTACGAGAGCGCTGATCTTGCATAACGCGCTCATGAAGATCATTCCCACGAGCAATGCGTTCTTTTTCATTTGTACCCAAATAATGCTGAAGATCTGAATATGATATGCCTGTATACGCCAAAATACGAGCATGACGTTGATGCTCGCTACCCTGTAGGGCAAGGTCTGTTAAATCTTCTGGTTTTGGTTCTGGGCCATGTAGCTTTGCTTTACGCTGAAAGTCTTGTTGCTTAAAGATATATTTCTTTTTACCAGCATCCGCAGCCTGGTTAAGAAGTTCTTGATACTTTGCTTTATGGGATTGAATAGCTAAAGCTCTAGCTGCACCCATAATTTCAGGAGAATCTGTAACCGCACGCTCACCACCACTTAGTTCAATTCCTTCTCCACCAAATGCAGCAAGGGCGTTTTCTCTACGCCATGGGTCTACTAAATCAAAAGCAGCTTGACGTTCTTGTGTAGCCTGAGCTGCTGCAGCTTCTTGTCCTTCACTAAGTCCACGATTAGCAGTATCAGGGCCTGTAAATGTAGTAGAAGTTGAAAGGCGTGGCGCATTACCTGGTCGGGTAGGTCCAGCGGGAACTTCTTCATATGCTGCGGTATCTAGATCAACTGTTGGGGCAGCTGGTGCAGACATAACTTCTGCCTTTTTAGCTGCGGCGTCTTCTGCACGCTTCTTAGCAATCTTCTTAGATTCCGCAATATTTACGGCATTTCTGTTCTGCACCTCAGTAGGTAGTTCTTCACCTGGGCGTGCCTCAGTAACCTCAAGAGCAGCAGCGGCTTGCTCTGCAGCACGCCCTTCAGCTACATCTGCCAAATCAGCTGCAGCAGACTTTTCATCTAGCTTTGCTGGTTTACGTGGAACAGTTGACTTCTCACCTAGTGAACCAAAAGTACCGGAAGCATTAGGGGGAGTAGAAACAATGTTCTTTTTTTCTGCTTCTAGCTTTGCAGCTTTTTGTTCGTCAGTCAGCTCTTCCTGTGGCTCAGGCTCAGTAGTCTTAATTAATGGGGCTACAGCCTTTGCAATTTTTTTAGTAGCATAGTCTCTAACTATATTAGATACTTCAGTTTCTTTTTTAGCTGCTTTAGCTTTAGCTTTTCCCTCCGCTATATCCGGATTAGGAATCTTTGCGCCTTTTTTCTTTGCCATTATCGGTTGCCTCCCATACGAAATCCATTAGCTGGTCTAGCACGAAATGGTACACGCTGACCACGTGGTGTTGATGCTGGTTGAGATGGTGTTACTGGGCTAGGGGTGCCCCCACCCATAGTTGGTGCTGAAGGAATAACTGTTGGTGCTTGTGTAGCATTTTGTCCCGCAGATTGAATGTTTGAAACAATTTCATTTAAATTTGGGTTAACAACTCGTCCATTAGTTGTTTGTGTTGGGGCAGGGGTAACAGTCTCTTGATTAACTGTGGGTGAAGCACCCCTTTTAACATCCTCTTGTACAGGTGAGGTTTCTTGCCTAAAACGGCCACGTGCTTTTTGTTGAGCCGCTCCCTTAGCAGCCTCAACTGTTGCACCACCTACTCGTGCAAAGTCAATATCACGAATATGTGGTTGCCATATATAGCGGCCCGTACCAACCGGGTCTCCTTTTACATCCGTAGTATATTCCTCTACAGGAATATGCGGGAAGTTTTCTAGGATACTGGTATCTTTACCTGTAAAGCTTGAACGCAATGGGTGATTTGCAGGAAGCGGCATATTCTGTATAGCATGGCCCCAGTCTTGCTGGTTAATAAAAGCATTCTGTGCATTTTCAGTAATTTTTTTATGAGCTACGATATCTCCAGCAGCCTTAGCAGATGCCTCATTTTGGGCACGCTTATTCATCTCTTCAGTTTGCTGATTAAGGAAGAGCATGTTGCTCTGCATTCCCAGTGCATTGCCGATAAGTCCGGCTATTCCTCCGCCTCTACGGCGTCGCCCACCTGCTTGTACAATATTCTGTGGCATATCAAACCTATTCCTGTTCCTGGGAAATATTCAGAAGTTTAGCAACTCCAGCCTGTTCTGTAAGCACATTAGCGTGTTGATTGTAATGATGGTGGCAAAAAGACAGGGTTCCATAGGGTAATGTTACTATGACTTGGGCTCTAGCCGAGCACGCGTCACACTGGACCCGCTCCGACTCCTTCTCCTGTGGATGCGCTTCCCACAGAGTCTGATCCTGAAGCTGTGTCTGTTCCTGCTGACTCATTGCTCTCCTCACCAGAGATTTGTCCGGACTGTTGAACTTGCGGGTCTACATCATCCCAACCGTAATTGGGTCCAAAATTAACACCGTTAAACATCTCCCAATAAGGAAGGCCACCCACGGTAACACCGGTTCGTCCTACATGACGATAGTGCTTATCCTTAGGTGGCTTATGATTCTGGGTATCTCCGTACATAGGTGTATTCTCTCACTAATAATTGTACAGCATATGCCAAAGGCCGGGGGATTTCTCCACCCGGCCTTTACGCTATTTAGTTATTGATTATCCGTTGTAGTTACCTGATGGGTTTGAAGTTGCATCGTGGAACTTGTAGACGGTGATTGTAACTGCAGTACCCTGTGTGATACCGGTAGCACCAGCAGCAACGCTCTGGCTGTATACAGTATCGTGGTTAGCAGCAGTAGCACCTGAGGTGGTGTCTGCTACAACAACGTCAAGACCTGCAGCGTGCAGGGTTTCATCAGCATACTGAAGTCCTACACCAACAACGTTAGGAACAGTAACAACAGTTGATGAGCTAATTACGCCAGAACCTGATGGGTAAGTAATTGGAGCATATGCAGGTGCAGTTGGAAGAACACCAATTTGAGCATCAACGCTTGGGTATGAATCCCAGTTCTCGTTGGCAATTATGTGGTTATCAGGGGCAACCGTGTAGCTAAGGTTGTTGAGGGTTACGTTTGTGTAATTTTCTTGAAGCTTTGCAGATGCGATGGTTCCGTAGTTGGTCCATCCTACATTCTGATCTCCACCGACTGTTACAGTCTGAGTAGGGGAGGATTGACGAAGATCGTCTGGCTGTATAGGCAAGTTGCCCCATACGAAGTCAACAGCGACGTTACCAGAGGTATCTGTTGGATTTGACATGTTTTACCTTTTCTCTAGAGAGGTTAATAGTCCCATGCGCGTTGGGACACCCATATACTCCCACACTTTATGCTTCTTGTACGTAAATACGTGTCTCTCCACCAGAATTAATGTCAAACTCTTTCGCGGCGTCGATAGCAGTACGCATAGACTTCTTAGCATACTCAATATCGGTAAATATCTTATTACCCCCAGCTTTAAGGGAGCTATAGAGAGAACCTTGGGCAAAGTCGCCACCGGAGCCAGAAGTGATGTATTTACGGATATCTCGGTCGTAAGAGTAATCCTCATCAATAATGTAGACAAATCCTTGGACAGCTATAATGAAGACGTTCTCGTATTGTGCGTAGTCGCCATCATCCTTCATATCGTAGCCATTGTCAATGAAGAGCTTGCGCATCCCAGGAATGAATGTCTTTACCATCCATATATCCAATTGTTCGACAGTAGCGTTCGCGCGGGGTTTTGGGGCCTTCCAAGCACGTTGTAGGAGGTTCATACCTCGACCAAGACCACAACCAGCTATTAGTACTCCATTATTGTCGATTACCTTGTGGTCGGTCATTTGCACCTTACGGTACTCATAATACGTAGCTTGGGTGTCAGCACCCATAACTACCCATCCGTCCCCTTGAATCGCGGCAATAGTTGTCATTACACTTTCCCTCCAGGTAGGGTTAAAGGATAGCATATAGAGTTAATCATTGAGACCCATGGTGTAGCTCTGCTTAGGAGTTCTTGGTAGCTCACCGGATCCGTTAATACGCTTCTTAGCTGGCCAGTTGTCAATACCATTGGCTGCTAGGTACTTTCCTACTGAGTCAGTATTGACTATGCCGTTATCGCCGTCCCAGAGCTCTTCTGGGATGCCTTCGTACATTACCCATGTCTGATCACGGAAAATGATTACTAGGGTCTCTGTGGCCCTGTTATAGCCTAATATGCGTGCTCTAGGGAATGCACTGTTGGTTGTAGGTGCTTCCATATCTTCATAGCCGATTCCAAAGACTTCTGACTCTGGTTCTCTACGCCCTGGTATAAGTTGCCCTGGTCGCCCATAGCGGTCCTGCATCTGCTCTATCCAGTCTGGATTAGCTAGCATCCACGCATCTCGAGCTGCCCTGGCCTCTGGGCTTAATACTAGACGATCATACTTAGGATCCCATGGCATCCCTGGTTGCCATTCGCTATCAGTAGGAGTTACCCCGAACTGCTGACTATTGTATAGGTCATTGAGATTACGACCTAACCCGCCTTTTCTAGGCATTTGACTTCACACTCCCTCGCTAATGATGGCACAACATAGATTTTCTTACAAAATGCACATACATACCTGGCATCCCGTTCGTCCATGCGACTAAGTATATCTTAGGCTACTGCCCAGTATTCCCCGACCTCCCCGGAATTTTTAGGCTACTGCCTGCTCTCTTAGAACCCCAACTGTTTGTCTCACCTGTCGAAAAGCGGGGGCGGGGGCGACTTAAGGGTCGGGGGGGTCAATTTGATTTACAAGTAGGGTGCGACCCAAGCGGGCGCGGTAAGGTTTTGGAAGGTTGGTTATTCCAAGTAATTCCTCGGTACGGATAACTTTTGCTAGGGCTAGGTTGGGTGCAACCGCAACAACCGCCCAATTTAGCCACGCTACCAGCCGGTAGTTAACTAGCAGATTGGAAATTCCATGTCTCAATTCAACCCTGAGCAAGAGCAGCAGATTAAGTTGGCTGTTGCCGTCATTTCTGGTCAGAAGGAGTTGGTCTTGCCTGAATTGGCAAAGGTCTACACCATCAAGGGTGTTACCCCTGATTACCTTCTCTCTGGAGTCAAGGGAGATGCCCCAAAGGGTATCGCTTACGCCGCTTATGCTTTGCATAAGTATCCCCAGATGGGTGTTGCTTCTATTATGAAGCGCACTACGCTCATTGGCAAGAACGCTCAATACCTCGACTTTTCTGCTTCAGCAGACAAGTTCTTGGACAGCCTCGATGACTTTGAGTCCGAAGCCAACTACAAGAAGGCTAAGGACAAAGAGGTCAAGGCTGAGAACGGCACGGCATTGACCAAGGCTCTCAATAGCGTAATTAGTGCGCTAGAGCCGGTCGAGGTCAATGTTTCCTTCGGTGTTCTGGCTTCTCACGAACGCCAATACGCCGAAATCCTCACCCGAATCGCAGCATTGCGGGGGCAATTCGGGTATCGTAATACCCCTGTTGTAGTAACACAGCAGGAAGAAGTAGCAGAAGTTATCGCGTAATTTACCGATAATCGCAACGCGGGGAGTCTAGATAGGCTCCCCGCCCTTTTTTATGCCCATAAATCAACACTATGGGCATAAATGAGGTAATCGCGACCAATCGCGTACTTGGTGTGTGTAAATGCGTAAGCAGTCATACCGCCTCTGGTGTAAAACCTAGCGTTCGTTATCCAGTAAATCTTGTGTCTTTCTGTCTAAGAGAGCCCCTGAGCGCCCTTTTATAGTGCTTGGGGGCTCATCTATCTATGATTATAGTTTGGCTACTGTAGTCATAGTAACTATGAGCATTGAGAGTAGCACCAGGTCTGGCTAGGGTAGTCAGGCTTATTATCAGGTATTTATTGGCCTAGTCCAGCCAGCAGAGGCTACGTCTCAGTATTTATGAGATGCCTTACTGTAAAGAGGACTATCTATCAAGAGAGGAGATAACGATATGAAACTACATATCAAATTAAATATCATGCGCTACACCATCTACATCAACGAGTATAACTTGTGTCTTGTAGATAACAAGCGTGAGTATTACTGTGGTTGGAGCAAGCGTCGTGGCTTTGAGAAGGGCTGGCAAGCCTAATGGAGATATGCATTGTATGTCATAAGCCTATTGAGGGCTATGACTATTCAGATGGTAACTTTGTCCGTGACCATCACTATGTATGGCACTTTGAGTGTGATGAGCCTGTAAACGGTATGTGTGTTATATGTAAAGATAAGCCTATTGGCTATAAGAAGAATAATCGTACTTATATTGGTTATTGTATTACTTGTATGCCAGAGGCTGTATAGCCCCCCGAAAAATTTTGCCTTTTGACAGATGATTATGGGAGATACACAGTAGAGCACCTTCGACCCACTAGTAGGGCAATCAAGGTTAAACGCACTTCGCTGTGTGTCTCCCTTTTTTATTTGTCTGTTAGATAGGCTGTGACGGGTGTATGGCTAGACTCTGCATATACAACTCTATCCTTACACCCTTCACTCTCTATCTGAGAGTAGAAACGAGCAACTCATGCACCTACCTGAAATGACAGAAGAAGAACTAGAGGAAACATTGCTTAATCTGGTTCAGAAGGGCCTTGTTAAAGTTGATTATGATGAGCAATTAACAGCCCGATTCAGCCCCACCCCTCTTGGTATCGCAGCAGTCAAGGCTGCTGATGAGCATTTAAGAGGATAGATTTCCCCGATTTAAACACAGATGCACCCTAGGGGGACTACCAACCGCTCATTGGTAGCAGGGTGGACGACCTGAGTATGTCGGTAGATAAAACTGCTTATCTTTTTTATTTGTCCAAAAACAAGGGAAAAACTATAGAAGCACGAAGAAGGGAAGGTAATGATTAATCTATATGAAGAAACCGATGAGTTTCTTGCTAATGCGGGATTCACATGGGATGACGTTGAATTCATAGGTTCTAAAGACAGGATATATTCTTGCACAGTTGAAGAATTCAAGCTATTAGCCAATCATGAATATGATGCAGGCTATGGCGCACAGCAAGTTGCTTCTGATTTAATCATAAATCTGAAGAACGGCGACCATATCTATCGTTATGAATACGATGGCTCAGAGCGTTGGACAAGGTATATAAATTACCCGCCAAATCCTAACCCCAGGAAGATTAACAAACTCATTGGCGGTGTGTGGGATACTGTAGAGAGTCTACAGGCTATGTATGAAAAGGAGATAAACAATGGCTAAATCAAAACAATGGCGTTGGGGGCGTTTTCATTTCTCCATCGGTATTAGCAGTCAGGTGGCTTTGGCTATCTATGCTAATAGTTTATTTGCAGGCATAGACATCCTATGCTTTTATGTATCTGTAGAGTACTAAGGAGAGTGCAATGGTTACAACACAGAGCAGGTTAGCCATAACTTATACAGTCAATGGCTTAGTTACAGCAGAGCAAGCCATGATGCATTACCGCATTATGCAGGCAGAGCTTATTAAGTATGTTCTTAGTCTCCCCCGCGTTGTTGAGTCCCCACAAGAACTCAAGGTTTTAGAGCATGTCAACGCCTGATTACATCGAGGTTAAAACACAGAACAGCACATACATACTAAATATGGTCGATAACGAGATGATACGCCTGCACGAAGGAGGGAATGGTCTCGTTCGTGATGGACAGTGGACTATGTTCATTGGCATCATCAACCTCAAGGTTGGTGAGCCGATGAGCATTTTTTATTTGCTAGATGGCAAGCCCAAAGTCAGGCACACATCATTAGTAGTATCTACAAAGGAGGTGAAAGATGGACATCTCTTTTAATATAGACTCACACTCACTAGCACTAGTTATAGTGTCATTTGCGATCGTTTGTACCGTGCGTATCATACGCAAATAGAATTCCTATACTCAGCCGGAGAATAGGAGTAACAAAAGACGAAGGGACATACCATGGCTAGCACCAAGGTAATGGCAACAACTTGGGCAAAGAAGGATTTAATTACCAAGTTGCAGGCAACTCTCAAGCGTATGGACGATGAGATAGAGGCATGGTCTAAAGCCGACCAAACTCTTAAACAACGTCAAGATGCTTGGGATAAAAAGGCAATCGCATGGGCTAAGAAGAATGTGGCTAAGGCATACGAAACGGATGTAGGATTTTATAACAACCGTTTTGATTTATCGTATAGCTTTGACATAAAGTTAGCTTCTGAGACCTTAGGTGAGCGTCCTAGTTATAGTCGCAAACCTGAACATAAAGATGCAGGTCGTGGAGAAATCAGCGACTACGAACAAGTCCAAAACGCTATTGCATTAATTGAGGGCTCAACTGATGTTGAGTTCAAGATTAATACATCAACTCAATGGGCATTGTTCATCCGCTAAACAATTTAATAGAGACACATTAAGTGGTCTAAGAGACGAGAGTCCACATGTGGTTGGTCCTGAGCATGACCTGAGGTAAAACTGCTCATCCATGCAACGAAAAAGGAGAAAGCATGACAGATGAACTAAAAGCAAGTATCAAAGCACAACAAGAAATGGCATCCACACTTATAGATAACCTAGAATCAAATGGGTTTACTGAAGATTTGGGTGTCAGTGAACTGCTTGATACTCTAGCGTGTAATGGGCTAGTACTAGCACCTATGTCCGGAGAGCACAACGTATCCTCATTGGCATACTTTGACTCTATCGGTATTGATGTTGAGGCTCTTTTAGCTAGAGGTTAATCCGTGTCCTGAGTATGACAATAAACTGCTCAAACATAGATGGTAAAAGGCACATAGATGCACTTGGCATAGGTAGCTATAAACATAGCCTCAGAGAATGTCCTCGGTGAATCCCTTGAGCTTTACGGCAAAGGAGGGAACGCCATTGCAATGTCGGTCCGCATCTATGTGCTTTTTACTGTCTATGAACATAGATAGTAGAAAGGAGGAACTATGGAACCGGAAGACTTGCACGGTAAGTTTGAGTTTTCAGCCACACCAGAGCACAAGACCAACATCTTGCCACTCAGGTGGTTTGCCAATGCTTGCAATCACTTGTCAGCCTACGCACTACATAAGGGCGTATGGCACTCAGACTATGCTGAGTATCACAATAAAGAAAAGATATCCAAGCGTGGCTGGCTATGGTGGCGCTTGTATCAAATCCTTGACATGCCCTATCGTTGGTGGGGCACATCCTACAGAATAGATTGGCATAGATAATGCAACCAAAACAAACAACCCTCTCACAGATAAAAGCCGAAGCCGCAAGCCGAGGCAACGTCGTATTCATTGATGATTCCCTACTTGAATCGGCCAAACGATTAGAATTCATTGTAGATGCAGTTGCTTACAAAGGACTTCGCTACAAGGAAGCGTCAGCCCTATGGGATGACGGCATTACAACTCTACACAGCAGTGTAGAGACAATCAACTAACACCTCCGAAAGGGGCCAGACAATGGCAAAAGGTAAAGGCGCTGCACCTATCAAGGTCAGCACATCAGAAGGCCGTAACAATGGCAAGGCACGAAAGAAGAACCCCGGCCCAGCCATCACTGAGCAGACTAACTTCACTCATGTGAAGGGTCGCACAGCAAAGAGCCATGAGAAGCGCGAAGCATGGAAAGCCAAAGGTGGTCGCGCTAATCACACATCAATTCCACATTGGAAAACGGGCAAGGTATACGATGGCCCATTTCCATACAAGCCAGGCAAGGTAGAGGTCAATGCTTAATCAATTAGTTATCATTGGCCTGCTTTGCACCAATCTATTTACATTGATTGGATATGTACGCTGGCACAATAAATACTGGGAAGCAGATAAGGTGCGCCGGTATTTAATTAAGCTACGCGGTTATGAATCCGAAAGCTATCGTAAGGACCAACTACATGATTAATGAGTCAGAACAACCAATACTAATCTGGGACATGGACGCCCTTAAATGGATGGACAGTGCCAATTGTCGTGGTTTACCTGTTGATTACTTCTACTACACAGCAGAAGATACAGACAGGAACAAGCGCCACAAGAAAGAGCGAGCAGCCCTTAAAGTCTGTAACAACTGCTCTGTAAAACAGCAATGCCTCGAGGATGCTATTCGTCGCAATGACGCACATAGTATTCAAGGTGGTACAACCCCACGCATGCGTGGACATATCGCATGGATTGTTGAAGACGACCTACCAGTCGTTGTTGTTCAATCCCCTGATAAAGCAAGGAAGGTAGTAGCCCATGTTCAAAAGCAAGAAACAAAAGTTAATAACTAAAATCAAAGACATGATGGTTGAACAAGAACTGGAACTACAGTATCTTGAGCACCAACACAGCAGGGCTTATCATACCGGGGTCATTGATGGCCTTGGTCAAGCCTTGTTTGCCATTGACCCCAACGCAGCCAAGCGCTTCCCAATTAGCTTTGCTTGGTTTGATGAGGAGGTCGAAACACCACGCATATCCACTCGCTTGCGTGAGAAAGTACAAGAAGCACAGCGTGAGTATATGTTTGACAGACAACACTCATCGTTGTTTAGTTCTGTGGAGGCAGAATGATTCACCTATGGAATAAAGACATACCTAATCGGTACCAAGAAGCTAAAGACTATTTAGCTGGTGGCCGTAAAAAGTATGACCGCCCAATGTACTGGCGTTACATGCGTATGCGTGAAACAAGAGAGGGTGGCATTGCTCTTTACACACCTTGGATAAATCAAGATGTAGTTAAGTACAACCCGGACGACACACTGACAATTCAATTGCCTAGTGTTCGTACTGGTTGGGGTTACTATAATACAAAAAGCTCACAAAGCCTACGTGCTGTGTTAGCTACAGTTGGTGGGTTCAATGACATACGCCTGAAGAATGGCGTATTACAGCTGTACCCACGCGCAGTATCATTTACCGCACCTAAGGTACAGGGATGCAGACAATGCAAGCAGACAGGTTTAGTAGACATGTACTGTTCCCCACGTTATTGCTATGGCACTGGTCAGTGTGGTGAACAAAACTGTGTCAACACAAACAACTGGCACAAAATGCCGTGCGCCCATGGAAACATGGACCATCACACTGTGCCTCGTGGCACAACTTGCATATGGTGCAATGGCACACGCAAGCGTGATTACGGTAGCAAAATTGTTACCATTCCTTGGGATGGTAGCCCTCTCCGTGTTAAAGACGGCGAGATTGTCAAGACCCCATTAACCGAACTAGAGAAAGCGTTAGCTGCATATGTCAAAGTACCAAACTAACTACGATGGCACAATATTTGATGGTCTTATTGACCACTCAGTGCCAATCTTTCAACCATTGATGGCTGCAAAGCTAACAATAAATCACGATTTGTGGTTTAAAGAATGCTTAAAGCTAGCCAAGGACAACGTACACTTCAGAGATGCATTCCTTGCTGATGTATTCATTACAGTATCTGAAACGAGTAAGATATCTGTAGCTATTGATACGACACTCACAAGTCTATTCAGATTGCTTCGTTCATTACCTGATGGCCACGAGTATTTAAACATCGTCTGTGAGATTACAGCGAGCCTATGTTATGGCTGGGGTAAAGAAGATTTACTTCCAAGTATATTTCAGCGTTTAGCACCAGACAATGCATCTTCATTTATGTGGATGATTTACTCTGCAATGTCTAAACTCATGCCGAGTGTTGTTTACCAGAATATTGTCATGAGTGCCGGTTATCAAGCTACAAAGAACTGGCAAGACGACGCACTTAATAAGTACAACTTCACAGAAGAATCACAACTAGCAATAATCTAATAGAGTTGGTTACCTTAATGGTATATCAATAGGTACGTAGATAGAGAGAAGATTCATGGCCCAAGCCTCAAGACCCAAGACCTGATGTAAGATGCCTTCGCGCCTACACGCTTAATAGGGAGCAATAGACTCCAATAAAATAATTCAAGTATGTGTAGAACGCACCAAAGAGTAGGCTGCACTAGACGTGATGCTAATTTCGGACCTACTTGGAACTCATTCATTCGTAATCTATCTATAACCATAGACCCAGGACATGCCTTAGAGGTGTGTCCTGGGTCATTTTACTAACACCCTACAGATAGGATAAGCTCATGTGCGAAGCATGTGATGACAATGAGGACATCAATTTCCTCGAGCAAATACCAGAAGATGAGCGTGAAGAATTCTTTGAGTTCGCATGCACACAGTTCGCTTCTGTGATTGATAAGGCAGAGGAACACAATGTCCTTGCTGAACTGATTACAGAATGGCCTAAGGCAAAGCAAGCAGCGTTTGCTTTTGCTGTTGTACTAGAAAATAGAGGCAAGCAATTATCCGAAATCATCTTCGATGATGAAGAAGATTACGGTCAATAATATTCTTTAGCACTCCAGCTAAAGAAAGATTCCATACAAACGAAGGGATAAGCATGGATATCGCAATGTTCGTAGAGGCACACGCAGAGGGCATGGCTGTCAATGAACGACGCCAAGTCTTAATCACACCACACGATGGTGAGGTGCGTGTCTACTCACGTATCACCGATGGGTCTAAAGGTCCACATAACAAGTGGGTTGAGTCAGACCTTGACAGTGTAGTAGGACAGATTAAAGCTGAGGAACAAATAACTCGTGTTCCCGTTGGCGTATATGTCACAGCCGCTGATGAGCGTGCTATGACAACCAAGGGTTACTCACCTGTTCTAGGTACCAAAGCATGTCAAGCACATACTAAATCCGTTCCATCATCAGAGTTGATGCTGGATACAATCTATGACCTGTATGACAGAGTCAGTAATGGAGATGATACGTTGGACGATTATGTAATTGACAACCGTAGTACAGCCGGTACTACAGTTCCACTAGCTGCACCCATTGAAGTGGTGCAACCAACACAAACAACCACAGCCGCTAACACAGGGGCTGTAATCCAAGCCGCTCTAGCATCAGTGCCACGCATTGAGCTAGCACAACGCTATGTGCATCGTAGTATCTGGGGTCAAGACGACTTCATTATCTTCGACCATGCACGTGACAACAGCATCAACGTTCTAATCTATGGCCCAACCGGCCCTGGCAAAACAACAGCTGTTGAAGCTTGGGCTGCTGAACGTGGTCTACGCATGGCCACAGTATCTGGCAATGCATCCATGGAACCAAGCCAAATGACCGGTAAGTTCGTGTCTGATGGCAATGGTTCATTCGCGTGGATTGATGGTCCAGTCACTGACGTAGTTCGTAACGGTGGTGTCTTACTGCTCGATGAGGTTAACTTCATCAGCCCTAAGATTTATACCGTTCTGTATTCATTGCTTGATGGTCGCCGTGAAATCTCACTGCTCGACCACCACGGTGAAGTAATCAAGGCTCACCCAGACTTGACTATCTTCGCAACCATGAACCCAGACTATGTCGGCACAACACCGCTCAACTTTGCGTTTCGTAACCGCTTCGATATACAGATTCCTTGGGGTTATGAACCAAAGGTCGAGTCAAAGCTCGTCAAGTCCAAGGCATTGTTGGCTCTGGCTACCATGCTTCGTAACGAAGCTGACAAGGGCCAGTATGAGACACCAATCTCAACCAACATGCTACAAGAGTTTGTTCACTTTGTTGATGCGTTAGGCTACGAGTTTGCAGTGGAGAACTTCATTGCTCACTTCAGCACTGACGAGCAAGCCAGTGTACGTCTCGTGTTCCAGACCCACGAACACAACATCAAGACTGACTTTGGTCTTGCTGTTGAGATCAAAGCTGAAGAACAAGAACAGCAGACACCAGAGTCTGCAATGGACAAGTTGGCAGCATGGGCTGGAGCTCACGCACCATCTAACGTGTAAGGGATAGGTGATATATGTTAATTGATGACATGGAAGACGCTTATGGATGGGGTAGAGAAACCCGCAGTGAAGACGCTCAAGAGCGTAACATGCAGCTCGGTGCTCTTTGTCGTGTCTATGAGCAGGCAGACCGTGTTCTATCTGGTGACCCAGTAACGGTTAATGTTGCGCTAGGAGGCTCTGCACCTGCATGGTCTGATGGCGCATCTATTACATTCAATGCTGAGTACATCGAGGACATGGACCTCAAGTCCTTAACTCAAGTGACTGGTCTCAACTATCATGAGCTAGCTCACCACTTGTATACGCCACGACGTGGTACTACATACGTCAAGGCTGTACTAGAAGAGGGCTTGATGCAATCCTTCAACATCTTGGAGGACCAACGCATCGAGACTCTGCTCACAGCTAGGTACCCATCAATCGTGCCATATCTAACAGCAACGGTAGCTCGCTATCTAGCTCAAGATATGCAGGATATGGCTGGTAACTATCTGACAATTCATGGTCGGCGTTATCTACCAGTAGAGATTCGAGTAGCATTCCGTGACTGCTTTGCATTCCCGGACTTGATTCCTGCTATCCAAGATATCGTAGGCAAGTATCGTTTGCTGTCATTTCCTAAAGACTATGACGCAGCAATCAAACTTGTCCGTAGACTACAAGACGAGGTCCTAACACCAATGGGTATCACAACTCAGTTTGGTGGTGGTCCCAACAAGTGTGGTGGCCGTGACCCAATGGTCAAGGGCCGACCAGAACCAGGCAAGGCTCAAGACAATGACGTTAACAAAGCCAAAGGTCAAGGTACTCGTGAGCCAGTCTATGTAACCAAAAAAGAGTACGACCAACACAAACAAAACAACAACGACGGCGACCAACCATACGTACCTAAAAGTACTGGTGGTATTCCGTTAATTGTTGTTCCTGAAACATCACAAGAAGCTCTAGAAATACGTGAGCAAAACAAAAACCAGGTCAATACAGGCCAATGGGGTGAAGGTCACGTAGCTAGTGTAGGTGGTATTCCAGACATGTTGGAAGAGACTATCTCTAAAGTGTTGTCCGATGAGAATGTCATCGCAGACGTCAAAGCTAAGCAACGAGTAATCGTTGGTGGCGATGGCAAGTTCGAGGACGTACTCAAGCGTGGTCGTTATGACGTAACACCAGTATCTTCAGAATCCATCATGAGCTTCCGCAAGTTCGCTAAAGAGCTGCAGCGGTTACGTGATGAGTCTGAGCCTACGTGGTGGCGTGGTACACCTACTGGTCGCCTCAATGTACAACGTGTCATTCGTGGATGTGAAATCGACGAAGCCTTTGACCGTTGGGATGAAGGCGATGATGGTTGTGATATCGAAGCTGTCATTCTTGTTGACCGTTCTGGGTCTATGGGCAATGGCAATGACCGTATTGCATCAGAGGCATGCTGGACTATCAAGCGCTCATTGGAACACATTGAGGCTTCTGTTACTGTGTACTCATTCGATGATAAAGCTGAGGTAGCTTATTCCAAAAACGAGCGTGCAGACAAGACCAACTATAAGTTCATCTACGGCAGTGGAGGAACTAATCCTTATCCAGCACTGCTGTCAGCTGAGCAGCTTCTAATGGCTTCCCGTAGGAAGAATAAGATGCTGTTCTTAATCACTGACGGTGCGTTCGCTACAGAACAAAACGATGACCTCATCACACGTCTTAACCATCGTGGTGTTCTGACTGTAGTAACCCTAATCGCAGACGATAGGGATATGGAATGGATGACTCGTCGAGGAGAAGACACCGCTAAGCTGCAGCACAAAGCAGAAATCTTTGGCCGTGTCGCATCTGCCAAGGACCTGCTCCCATTCGCCAAGAAAATCGTAGTCGGAGCTATCAAGAAGCGAGGAAGATAATGTACCAATACACCATATGGGACAACGTCAATGAATCCCTAGTCGGGGTCTTCCCCGATTATGAATCAGCACAGATGTGCCTACTCTTTATGTCTGATGGCATAGTAGACGGTGGCGCTAATCTCTCTATAGAGACAATCATTGACCCGCAAGAGTGGGCGATGGACAACAACATACAGATGGAGGCAGTGCTCTAATGACAACCGGAACTAGTCCATTCGTGGTAACACGATATAAGGATGAGGTCAAGGAACATATCTACCAACTCAAGGCTAAAGAGGATGCTCTGCACGAGGAGTATTCTAAAGACGCCCGCAAGTTACTAATCAAGAAAGGTGCTCAAGACCTACTTCCTATGTTAGGACTGGAGTAACCATGCTTAAATGCAACCTATGCGAGAACGTATTAGGTCAAGACGATTCGTATGTAGTACACAGTCAAATAGTGACATGTTGGGACTGTTACTTCGGAGAAGATACTGGAGAACGATGGTAAACACATTCCTACCATTCGCAGACTACAAGCAAGTAGCACAATCCTTAGACGATAGGAGATTGGGTAAGCAACGTGTAGAGGCGTTGCAAATTCTCAAGGCCAACCTGGGTCTAACTAAGGGATGGGTCAATCACCCCGCTGCAGTTATGTGGCGTGGATATGAAGGCCACCTTGCTGTATATGCACTAACTATGTGCAGTGAATGGAAGAAGCGTGGCTATGCAGACAGCACCGCACAGCAAGTAATAGAACTCATGAAGCAATACAACCTCAAGCCCATCAGCAAACCCTGGTGGCTTGGGGTTGATGAGTTCCATAAAAGTCATCAGTCTAACTTAAAGCGTAAGCTACCTGAGTATTATGACTTTGATGTAGATGATGACCTGCCATATCAATGGCCAACACAAACAAAAACGCTACAAACTACAGAGGAGAAACATGCGCAAAAAAGAGAAGCAGCAGCTGCAGCAAGAGAAGCCAAACGCAACGCCCGAAGAACTAAAGGCGTATCTAGAGCAACTCCTACCGACTCTGTATGAGGAGATGGATGAGCTCCAAGAACTAGCAGAAGACGAAGAAGAAGACTATGCTGACTTTGAAGCACGCTTAAATATTGAGGGTGCCATATCTGCATACGAAGACATCTATCGACGCATCGGAGGATATAATTGACCAAACAACTCTATAGGGTAACCATCCACGAACATAAGATACATGACTCATACATCGAAGCCGAAAGCTGGCGTGAAGCCGAAGAAATAGCTAAGGACCAGATTATTGAGGAATTAACATCTGGTTGGCGTGAGGATTACAACGCTGGCTGGACTGAGGTAGGTTCTATCTATGATGAGAATGATGACCAAGTAAACTAGGGAGAAACATGTCAGATATAGTATGGCAATCGACAGTCACAAAAGACATGGTAAAGGATATGGATGAGAATGAGGTTGAGATACTCATTGCTGATCTAAATGACGCAGTAGAGATGACATATACCGATTGGGATATATCAATGAGGGGGTGATATCTTGGACAACATGCACTATAACATCGAGTTGACGTTCAATATACGTGTCGCTAAATGGCGTATTGATGACCCACGCGATTCAGCAAATGCTGAGTACTCTTTGTTTTTGTTTGACCGTAACAAAGGTATATGGGTACACGGCAATGACCTACAACGACCCGGCGAGATATTTTATATATCCAAGATAAATGTCTTGCCGGATGGAGAAAACCCTTGGTACCGCACCCAAGGGCCTTCAGCTTGACGGTGTAAACTCTAATCCATAGAGCTGACACTTATATTCTACCCTAGCAAAGTATGCTCGGGTTCACGCACAAAGGGAGAACAGAATGCCATCAGCTAAGCTAATCCATAAGTTCAGTATAAAGAAGAACGAGCTCCCCAGTGGAGCATGGCTAGCGTCAATGTCAGTCCAGGACAGTTCTGGCAATGTAACAGTTACTCATTTCCAGGCTTGGTCTAGTGCTGCACCGGCCAAGCGTTGGGCAGCAGGTCTAGTGGATAGAAGCCGCTTGACTTGGGATGTATCGGAGGATAAGAAGTCTATGACAGCAGAGTTAGAGGTGAAGGTGTAATGGACTATGAGACGGTAAAGTCACGGACTTGCCAACTATGTCATGGAACGGGTGTAACAGGCTACGCAGCTGAGGATGATGAATATTCTCTTGAGCCCTGCGATTGCCAACTACCGGCTACCGATTCATGACATAAAACAATTGGCCCCTCGCTTAGTAGCGGGGGGCCAAAATGTTTGTGTTGGCGATTTACAGGTCGTCATCCATGTTGTACAGGTCATCCTCGAACGTATCGAAGTCTGCATCCCACATGTCGTCCTCATCGAAGTCCATGTCTTCTAAGTCTTCAAGATCCTCATCCTCAAATAGGTCTGGGTCCAAGAAGTCCTCGTCGTAGTCTTTCTCTGCCATTGTTTCCCCTAGCTATTATCTTTGATTAGTTTTACTTCACAGAAGTCTGTAGTGCAATAGCTCTCACCGATTGCATCTGCAGCCATTCCCGCATATACTCCAGCAAAGTCAATTGGGAACAGAGTCATACGATACTCCTCATATTCCTCTGCTGTGATCTGAGTATAAGGCATTTGTGGGTACACAGTATTGCCTGAAGGCAGAAATGAGACAGTCTTCAACTGCCCATCATACATGTGTAGCACTGTGCCAATGGCCGACGCTTCGCTTTCCGGATCAAAGCTAATTGTGACGGAGACGGAATTGTCTGACCAATATCGTTGTGCTGTGGCAGCTAGTGCCATCTTTTCATAGATAGATACGTCTTTCTCAGAACGCACCGCATCCGATTCTACAGGGAAGAATACAACCGAAGTAGTTTTAGGTGATTCTGTGGCAGGTTCTACACGATAGTTAGCCATCTTAAACAGAGGCAACATCGGGTCATTATTACCAAATCGAATAGCACGTAGGAAATGCTTACCGCCTACTGTCCAGTGGACCCCTGGTGATTCACCTGCGAGGATTGATACCGTTCCAGAAGGCTTAACAGTAGTTGTCTTAATGGATTCACGGATACCGAGCCATTCAGAATAATTCTTATCATAAGCTTGGATCGTGGTGTATCCCTGGTCCATCCACTCACGTAGGGTTGGTAATCCCTTGCGGTCAGCAAAGTTTGCGACGCCAGACATTGAGGTACCGATTCTGCGGTTTCGCTGCATGATGGCGTTTGTCTCTTCCCAGTGTGTGGGAAGAAGGGTGACCGTCTTGGCGTAGAGATAGGCGAATTTAAGGGTGCGCTTATAATCGTCGAGTGACTCATGTCGGTTCAAGTAAGTTTCTACTAGGGTACAACATTCATATGATTCCAAAGACTGCTCGGCACAAGGGTTATATCCCGTAGCACGCCAGTCCTTATTGTTCTCTGGGTCAACTAAGCGACCATACTTGCGTGTAACATCCATCCAGATAACTCCAGGCTCACCGTTGCGTGAGATACCATCAACGATTGCTGATAGGTCCTGGCCAACCTCTACAGCAACAGAGTTGTTAGACATCCAACCCCAGCCTGGTTTCTTAGGATCATAGGAGTTACGCTCAGGGAATACCTCTGAATTCTTTAAGTTCAGAAAGTCCTCGTCATCAATGCGGCCAATGAGTAGCTCGGCTGATCGACGTACGTTTCCACTGACTACGCATACACCAATGAGATTGCCTAGGTCGGCAATGTCACGACGAGTTAGCTTTTCTCCTGCTCGGTTGCCGAAGATGCGGATGATGTGTTTGTGCAATTGCATGAGTGGCTCCGGCCCAGCTGCAGTACCGCCAAAGGTCTTAATTGGCTCGCCCGCTTTTCTGATCTGGCCATAGTCATATAGTGGAGCCTTCGTATCTGGCCGGAGGTAGGAATTGATGAGCGCTGAGGTACTTTCGACCCAGCCCTCTCTGGTATCTGGGATGACATATGTCTCTCCTTGTTGGGGGTCATAGATTGTGAAGTCTTTATCTGCACCCTTGTCATCGAAGCCAACACCGACGCCTAGCATCGAGGCTTCCATGAGGAATGCAAATGGTTTAGCTGGGTTCAGCTTGGTCATAGAGTCTGTAGATACAAACGAGCAATTTTGTAGGGCAGCAGAGTTACGCTGGACATTAACAATGTCGGTACCCATAACCCAAAGGCCACGGCCTGGTGGTGTCCACTTCAAATTCCATAGGCGGTCGAAAGCTTCCTTGGCTGATGCTGCTGCCTTAGAGTCTGACCATGGTAGGCGTTGAGTCTTGGCGTGGTCTTTTTGGATTGAGTACATGCCGTTGATTACACGCTCACATACCTCAGCCCAAGTCTCCTTGGTTCCATCCTCTTTAAGACGGGAGTATGTACGAAGGAAAGTAATCTCTCCCACTGAGTTACCGGCCGCATCCTGATATCCCCAGGGAACCTTCTTATCCCGGTAGGAATTTACGAAATCTTCTGCTAGCTTAAATGAAAACACAATGTCTCCGAATTCTGGGGAAGGTGGACTGTTATCAGGTATTACTTCTCTAGACCATCAGAGATAATTCTACTAGTTTCCTGCTCGGAGAATCCCCCGTCGTGCAGCTCCCTCAGAGAATTTGCCTTATCTCCAAACAGCGCTGACATTACACCACCGGAGGATTGACGCTCTGCGGTGATCCGGATGAACTCTTTATTCTCTTCCAGTTCCTTCAATTGCTTTGTGAGCTTAAATAGTCTGTCCATCTCCTGGCTGGTGTTAGGATCTGGATATCCACCGTTTAATTCCTCCGCAAAGCGGGCAAAAGCCACTCTAGTGGCCTGCATTTCAATAATTGCGGTCAAAAGTCCCTTTAGCTGTTCCTTGGTTCGAACCTCAACCGGCAGATTAAATGAGCAGGTTGTGTCTGGTTTGAAGGCTGGACAGTTGCTAGCAACGAAGCAAGTGTTACATTGACGGAGAGAATATCCGGTGCTGCCGACGACAGGAACGTCTTTGATGACGTCACGACCGAGCTCATCCTTCTCCAAAACCCTCTTGCTATCGACTGCAAATACAGGCAAAGTGGTGATTTCTTCAGGGTCACGGAGGGTTAATTTGGGCGAATCTTTCCGCACCTCAACCCCACTGTTATCAGGATCCAGACCTAGTGTTTCCGCAGAACCTGGGTCATCTATATCACCACTGTTATCAGATAACAGTTGTGGGTTCTTCTTATCCATGGCTAGCTCCAGTTGCTGGTAGGACCAAATCGCAAGGCGTGCAACCTCTTGATTATCATCATTGACTATTTTATCAAAGTCCAGACCCGCTTTTTCGATGATGTGCTTATATCGGCGGCGGGCCTGATCTTTTTGCTTCTTTGGATAACGGACTAGTCTGTTGCCATCCCAGACAATTGTCTCACCACGCATCATGGGGGATAGCCAGGATAGGGTACTGGCTGTGCTGAGTGGTACTTGACGTAGATTGTCTGGTTTGGCGCAGGCTAGTCCGTGAAAGGTAGTCCCTAGAGTGGACTGTATCGCCCTTGTACGGCCCGCTAAGGCCATATCAGTGTCGATGACGTCTCCTGATATGGCGACGTTCTTCCACTCGTTAGAGAGGTTATGTAGGCCCAAATGAGATACACCATCCCACACTGGCCAATACTTATCCCCCATCTCAAATCCCAGGGTACGACGCTGGTTGTTGATCCAGTCAGATCCTAGAACTTGTGGGGCAAACTCAATAGCACCTTCAATACGATCATAGTTAATGGCTAGCCAATCCTCATAGTCTGCAGCCCGGTCTTCCAGCTCAGCCTTGCTCATGTTGGATTTGTCTGCCTGGACGGTTCCGCCATCCACGTAGATCTTTACATCTTCAGGGTAGCGCTCACCCAGTAGGTAATCTTTGGTCTTTGGGAGTCCACGCTTCACTAGGCCCCAATAGCTGACACCGATATGCTTGACACCAGCGTCCAATAGCAATAGCCGATTTGACGGAATCTCTCCGCCCATATATACTAGGTTCATTCCCACCGCTTTTGATTGCTGCCTAATTTGGCATTTACAATGGCGAGCTTCTGTCGCTCTATCTCATCGGTGAGGTCCTGCCAAGGCTTTACATCTCTTGTGGTTCTTAAAAACTTAGGGGTAGCAAACATAAGGACTGGAATACCCTCAGCCAATGCCATAGCGCACCGGTCTGCATCTACATCCACGAATAATGCGACCTTACCGGAAGCTTTAGCTACAGCTACCTGGCGCTCACGTAGGTCTTGACCCTCAAAGAAGCTTGTATCATCATAGATATCAGCATACCCAAGAATCATATTGGACTTGAGCCAGTGCTCTGTCTGGGCTTTGCTGTCATCGGAGCAGAGGACAACACGGTAGTGCTCTGCAAGTACACGAAATAGACGGATGCCCTCAGGGATTGGATCCCCGGTTTCCGTTTTAAGTACTCCGTCTAGTGCTACTAATGCTGTTGCCAATTTAGTCCCTAATCTGTCTCCACTAATTCGTTAGTTTTACGGTCTATTTTAAATGATTTTTGCTTTGAGCGATTTTCATTTTTTTTGGCAGTATCCCTATACTTCTGCCTCAAAGCCTTGTCTTTTTGTTCAGCCTCAGGGTATGCTGTCAAATACCCGCTACTCCAAAGTTTCTTTTCATGCGGAGCGTCTGTGGGCGTACTAAGAGCTATATCTGCATAATTTTCTAGCCCAGGTTTATCTGAACCCCTATGCATCTTTCCGGCCGTGTCATTAGCGTATTTATCTGCTATACCTTCTTCAGTTCCAGCCTCGAAATGAGACGTCCTGTGTAAGCCGTTAGAGGCCTTACTTGCCGCATGCCCCAACTCATGACGCAAAACGTGTTCTGCCTCGTTTCTTGACTCTTTATTTAAAAAGGAATAAATAGATAAGTGAATATCATGGTTGTCATCGGTATCAGCTTCGTGCATTCCGACGGCGTTGCCGCCATAGATAGAGGCTTTATGAAAATTAACCGTATCTATACCCTTAGGGGGTAGGTCAGCCATGTCTATTGAGCTATTAGCAATAGCATTTAGTAGATGTCCCCGCATCCTATGTAAAAGCTCCTTATCATTCCCTTGTAGGGCGGGATGACGGTTAGTATGATGGACAAGCCCTTCATCAGATAATTTTAACGAACCATCAACCCTATTTGTATCAATAAGTGGATTGTACAGCCCTCTAAGATGAAAAACGGTATTTTTAAAAGCCTCGTGAACTTCTTTCTGACGTTCCGGCGTAAAACCTCTAGGGTAACGTTTTTCCGGTGTCATGATATCCCTACTTCTGGGCATACCAGGGAGCATAGGCTGATTACTAGACATTTAAATCGCCTTTCTAGTAGCTGCTCTTCGTACCAAAGTTGTTGCGTCTGGTAGCTCAACACCATATGTATCTAGCTGGGTCTGCGAGTCCCTTGCATCTTTACGCTCTTTAATAGAACGCAGTGCCTGTACTACTCCGGTTTTCTTACCGGCTTGCCACCGGTAGTTATTAAAATCTGCGTATCCTTGTCCTGTTTGACTAAATGCCAACTTACGACTAGAATGAATGTCATGGTAGTAATTAGCTGCCTGCTCTTCAGCTAAGCGAAGCTTTCTCTCAGCATTAGTGCGGTATGCTGGATTAGTGGCCCCTTTAAGTTCAGTAAGTGCAGACGAGTACGAGTTAACTAGGTCTACAGCTGTGTCGTGGTCACGCTGAACCTTTTGCTCCCAAGCTCTGCTATATGGAGGATTTGGATTCTTTTGTGGAGTCACAGTCCAGAAATCTCCGGTGAGCTCGTAAGCTGCGTAGGGGTTGATATCCCTGATATCACTCTGTTGATTCACATAAAATGTAAGCTCATAGCCTTCCCAATTACGGGTTTTAGGCATAAGGTCTGCATTGAATCCCTCATTGAACATGGCTGCGATCTCAGCATTTGAGTATCCGGTGTATTCTTCATTATCACGACGGAACTCAACATAGTTAATCCCAACCAAGCAATCAAGATCTCCCGGATCTCTAGCTGCCTGCCATTGATAGGATACACCAGATCCTGCCAACCATGCTTTGGTCCACTGGTGTGGGGAGTTAAAGTTCTTAGCTAGATATTCAAACAATAATGAGAGTATTCCGGTGCGAACCCACGGCTTTAGTGACATCCCGTCAAATAACTTAGGATCTAACTCTGAGGAGGGGGCGCTGAAGTACGAAGTCGACCCAGGGATAATGCGCGGTGCATTATCTTCAAAGGCGTCGTAGTTACTCATACCCATATTGTTCCCCCTCCCCGTCGTTACGTCTCTACATATTCAGTTATTATGCGGATTCTGCAGGATTATTTTGAGCTGTTTGACTCTGTAGACGGAGGGTTGTGTACTCCGCTGCAGCCTGGGCTGCGAGGTCGAATACAATCTCTTGGGCATAGCGACGAACCTCGACGAGTGTCGCGTCACGAGCCACATCAACGCCGGTGATGGCGCCCTTGCTACGCTCAATGTACATAGTGCCATCTGTATCTACAAGCACAACGAAGCCAAACTTGATTGTTGGAGCTGGCTGCTGGTTATCTGTAGTTCCATCTGCGTTTACGATTGTTGCGTTTTCGACATTTTCATCTGCCATTTATTTCCCCTATTCGTATAGCCCTGCAGCCTGGCGCTGCTTAGTGGCGTAGTATGTCTTTACTGGACAGAAGTCACATAGGAAGACGTTAGTTGCCGCAGATTTCTCTGCACTAACGAACCCTACTTCCTTACGTAGCTCTGCTGTGTTCTTTGGTACCAAGCGCTTGTTCTTAGCACGCCAATCTCCGCAGTCGGCCTTAGGTCGAAGGTGCTCGGAGAAACACTTCATTGCATCCTCATAGAAGGTTGCCTTTGTTGTGTAGTAATCTGGATCCAGATCAGCTAGACCTCCGCCTACACGGGTACGCAAATTCTTAATGATTTCTTTTCTGTACTTTTCTTGAGAGTACAGCTTTACGCTAACATCAGATAGGAATCCGGTATGTGGGATTCCGGCAGACTGATGGCGCTCCACGAGAATCTGGAGCGTTACGTCGTCGTCTGGGTGGCCTTTAAAGTCAGGCAGCTCTTCAATGCTTTTACAGTTGTAGCAGTAGAGTAATCGAATTCTAGGACCATCGTCCTTAATTTCTGTGTATTCTCCCTGGTCAGCAGGAAGATTTCCTTTTCCAAGAATAGGAATGTCCATTTATATACCCCCATATATATCTAGGTGCTAAGTTTAGCACACTATTCAGGTGCCTGGGGTCGCCGTCTCTTTGTAGTGGCAGCTACTGGTATACCTGGTTGCATTAGATTTTCTGTAGCGGCTTGTTGCTCTGCACCACGTCCGATATTAAACTCTTCTGACTTGTACTTAGGCAGGTCTCCAAGGTTAAGCTGCTCGAACATATACTTCATTGAGTTAAATGGCGTATCAGCGTCACCCATACGAGCCTTATGAATGGTCGTAAATGCCTCATGGATTTGACGAATCTTTTCATTATGCTCTGGACCCACTTTGATTCCCTGACCTTGCAAGGTATCTGGGTGGTTAGCTTTAATCTGTTTACGATAGGCTGTTTTAATCTCATCAATACTGGCAGTAGGCTTAACACCAAGTGTGGCATAGTGCTGAGACAGGGTTGCTTGCGGTGCTTCGGAAGTTTCATAGGCGGCCAAGTCTGACTCTGACATGGTATCGAAGACGTTACGAATTACATCTTCTCCAGCCTTTGTCACATCTGAACGAGTATCCCTGGGAACCTTTGTTGCAGAGGTCTGCTTACCACGCGTGGCACTCTTTACTGCACGCTGTTGACGTTGCACAGCTTTAGGAAGTAGATCACGCATCTCGTCATCAGATAGGCCTAGTTCCCTAGCTTTCTCCTGATAATGCTCTTTGTTTGGAGCACCACCATTCGCCTTGCCGATAGCATGCACCAATGCCTGGTGTGCTAGATGAAGTTTTGGATGACCGCCGTACTTTACGGCAGACTCTACCGCATTAGATACTGCAGCTGTGCTTCCTTGTTGTTCCCCACCAAGATTAAGGCCTCTAAGCCAATAGTCTTCATCTTTTGGTATAGATGGGGCGCCTGGTCCGTGCTGCTCTTTCTTACGGTTAATACGGCCGGCATCTGGTGCACCTAAACTATAGGCGGTCTGCTCGTCGTTAAACTCTGAGATCTTTCTTTGTTTAGCTTTAGCAATACGGTAGGACAGCGGGTGTCCCTCAACTATTGGATAGCTTAGGTAGTTATCTCCACCGGAGAATTCTTTAGCATTAAACGGGGTGCGGTCAGCATCGTAAGGCTCTGGATCTGATGCGGCCTTACGCTTGATAAGGTCATGGTGATATGAGCATACTGGGGTGTGTTGGAATTTACCCGGCTCTTTGATAAAATGAGTAGCAAGTCCTCTATGGCGTGTACCCGGATGCTCGCACTTTAGGGGCTTGCTATTCCGAGAATCATTTGTTAATAGATTCTCTAGGTAATCAAAGTTAGGTTTATTTAAGGTGCCTGGCTCATACTCGTTAGGTGTTGTCACCTCTGGAGCAAATACTCTGGCTTTTCCATTTGGGTGAGTGCCCAAACTGTCAGTAGAGCCGCCTGGCATCTCCTCAAAATCAGGAAACATGATGTCATCGGCCATGATTATTTATGCCTTTTTAGTTCATCTGCATTCTGTCGTAGGGCTGCGTTATCGCGAATACCCATAGTACCGGTCGTCTCATTGTCATCAATGGCGTAGTCTGGGTGGTCTTTTGGAAGAGCAGCACGGCGAGCAATGTCAGCCATGATCTGATCTTTAATGCTCGTACGAATGGGTGGTCTACGAAACTCACGACGTGGTACACCAGCCATTTACGGGTTCCTCAACTTTCGCTTTGAATTTCTATAATCACTTAAATTTGTAACTGAGGCTTCTTCTTTACCCTCATTGAAGTGTTGAGTCCTGCCCAACTCTGCGTTCAAAGGACCCTCTAAACCTGAGTTCTGTATAGCATTGTTTATATGCTCATCTAATGCACCTGAGTTTAGCTTCTCTCTAAAATCGGCATTAAATGGCATGCGGATGACCTGAGCATCTGGTAGACGTTTCTTTGTCTGATTAAAGTTAAACAGCTGACGCTGTTTACGTACCAGTGTCTTCAGGTCTTTCACTTTATTAGTTGGTACCCAACATCTGATTGTTGGAGACATCAGCAACATTCATAGGTGAACGTGCAGCTGAAGTCTTCTTCAATGAGACAGGGTTGACCATTGCTGGTGCTTCCTGGTCAATAAAGTCATAGTTCCAGTATGGATGCAATCCACGACGGTTAGCAGCTACAAGTTCTTCACCCATACCTTTTGCAATCTTGGTATTAGGACGAACCTTGCGATACTTGCCGTCTGTTGCTCCATCATTAAGAGCTTTATTTAGATTTGGCATGTCTATTCCTTATCGTTAACTGTAGGGAAATTTTTACGATCAATTCCAGCCTTACTAAACTCACCACGATACCAGCGCTCACTTCGTGGGTCTTGATATTTTAAGCCAACGTGCCCTGCACCTGGCGGAGGTGGAGCATATCCAAATCTAATTCTAGCTGCTACTCCCTCAGGAAGCGGAGGTGTTGGATCGAGTGCTTTCATTGCAGCCTGGTGTCCAGCAATACCGTTTTTGGTAGCTCGGTCAGCCTTGATACGGCCGAGACGATCACGTGCGCGATCAGCTATGCTCATTTCTTCTTACCTTCCGTTTTCTTCTTGCGAGCTTGAATCTTCTCTTTTTCCTTAGCTGCATCCTCTGCGGTTTTAACCTTCAGTGGTACAACCTTGGCCTTGTCTAGGCCGAACTTACCGTATGCGCCTGATGTAGTCGCGTTAGTCTTCTTAGCCACGGGTGTAAGTATCCCCCATTCCACTCTTAATATGGGACTTAAACTTCAAGTTTCTGCATTCTGAGCAGATGCTCCCATCCATATATAATACCTCGAGTGGGCTCATAAGCTTCCCACATTTACGGCAGACCGAACTGCCGTCATAGATAGTGTCGGTTGAAAACTGGTCTACCATACTGACTCACTGACATTTCGTGAGGTTCCCTGGTAAGAGCCCGGGGACTGGCTAAAGTCTGTACGAGTTGGCTGGAACTCTACGTTAACATCCATGACGTCATTGATACCAAGCTGACGGGTTCTATACCCGTAGCGTGGTGGAAATAGCTGAACGTTAGGCAATGGTGGGCGAACGATATCTTGAACCATTGTGGCAGGTAGCGTTACCGAACGAACTGCACGGGTGATTAAAGCTTCTTGAGTATCCTTGAAAGGACCCATCCAGTCATAGCGGATCTCGGGCCCATTGTTAACAATGTCCCGGCCCTTTGTATGATCGTAGACTCCATCAGCGCTTTGCATTAGTCACCATAGTATTCCATACCGCCTGATCTAATTGAATCAGCGATATTAGATGTGAAGGCACCTTCTTCAAATGCAGCTTGACGACTTCCCGGAGTTCCTGGAGGTGTCAGATCAGAGGTAACACGGCGTCCCTTACCAAAGGGAACTATGCGATCACCGAATGTTGGGTGTGCTGGGTCATTTCCTAAAGATCTAGTAGGCTGGCCACTTGCATCACGAGCTACAGCACCGCGTGCTGCTTCTAAGGTCCTAGAAGCGGCAACACCACCTAGGTGTCCTTTTTGATTAAGGAAGTCTGCAATCTCTGAATGCTTAAACCATGTACGAGTACCACGCTGTAGTGGGTCTGAAGTCATTGGGTCTCTATTAGACATGTCTAGTCCAAGGCCCTTTTGTTCTACATAATGTGGAATCTCACGAGTGTGTACCCAGCGCTTAACTGAATCTGGATGCACACCGAACAAAGTTGACAAATCTTTTTGCGTTAAGAACGGTACGCCTTCTTCATCAACCGGCGTAGGTTTTGCTGAAGATGGGCGTGAAAAAGTACGGGACATAATATCTTTATGCTGCTCTGCAGTCATGTTACGAGTCGGGGCAGCAACAGGCTCTACAGAGGGCACAGCGGTTGTTGAGCCTTTACCCAACCCACCACGTCGTACGCGGCTAGAAGGAGCTCTAGAGGGTCTACGTGCCATTATCTCCACGACCCCTTATCAAACTTAGACTCAAGTCTTCCCATTTTAAAATGAGTTAAGCGACCCATCTTCTGCTCTGTGGCATGAAGAACAGCATCATTGCAGTCGTCGCAAGTAGGTCCGTGACCTAAGTTAAGAGGTACTGAGCTTTTTGCAGCAGAGTGCTGTGCTTCGTACGTACCATCATCATTACTATAGTCATAGAATAGAGCCATTACTGCCACCTTGGTTTCAAGTGAGCAAATGTAGTGCTGGTTCGTGGGCTGAACTCTGCAGGTACAGTTGCTGAGATGTTTGATTTACCGTCGTTAACAAGATGTGGATGAGGAGCAAGAGACATGCGTGGAGCATTTCTACGGACATTCATAACTAAAGTTCCGTCTTGTTCTTCAGGAGTTACTCTTGCACGAAGACGACGGTCTGGCTCTAAACCTTCAGGCCACATATATTGACCTGGGTCAATGCGCTCACCCTTGTGAACACCACGCTGATAACCACGCTGTGTCTGACGTGCTTTGAGGGAATCTAATACTGTATCTGACACTGCGTAGGGCTTGCCCTTATCATCGCGACGTGTACGAATCGCGCCTAGGTAGCCATCTGGATACTCTGCTTGTGGGGCACGACCTACACCAAGACGTAGGAAGTCCATATCACTACGGGGTACTGCAGGAGTTCCACCACCACCGGTAGTTGCGTATGCTCCGATGAAACCACTAGCACCTAGATACTGCCAGTTTTGATGTGAGGACGGCATTAGTGTCCTGCCTCCCATTGATCAAAGTCTTGAGCTTGTCTATGCCTACTATAACTATCCGCGTACTTTTTTGGTAGATGAGATAGATCTGGAACATCATCACTATTATTAGCAAGATGCTTTACTTCATTTTCTATGCACTCATCGCAAGCTAATAATGATCCATGCCGGCCTTGGGGTACTCTATAGACTGGCATAGTGTTCTTACCGTAATGGTCTTCGGGCATACCGCAAAAATCGCACTCTCTTTTGGCCATTAGTTAGCCTCCTCTGTTACAGGAGCTTCAGCCTTTTTCTTTACAGGCTTCTTGACTTCTTCTTTAATCTCTTTGATTGCTTTGTTGACTCTGCTTCCAAGGTCACGCGAAAGATTGATAAACCATGGCAAATGGGGTTGGCAATAGTGGGCATCTTTAGCACTTGGATTAGCTACCAGGTACTCTGCCTCATTCTTGCACACCACGCATAGGGCCATTTAATACTCCTTCGACAGGTTAATCATACCCTGAAATGACAAAAGGCGGGGGTGTAATCCCCCGCCTATTATCAATCTAGATTACTTAACTGGTGCCGCGTTTGCTGAGATAGCAGCCTGTGCCACTGCCTTTTGGGCATCAGCAACAGCTGCGGTAGCAACTGAGGTTAGGGCGGCAGTTGTTACTGCGTCTAGGTGCTCCTTTTTGGCGAGGTCATTGACAACGCCCTTAGGATTAAACTTAGCTACGAGCGGGCCTACAACACCAACTACAGCAGCCCAGAGGACGTGCTTGATGTGGTGGTTACCGGTCTGGTAGATAGCAACGGCAGCTGCTGCGGTTGCGTATACATAGTGTTCTACGAGTAGTCGTTCTGATTTTGGTAGATGCATTGTTTTCCCTATTCTTTGACTTGTTCTACGTTGTTAACATACGGAGTTACAATGTGGGATTCTGCCTGTACGTTAGGGTTAGATGGTGGCAAATGTGGACTTGCAGTTCCCGCCAATCCGGCAGATAATGCAAGAGCAATGTGTTTCACATCAGGTGCAAAGCCAGATGCGGCCCAAGAACTAAAAGCAGCCGTACTAGCGATACCCATAGATACAGGGCTTTTAAAGTTGAATCTAATCATCTTTAATTCCTCCCACTAGCATAAGTATAACATATTTACGACCCAGCTTTAGCTACCATGGATACGTAAGTGTTATTTCCTAAAATTTTTGCTTTTTTATCTGCAGCCAATCCTGGGTACTTAGACTGATACACAGGGATTAAGGCTATCTCTTCAGCTGTGAGAACGTTACTCACTAGGTTAGCTGGAAGTAAGCCAGCATTAGCCAGGGCACGAGCTACGATGAGTTCCGCAGTTCCCTTTGCCCCAGCTTTAAAAGCAGCTGAGCCTGGGAATGGTGGGGCAACTATGACCGTAGTTTTAGCTGGAGGGGTGCTTGAAGTAGCGCTGTGTATGCCTGCAACTCCTGCGCCGCCTATAGCTGTTGCTCCCGCTACACCAGTGGCCAAGGCCTTGTTACTAACAGCCTTGCTTTGTACAGCTTTAACAGCACCAGGATATTCTGGTCTGACTATTGCTAATACGTATAGGTATGGGCGGTGTACACGAAATACTCCATCACCATTTGCTGGGTTACCGGTAGACTTGTCTGGACCAGTATTAAAACCAATACAGGTTAGTCCGTCACTGGATGCTGCTTCAATGATTTCTACGTGATCTGCTACGCCATTTCCTGACCAGGAATAAAAAACTAAATCACCGGGCTGCCCATCATACTTACCTACTACACGGCCCTTCTTTTGAAACCAGGTAAGTCCTGCTGGACAGTAGGCAAAACCTTTTTCAGTTTGAGCTGCAACCAAAGCTGATAGTCCTACCTGAGCAAAGCACCAGCTAACTCCCATTGCACAGTAAGATTCATTAGGAAGGCCGTACCAGGCTCCATAAGGATTCTCATTGTTAGGGCCTTCAATAAAACCCACTTGCTGTTGAGCGATATTTACTACATCTAATCCGCTACTCACTGATATATCAACCTCTCTGCTAAATCTCCTGGTGTTACAAGATTAGGAGATCTGTTAATTAATTCGAATCCAGCTGATAGGTAACATTCAGCTACTAACTCTGAGCATATATAGCCCATGCGCACAGCTAGTTTGTTCCACAGCTTCTGTGGTGGTAAGCGCAAACCCAAAATTCTTAGAAAGATGACTAAGATATCAAAGAATCCATATGGCTTGCCTATTAGGCTTGTGGCGTGATCAACAATCTTTTGACGTTGCTCATCGGTAATAGATTCATGCTGGTTCCAGGCGATAATTGGATACTTATTTATGGGGCTTATGGCAACCCCCGTAGGGTTAGCCTCTACAAGTACTCCAGGGGCAACGCATACAACAGCATGATTCCAACGGCTTAAGGTACCAACCCTTATAAGTCGACCTACTATGCCGCTAGTCTTTACGACCCCATAGTCTCCTGGGCGGGGCTCATACTTGTTTGCCATCTTCTTCCTGATTCTCTAGAATATCTTGTAAGTGATCGATCTCTTGCTTTTCTAGCTTAAGAATATGACGAATAATCATGGCATCGCGCTTGGTCTGCCCAATCATGGCAATACCGATGATAAGTTCTACGGTTACTGCCAGCCATGAGGCTAGGTTCATCCATTTGATGTAAGCTGAGGTGTCGCCAAACCAATGGGGTTTAATCCACCATACGATAGTTGTAACAGTCCAGAGTACAACAAAGAACCAGTTACGAATTATACCTTGAATCTTCCAACTGATTAATTCAGAGAAAGTAAGTACGTCGCCAGTAGTCTCATGGATATACTTTTTCTTCCATGGGTTAAGCATCATATTCTACCTTAACTTTCATAACTTCAATTTCAGTTTTTATAAGCTGTTGATTCTCTACAAGAGTATCAACCTTGTTAATAAGTCCAGTCTTACCGTCATTATATAGGGCGTACTCAATGCGGCTAGTACGCTTGTCAATCTCGGTTACACAAGCCAGCTCTTCTCTAAGCTGTTCTTGTAACTTAAGTAGGTGAGTATCAATTACCCTATCGACACCGTGCTTAAATACGTACCAAATACCGGTACATACCGCGCCAAATACGAATACATATGAATAGGCAATGTTTGCCCAATCTGAAGCTGTCATGACACTCCCAAAGTAAATAAGCCGGCGTATGCACATATTGTGCACTACACCGGCTTATCTGTACTGTTAAATGTAAGTACTAGTATGTATCTACATTAGCATGAATCTCTTGACCACGATACATGGTCTTTCCATTATGGATATGAACCTGATCAAAGTGAAAGCTATCATCATCTCCATCTTTAAAGAAGATAACGCTTACGCCTTGTTGCCAGTTTTCAAAATACTGTAGAGCTTGGCCTTTGACATCAACACCGCCCTTAACGGAAGGGACTGCACCGTCAACCCTGCAGAGGCATCCCGGGCTAAAAGAGACACTTTTAATGGCCTGGTCACGA
>Ga0214172_1000019_pt1 | contig 101717 bp, 101 predicted proteins | sample TroBogEpilimnion_29_FD_153010 | JGI IMG/M metagenome (GOLD analysis project Ga0214172, IMG submission 153010) | Freshwater microbial communities from Trout Bog Lake, WI - 12JUL2007 epilimnion | ecosystem: Environmental > Aquatic > Freshwater > Lake > Epilimnion/Euphotic zone | place: Trout...
ACGCTAAAGTATCGGGACTTACGAGGCGCGTCCATTGTTTGCACGTGCTCTCTTGAGCCGGGGTGACCTCCTCGGCGAGACAGGACACGTCTTTTTGTTGAGCAGCTGTTGAATCAAATTTCGGGCACTCACATTTCCAAACCCAGCTTTGACGAGTTCTTGGTACTTTTTATTTGTTTTGTTTCCAAAATAGAAGCTCACGTTTCCACACTTGAGCAAGTTGGCGAGGTTTGCAGGTACTTGTGGGACCAGAATTTCAAACGTATATTCAGGTCGGGCGTTTCGAAGGGCGTTCTTGACGAGACTGATGTAGTTATTGGAACCCATATACCTGCTCGTCTTGGTCACCAGATTCCTCGTGTACGTTCCACTTTCCAGGTTAAAAAGAACCTTTGAACCATTCTTTGAAAGTTCCCCGGCAGCCACGATGATCCTGTTCTTGTTCAGAGTCGGGAGCTGAAAATGTCTTGAGCCAGACTCGAGCTTATTCAGGACCCGAACAAAGGCCTTGTGGTACCTGTTCGTCACTGGGTCGTACTCGATGAGGTACAGGTACGCACCGTTGGGCAAGGTTGACACGTTCGTGTTCCTGTACGTTCTATTTTGGGCCAAATTTGCACGGCTTTGTCCATAGTACAGTTTGGGCCAGTGTGTTGGCAGACCCGTGACGTGGTTTGACTTGACAATTTTCTGAACACGCTGGATGGCGTTTCCGCGGTTGACAACGGGCCAGGGGTGGTTCGGGACGCGGAAAAGACGTTTGACATTGAGCTTGGGTTCCGTCATATTACACACGCACAAATTAGTCAGCCCAACTGGTCCGTCACTCCTCCATCTCGTCGTACGTCGGGCCATCCGTCTGCGACTCACCATCCTCCCACCCACCGCGCCACTGCTCCTCCTCGTGAATCTCACGCTCGAGCCGCACCACCTTTGCCGCCAACTTGAACTTCAGGTCCATCTGGAAGTCGGAGTACTCCTTGTAAATCGGGCTGTTGGGGTCAAAGGGTGGCATATCATCACACGCCTTGACCTTTTCGCGGTGGCGCGCGAGTTCACACTCGAGGTTGGCTTGCATTTGCTCGTGCATTGTCAGACGCTCCTTCCAAGGAAGCTCGATGTAGGCGTTCACGGCTTGCTCGTCATACGAACCGTCATACTCTTCAGCCTCAAGAGCCCACCGCGCGCTCTTGTCCAAGTTATCATACACGTATTCAGACATGAAATCGTACATGGAAGGCGTAATAGCCTCGCCAAAGTAATCCTCAAAGTCTGAGTACGTCCAGGTTTTATACGTGCGCTCTCCGTCCGTCGCGATGAGCATGTCATCATCGTTAAACTCGAGGTAGACGTTGGGCGACATGGTTTTGGTCTTACTTGGGTTCCAGCCCTTTAGGCCGGACAGGACGCGTTTTTTGCCAAGGAGGCCCGAACGGTCGCCTCAATGATGCGCTCATATTCATCCACTGTGAAATCGCTCGACCCGTGACCCATAGCCTCGGGTCCCCGGGCCGCATGCGTCTTGATGATGATGTTGGCCACCTCGAGCTTGAGCGGACCCCGGAGTCCCACAGTCTCGGGTGTTATCCGCTCGATGATCTGATCGAATTCGGGATCATAATTCGTCTCGGGTCGGACGATGATCATTTCGGGTGGGAACCCGTTGTTCAGTTGTTCGAGTCGTTTGTACACAGTCAATTTGGGATGGAAATTACACCCGTGTGCAAAGACGACATATGGGAACAGGTCCGTACCGGCGCAGTACATCTTGAGAGCATTGAGATTCTTGGCGGTCCGGTCGATGGTACTTCCACCCGTCCAACCCTTGGCCTTGTTCGCCTCGAGGTCTGCCGTCCCTTCGAATTTGTCTTCAAAAATACCCGCGATGACCCCATCCACGGTGATGACTCCTCCATCGGGCTTGATGGAGCATCGCTTGTCCTCGTACGTCGGACCGGGAAAGCCCGTGAGCTTAGAGTATCGCTCCTTGATGGGCCAATAGGGGATGCGCGTCGCAAAGGTCACGGCGCGCCCCTCGGACCGGAGTCGGTCAATCACGCGCTTGGCCGCTTGTATGAGTTTTCTTTCCGAGCCAGTACTATCGTCCGTGGTGTGTTGACCACGGGCGGCCATACCGTTGTGGGCTTTTGAGCATGCTGCAGAGCGCTTACTTTGTTCCATTTTGGGGATAATGGGTCCTCGGCCTCTTCTTGGGGTCTACACGACGTGTTTTTCTAAGCCGGTCCTTTCAGGCCTCACTTTCCTCGGAGTCCTTCTTCGTCAGCATAGACAGAGTCAGCTTGTACGCGTTCGCGGCCGCCACCTTGTCAGGCACATCCTTGGTCGTCTCCTTGATCGCCTCGAAGAAAGCCTTGTACATGGGGGTACCCTCAATCTCAGCCTTCAGGTCGGCATTCGCCTCCTTGAGCTCAGCCTTCAGGTCAGTCACGCGGTCGAGGAGCTTCTGAAGCTTGGGTGCCATTTGATACTGGTTATGGAACCCAAGTTTTTATGTGGGGTTACTTCAGAGATGCCAAAGGCTGAACGTGTGAGATCTGCGGTCAGGAATGAACCGTACGGAAACAAGCCTGCAAAGGCGTCTGCAACAAACAAGGCTCTTGCGTGGGCAAATGTCATGAACAACTCTGGAAACAACTTCAGTAAAGCTTTGCAAAAGTTCGGAAACGACGGTATAAGTTTTGGAACTCGAGGAACGTCTCAAATAACTCCTATCATCGCGGGAAGACCAGTGGGGGCGCCTGCACTCAAAGCCATGTACCAAAAGTTTGTATTGGACAAGAAAGTTCCAGGTGCTTTGACAATGAAAAATTGGTCGGCTCAACTTCTCGCAGCCCAAGACAAGTTTAAAAGAAACTTGGCGGCAGGAACCGCTAAAATAGGAGGAAACAAATGGAACGCAAGTAAAGTAATTGTCGCATTGGGTCAAAACCAGGATTGGAAGAAATACTTTAATACGAACGTTCAGCTTCGTTCAGCCCTGAACAAGACCCTGTCCAAGAACGTCTCTCTAGTCCCTATGGGCGTTTTCCGTCCTCCTACACAAAACCCTAATATCAATATACAAACGGCTCGTAGTATAGTTGCAGTTGCACGTTTGAATCGAGAGGCTTCACATTATACTGGTCCTTACCTTCAGTCCCACCTAGGAGACTACCTAGAGACCGTAAGTTTTACAGTCGGGGCCGAGGCTTCTGGGGCCTTTCCCGTGTACTGGAGTTCAAAGTCGGGGTCGCCTTCGTATGGTCTTAATTCGAACAGAAATTGGTCGAGTGTTTCACAGTACTTTGATCCGTCCTGGCCATACGACACGACAGTTATCCTCGAGTCCGAGGTTCCATTCGAGAACACTATCAAGCAGTTTCCGGTAAATACTACAAATACGAACAAAAAGTTGTTTGTGGATATTTTGAAAAGAGAGTCGGAGCCCGTTTCACAAGTGAATTCCCGGGGCCAACTTCGACCTATGACCAACTGGACAGCGCTTCGCAATTCACCATATAAGGGATGGAACTTTGGAAAGCCAGATGCGGTTATTATTCGTCGCAAGGGACCGGGGCAGTACATGTTAATGATCCTCGAGTTGAAGATAGGTATCGGAAAGCCTGAACCAGTGCCGGCCGAGATGTTTCAGCTTTTGAAGATTATGCGTTCTATGGAAATTTTGGTAGAGCCTATTCGGCGCCGTGGTATCAATATCGAGATCAAAGGATACTTTGTTCCGTGGTTTTACGGAGTGCTTCAAAAGACTCGGCCTGCTTTCACAACTATAGACACGAGTATAGTAGGAGACTTTCTCGGTACCTATTTGAACTTTATAAAATCCAACCCCTCGTACAAAATAGATGTCGTAAGTGACGCTACATCGTTTAAAAATACGTTCGGACTCAATACGGACGTCATAACGTCTACGCTTAATCAGTTTAGCGCACAGTGGTTTCAAACTCAAGGAGAAATAATGAACAGACTTGTGCGTTCTGGTCGTATTTTCGGGTCTCTTTCACAGGAAAATCTCGAGATGGCGCGCAATGCATCAAAAACTGTTCTGCTTCGAATGAATAAAACGAATAGGAATTATGGTCCTATAAGTAACTTTTTGAAAAGGACACAAGGTGTGGTGGTACCGTCGGCTCGCCCTGGAAAAAGTTCCCGTTTAGCTTATCTTCAGCATCCAGAAATAGTGTCTCTTGGACAGTGGGCCCCACCGAGAGCAGAAGCTATTAAACGTCGAGCCGTTATCAAGGCGGCCCGCAAGTTGGGTGCGCGTGGTATCCGGACGTCGGTCCCCGTGCTCAGTAAACAAACTGCAGGAAACTCAAACACGAACGTGAGTGAGAATGAGGCAAACATCATAGCACAGGCCGTGAAGGATACGCGGTTTATTGTGTATGTTACTGCTCAGAACGTCAATAGGTACGTCAACTCCGCGAACAGTATACGGAGTCTCGAATCCGTTCTCAAGATACTCGGCGCGGTACCAGGTGTGAACGCCAACTCCAAAAGACAACTGGAGCAGAAGATATACATGAAACAGGCGACGATAGCTGCAAATATGGCCCGTCTCCGACCAGGAAACTCGCTTCTTATTAACCAGGCTCGACGCTATGCTCAGAAGGCGGGGGTGGCGATTCAGCAGCCGAGTCAGATGGAGGCGAACCTGGAAGCGCAGCTTAGGGCTCTTCAGCAAGGCCGGTAAATTTATGAGGCTATACTATATGGAGTCTGTAGCCAAGGCTTTGAGAGAAGCGAAGATTGCACAACTCAAGCACAAGATACGAGCCGCGAAAAAGCGTTACGCCCTCGCGAACAAGCTCAATGCCCTTCCGAGGATACGAACGGTCAATATCAACGCCAACTACATAAACCCTATAACACTTGACAAAATTCCATCTGGTATTGTCGTCTATCGAGTGACGGATCCATCAACAAAACGTGTAGACTTTTACACAAAGACTGAATTCTGGAAGCTTGTCCATAAACACATGCCCGCACTCAAGAATAACTATAACATGATGATGACGCATCCTAGATATAAAATATTCAACAACCCGATTACTCGTAACCCTGTTCGACCAAAGAATGTTGAACGCGTCGTCACGCGTCCGAAGAAAAAGACGCCGAGCCCAAAGACGGCCGCCAAGACCATCCAGAAGGCTGTTCGTAAGCACCTGTCCAAGAAGACGCGCTCCAAGTAAAGGACTAATTTGTAACTAAAATTAGGAGACTGAGAATGGACCCGTACGAGGTTTTGGGCGTGGCCAAAACCGCCTCGGATGACGAGGTCAAGAAGGCCTATCGCAAACTTGCTATGAAACACCATCCCGACAAAGGTGGCGATCCAGAGCAATTCAAAAAGATCCAGGGAGCCTACGATATCCTTTCAGACCCCCAGAAGAAGGAGAACTTTGATAGGTTCGGGGGGGAGAATCCGCCTGGATTCTCCCCGGGGGCGAACCCATTCGATGCCATGTTTTCCCAGATGTTTGGTGGCGGGGGTGGGGGTCACCCACCTTTTGGGGGACCCCGGGGACCTCCGAGACGACCCAACAAGGATCATGACATTAGAATTTCGTTCGAAGATTCGTTCAGGGGTCTGACCAAGAACCTCAAGATCACCTTGTCCAAGCCTTGTATGAATTGTCGATCGAAATGTGAAGCCTGCCAGGGACGAGGGGTTCAGCTCCACCAGATGGGTCCCATGGCGTTCCAACATCCCTGTGGGGCCTGTGAGGCATCTGGGTCCGTGTTCAGGGGGTGTAACGTGTGTGGTCATCGCAAGCGCAAGTTTGAGACGCTCAATTTGGAACTGAAAATACCCCAGGGGGTCCAGAACGGGAACACCATCACGGCCCATGGTCTCGGGGAGCAACCCCTCCGTCGGGAAGAAGAGCCCGGAGACCTCGTGTTCCATATCCACGTCGAAGACCACCCAGAGTTTATGCGTCAAGGAAACGATATTATATGGAACCACAGAATTTCGTTCGAAGATTCTGTCAACGGAAAACCTTTGGTCATTCCACACTTTGACGGGCCGATACACATCAACACGGCAGAGTGGGGTGTTTTGGATCCTCGGGAGGATTACATCATCTCGGACAAGGGCTTCAAGGTGGGTGATACGACGGGCCGGCTTCGCGTCTCGTTCAATATCGTGTATCCACCACGAAAGTTCCGCTTTACTCTTTCGCGAGTACCAGAAGAAGGGCAATGACACCAGTCAAGGTGCTGATGGCCGCCTGGTCAACCATCAGGTGGACAGCCTCGTCGAGGGTCAAGGGGGCGTGGTGGAACACCACATCATCTATTCCACTTGGAATAACACTGAGGGTCGCGCCCCGTATAATCTTTTTTTGAATTCGAAAACTCGTTCGCAAGGTCTTTTGCATCAGCGGGTGCCGCTGGACCTTGCGAAGAGCGACGCGGAAACGAGTGGCACAGCGCCCGCTCGTGCACATTCTCTTACTTTGAGTACGCGTTTAATTTTTATGCCAGTCAAACGTAATGAAGTGGCTGCCCTTCGTGAACCTTATACTCTTTTTGGGAGCCCTGACGTGGATCCAGAGTCTCGAGCACGGGTGTCCGTGCTCCAAGGATTGGCGTAGGACATACATGAAAGCCTTTTATGTCGCTTCGGCCCTGTTCCAACTGGCCATCCTCTTCGGGAACGTCAAGGCTATCAAGGTGCTCGCGTACCCCGTCTCGGTCGGATCCGTGTTTTATCTGTATGCAACATTGACGTACATTAACAAGATGATGAACACGGCGTGCGACTGTACAGCCGGGACACACAGGACCATGCTCTTCTGGGTCGCCATCGTCCAGGCCTTCGCTCTTGCCGGGTCTATTTTTGTAGGTGTACGTAAGTAAATGGACGAGTGTCCAGTCTGTCTCGAGCCGCTCATGGGAACGGTTGTTCAAATGGGGTGTTGTCGGAACAGGGTCCATATCCAGTGTTACATTGACAAGTGTCCTCTGTGTCGCACACAACTCCCTTTGCCTCGTCAAGTCGAACCGAACCAAATCATCGTTCCCGTTCCCGTCCCAGTTCAACCACCTGTACGGAGACACCATGTCGCGCAGACCCTCATCTTTCTATTGACCACAGGTCTCATCATTGTTCTTACGGTCAAACAACGCTAAACGTCATATTCGCGGCATGCAAGGGGGTCATCCACACAAAGATCTGAACCGTTCTTTGTCTCGATCATCTGCCGGGCCAACTCGGACGAAAGCTCCTCAACATCGTCCCAGGCTTGTTTGTACTCGGGAGCCTTGGGGTGGAATTTCTGAGCGTGACGAATAGCCTTTTTCACATCGACGGGTCGAACCTTGGTCCGAGGGGTGCATGTGCAAAAAACGAGTCCTGACAGGGCCATGACTTACTTAGAGACGACACTTTTATCTATAGTATCATGAACCGCATAACACTCCGCGCGTCAGATGTTGCCGCCATCATCGGTCGGAACAAGTACAAGCCACGTCACGAGGTCTTTGATGACCTCTGGAAAAAGTATGCGCCGAATACGTTCACGGGAAAGACCAAGAAGGACCGTGCAGAGGAGGCCCTGAACGCGTCCGAGTCAGCGCGTGTTGTCCTTGCGTCCGCCTTGAACAGTCGCGCCAAGGATTCACACGAGGTCCAAAAGATTTATGCCGAGGCTCTGGAAAAGGTGAATTCCGATGCAAAATTGAGTGCGACCCAAAAAGCCGAGGTTGCTGAGCACTTGAGGTCCAAGGTGTATACGACCCATGGAACCCGGTCGGAGGACACAACGTCCCAAAAGGTTGAGGCTGAACAGGGTGTGAAATGGACCAAGGACAATGCGTTTTATACGTATGACGTGTGTGAACTCGGGTCCAATAAGTTTGTGGTCGTCGGGAAGATTGACCGCATCGAGGAGCGTCCCGACGGGTCCAAGGTTCTCATCGAGATTAAGAACCGAACGAACCGTCTGTTTGGGCACGTGGTCGAGTACGAGATGATACAGGTCCAGATGTACCTCCAGATGCTGGGTCTTGTACATGCTCGGTTGGTCGAGCAATACAACACACAGGTTCTAAGTCATGATATTACACGTGATGAAGAGATGTGGTCAAACGTTATTCGTCCTGGACTTGAGGAGTTTTGCAAGGAGCTTGACCAGCGGATGAGCCCTTAGAGGAAGTGAAACAGGACCCAATGAATAATAAGAATAGCCGCAGACACTTTAATATTACGAGTCAAAAGCCACACAAGAACCCCAAACACAAGCTGTCGTCCAGCGCACACCGGACACGCACACCCGTCCCGTGAGCACTGCATTTAATATTTAGTAAGAAAATTTACTCCTGGTCGTCGTCCACAAACTTCACGTGAGGCCCGTCGTCCCGCACGTAGACCCGCCCCTCCACAAAGTCAGAAAAGGTCACAATGAACGTCTCCGGATCGGCATCCAGGCTCTCCAGCTCCCAGCCCTCACCCGGAACGAAATCCTTGACGTCACACTCGACGAAGCGCTTGTGCTTCTTCTTGCCCGTGGTCAGCACGACGCGCTTGCCGACTAGAGACTCGAACCACTCCTCGTACGTCTCCACCTCCTCGGACAGCTCATCGCGCTCCTTGATCAGGTCAATGACAGACTCGAGCACGTCCATTTTCTACTCTTCCTACGCTCCGCCTTTTTATCTACGGATATGTCAGTATGAGTCTCTTCGACATCAGTGCGTTGTCCGTGGCGGAGATTTTCGGGGATTTCGGATTCAAATCCTTCGCCCGTGGTGGTGGGCCGATGGCCTTTGCCCAAGGCGCGGCGGGCTACGTAGGCATAATTTACTTTCTGATTCGTTCTTTACGCGTGGGAAACGTCCTGTACGTGAATGGGATGTGGGATGGCGTGTCCGCAGTGCTCGAGTCTATAGCAGCCTATTTCCTGTTCGGGGAACGTTTGACGAATCCTGTTCAATACGTGGGACTCTTGGTGGTTATAGCAGGGATATTCATGTTACACGCCCCAGACGGGGCTATACCCTACAACTAGAGCACGAGGTAGACACCTAACGTGACCCACTCATCTTCAGCCGCTCTCCGTCGTGACCCACACCGCGCCGAGCCGTTCGTTCCCGCGGGGTACCTTGTGACCCACTCCTTGGGCGGCTCGTCGTCCCACACGTGCTTGCCCACAGCCCTGTCCGAGTAGTAGTCGCCGTAGTAGAACACATCCTCCATATCACTCGGGTGCGCATCATGCCATTTCATAAACCGATACGTCTTTTCAATGTCGATAAAGTCCTCGATGACGTCGCGGAAGACGCGCGCACGCCACCGCGGTGGGAATTGCTCTGCGAAATCCTGAGCCTCCTCAAACGCCTCTTCAAGCGCCTGTCCATAGACCTCGGCACATCTGTTCTCATAGGCTTCCTCATTCCACTCGTCCCGGACCTTGTGGAACCCTGACCAGTACACTGGGGCGCGGCACATAGGGCACGCCGACCCGTTCGCCCCCTTCAAGTACCAGCTCTTGATACATCCTTTGCAGAAAACGTGACCGCAGCACAGTTTCTGGAAGGAACCAGACTCGGCGTAACACACCGTGCACTCGGCCATTTTGTCGTCTGGTCTCCTTATGAGGTACTGAGACTTTTGGACCGGACAGGACACGAATTTTTCGCTGGTCCCGCCTTAAAGTTTCCCATAGTACAGTAGGTATGGCCTCAATCATATCTCCTCCCCTTTCCCGTCCCCCGAGACCCGCCCAGACGCGTTATGGTGGTAAGTTCTACTATACTATTCATTCACACCCAAATCAAGCATTTGCAGTTCGGGCAAGCGAGAATGCCTCAACTGCTCTTGTATGTTTCAAGAGCGAGCAACACGCGATGTTTATAGGTCAGATGATAGAGGCACATTATATGAAGCAAAAGGAGTTGCCGGATCCGTCTGGTCAACTTCTTTTGCCACTTCCTTCGGAAGATGAGTTGTTGTTTTTGTTTCTGCAAAAGTGGGACTTTGAAGATCTCAAGCTCGAGTGTACAAAGAACTTTTTGAATATGGTATCGATAAATGATGTTGAAGATACGAAGCGGGGTTTCAACCTCTCGGGTGAAGTGCTCGCGTTCGAGGCCCCGGTCGAGTTTTACGTCGCCCGACTGAATGAGATTTACAACGCGTAAACCTTGAAAGACGACACCTTATCGTTCCACCATCCGGGCCAGAGGCACGGGACGTTTGCCGGACCGTGGAAGTCCCACGCAGCACCACCGTACCAACTGTGTTCGTATATCGTAAGACCCAGACCCGCCGGAACCGTAAAGGCGCTTAGGGCGTCGTTCGGGAAGCCCACATCTTCCACCCATGGGTAGTTTCCGATGCCGTACTCCTTCATGAGACCCGAGTAGTTGCAGTCGACCCAGAACTTCACACGGGCCGTCGCACGAGCCGGTTGTTGACCGTCGTACACGCCATCAGACTGGTTCGTTCCCGCGGCGCACCATGCGCTTCCGTCGCCGTTCGATCCGCCACACCATCCCCAGATGGAACAACACGCCGAACCACCACACGCCTTGTCTCCAAACGCCGGGCCACACCGGCCGTCGTTCCCGATGATCTTCCCGGCCCAGTTGCGTGGCAAGGCGTTCAGGGCTGCTTGGGCCCTGGCCGCATCGGCTTGGGCGTTTGCTTTTGCGGCCGCTGCACTATCAGCGCTCGCCTGGGCGTTTGCACGATCGGAGGCTGCCCGGTCTGCCGCCGCCTTGGCCTGGTCAGCCTGGGCCTGAGCTGCCGCTGCAGCGCGCTGAGCCTCAGCCGCCTTTGCTTGTGCGGCCGCCTTGTTGACTGCATCGGCCGCCTCGGCATCTGCACGGGCCCGAGCAGCGTCGTCGGCCGCCTTTTGTGCCTGGGCCGCACGCACCTTAGCATCCTGGTCAGCTTGATCGGCCCGATCCGCCGCCTCCCGCGCGTTTGCAAGGGCAATCTGGCGCTGACGCTCGAGCTCGGCCGCGGCATTTGCAGCAGCCTTCATGGGCTCCATCTCCATCTGAGGACCCTGGGACACGCCACCGCACTGGACCGTCTTGAAATTGGTCCAGTTTGCGTCCCACGAGGCAGCGATGTCAGGTGAAGGATACCAACGCAACTGGTTGTTTGTGAACCGGTACACGCGCGACGAGTCTCCGGTCGGGTCCGGGTTACACTTGACGGCCTGGCCCTCCTTGAGCGTCGCCGTAAGACCTTTGCACCCTGACGCGTGCACATCATCTGAAATGGTCGCCCAGGCTTGCATATCATTGAGGACCGCCCCGTACGTTCCCGCACCACACGCCTCTCCTGTGTGTGCGGCATCGCACGCCACGGTCGCCGCCCCCTTGGGTGACTGGTTCCACCAGCCCTTGTAGTTGTCACCGGGATACACGGTTCCAGAATCTGTACACCCGGCCGCGACAAACTGTTTCTGGAGACACGCCGCCGGAATCTGACTCGCGAGACTTGAGGCGGAGAGGCCGCCGCACGGGTCTGCAGGTCCCTGGATCGGCCACGTCGACTGGTTGAGCATGTTGATGGCACCAATCTGTGCAAAGAGCGTCGCACGCTGGGCCGGTTGACTGACTGGCGTGCTATTCAGTTGGTTCTGGAACACCGAGAGACGGTCTTTAATAAACGCCTGACGGTTCGTGTTCGTGTCTGTTCGGCTCGTCGAGGGCTGAGCCGAGAGCCACGTGTTCGCGTAGTACGTCTTGAACGCCTCAGCGTACTGTTGCATCTGGGCGTCCTGGGCATTTTGGGCCGCAGCGTCGATACCCGTTTGCTGACTCGCACGCCACGCGGCAACGGCGATATCAGATGCCGACGGACCCGGGGCTGGTGGGGGCGCACCCGCGACCGCCGCTATCGTCGGAGGCGGTGCCCCGAACCCGCCCGTGAAGCCGCCGAGACTTGCAGTCTGAGCCGCCTGAGGGGTCGGAGCACCCATCCCGCCTCCAAAAGCTCCGCCACCGGTCCACACGGCACCGGGGGGAGGTGCAGCACCGCCCATAATGTCACCCTGATCCTTCTCCGGGGCGGTCGGTTCGCCCGGCGCAGGTGCCGAGGGCGGCAAAGCGTGTGTGGAGAGCCAATTGGCCATGGACCCTGGAGGGGCCCCGTCCATGATGGACCGGCGCTCCCGGGGCATCTCCTCGAGACCGACGGCGACGAGCAGAGCGTCCGTTCCCTCTATCTTCACGCGCTTGAAGGGAGGCTCTGTGTTCCTCATAGCCGACTCGATATTCTCCATAGGTGGCGGGGCGACCGGCTGAGCGTCCGGGGCCATCCGTTCCCCAAGTCCAGAGTTGAATTGTGAGACTCGTCTATTCATGAGCCAAATTATGGACCATGCAACGATGAACCCAAGTAGAATTGACACGGGCCAATTCATATTACTAGTACTCAAGCAAAAGTTTACGGAGCGGAAATAATATTGACACTTTTATATGGTCATCTGGGCCGCTGTACTCGTCGTGTTGGTCCTCCTGTGGTTTTGGCACTGGATCAGACCCAAGACGTGTATCGTCTCGACCGTCAAGGAACCTCACCAGTTCCAGACGTGGGTCAAGCACAACCTCAAATTTGTGGATCGAATATACGTCTTTCTGGACGAGGCCACTGAACAACTCAAGAGCTGGGACCCCAACCTAATTGTGATCCGAAATTGGAAGGACCGACTTGGGTTCCGATGGGACGACTCCAAGGATGAACCGGCCAATAGGAACGAGAAGCAAAGGATCGCCTTTGAGGAAGGTCAGAGGTTGGCACACCGTGATGGATTTCATTACATAATTCACATCGACTCGGACGAACTCCTCTGGGGTCAAAGACCCTCGGACGTCTTTAGTCGGTACCCTGGAGCCTCGGTATTTCACATGAAAAATGAGGAGCTTGCCCCAGACCGCGAGGACTATGTCAACTGTTTCACGGAAGGTCACAAGTTCCACACGGACCCCAAGAAGTACACGGCCTATGGAAACGGCAAGGCGGGTGGGGTCGTGGGTCAGTGTGAATGGCACGGTCCGCACTTTCTCAAGGGTGGACCGTCACAAGAGATTTCACCTGACGAATTGTGTGTCCTCCACTACCCGAGCTGTAACATCCAGGAGACGCTCAAGAGGGCCAGACAGTACGGAATTTTCAAGGACAATTCTGCAGGGTGGTCCGGTCATCACAAAGAGACTCGGGACGTTTTGGCCGGGTGTAATTCGGATTGCGAATCCAAAGCTCGTGTACAATTTCGAAAGCGAATGGCCGATGAGGGGTCCAAGACCATCTGGGTCTCGTGAAAAAAAAACGTGTCACGTCCGAGTCAAGGGCCCGAGGATCCATGGACCAATCACGAAATGGAGCACACACTTCGTGAGTGGGCCCGCCGCGGCTTTGCGCAGAAACTCGGTCCGCTCGGAAGTCCGATGGTAAGGAATGCAGAGCGGTCCGTATATAACTGGGCGGTCCAAAAGACCAAGGACTGTAACCAGGATCCAGCATGGGAAAACGTCGCGTTCCGCAGACACTACAAGAACAAGCTCAACCAGCTCTTACGGGACCTGGAAAGGGGTGAACGCGCCGCGGTAAAGATGGCGGTCGAGGGCGACTTTGTCAAGGTGACGCTCGTCTACGTGCCCCAGCTCGTGTACAGGTTGCAGCACAAGGAGCTCGAGACGCGGAACCTTGCCAAGTACCCCGCGGACGTGTTGTGGCCCGAGGGTCCGTGGGCCAAGGCTCTGTTGGCCTCGCGGGAAAAGGAGCTCAAAAAGGAGCAGGCCAGGGCCGAGGAAGGGGACCACGAGGGCATGTTTACGTGCAGGAAGTGCAAGTCGCGGAAAACCACCTTCTATCTTTTACAGACGCGAAGTGCTGACGAGCCAATGACTGCTTTTATCACGTGCCTAGGGTGTGGAAACAAGTGGAAGGGTTGACTTTTTTCTCGTGTAATAGTACCAACACCAATGGCTCGTGGTCGTCCCGCCGTCCCCAAGGCTCCCACCAAGTTCCTGAACTCCAAGCGCCGCGTCATTATGATGACTGCAGAGGGCAAGTACATCGCCAAGTCCGAGAAGGGCGCGACGGTCTACAACCCCAAGGCCAAGTACGTCAAGAGCCCAGGCGGCACTGTGCGTACTCTGACCAACTCCAAGGCGCGCGTGCCGACGGCCATCCGCCCCAAGATGATGCGTGCGACCCGCAAGAACAAGGGCGTGAAGCGCGGTGCCTACGCCGGCGTGAAGGCTGGTGCTCTGATGGCGCTGTTCAGCCCCAAGGCCCGCCGTGGTCCCGGCCGTCCCCGGAAGCACCTGGTGAGCCCCGGCCCCCGTATGGGTCTGGCGGGCATGAAGATCGTGCCTCGCCGCGGCCGCCCCGCTCGCGCCAAGCCTGGTCAGGGCGCGGGTATCGATGCCCTGCTCCGGTCCATGACCCCCAAGTAAATTTTTATTGTTAAATAGTACAAAAATGCCCCGAGGCCGTAAGCCCGCCCACGCGTCCCCGACCCGCTTCCTGAACACGAAGCGCCGCGTCATTTACCGGTCCGAGACTGGCAAGTACTTTGCCAAGACCGAGAAGGGCGGCAAGTTGTATAACCCGGCTGCCAAGTTCTACATGAACCCAGCCGGTTCCACGGTGTCCACAAAGTACGTTCACGGGAACGTCGCCATCCCCAGCCCCATTCGGCCCAAGTTCAACCGCGCCGTTCGCAAGAACGCCGGCGAGCTCCGTGGCAAGTATAAGCCGCGCGTGCGTGGCGTGCGTGTGCTGCCCATGAAGCGCGCAGCGTACCTCACCGAGCTGGAGGAGGGTCACAAGCCCAAGCGCCCCGTTGGGCGCCCGCGCAAGGTTCTCAACTGGAACTTGCCCAACCCTCTGGGTGAGGGCCTCCGTAAGGTCCGTCGCAACAAGGGCGCCAAGCGCGGCCCCCGCAAGCTGATGTACCGCATCAAGCTCGGCGGCAAGTATGTTGCGTAAATTTTAGATAAAAAGATTTGACACAGACAACAACAGACATGGTCCCAGGACAACTCGTCCGTGTTTGGACAGACGTGGGAGAACGTAAACCAGTTCCACTTCTGGCCAAGGTTATCGAAAAGGATGATTCTATAGTGACTATTCGTTACTTGAGTGAGGATGAGGGTGTTTGGCGGTACGAAGAAGATGTGTACGAGATTGATTCGGACTCTATAGCTGAGAAACTGAACACGACGCTCGAGACGGACGTTGGGTTCAAGCCGACAGATGACGGCGGGTTCATCAAGGTGGACTCGGACGACGACTATGTCCCCGAGTCTGAGGACGAGTCTTCAGGGGACGATGAGGACGATGAAGAGGAGGATTTCGAAGAGGAATTTGAAGAGTCGGACGATGATGAAGAATCTCTTGATGAATATCAAGACGAATGAAGAACCTCGCCTTTTGGCTCCTTTTGCTCGTGGCCCTGTGGCTCCTTTTTGGGCGACGCACGTCGGGGTTCAAGCCGTGCGGCTGTACCTAAAGAAATAAATCCCTGAAAAATCAATGTCGTTGACGTCCAAGTTTATTCAGGCTTTTGACCCGAAGAATGTTGAGCACGTCGCGTGGCTCGCCGCCATGTGTGATATGGCCGAAAAGTTCGGTCAGCCCATGGACATGGAGGCTGAGATTAACAAGAATCCTATGAATATCAAGATTCAAAAGCGAGATGCGCTCGACTGGCCCCATATCCACTTTTGCTTGTGCGCAGTGTATGCCAAGGCTGTACTCAACAGCAAGGCGTTTATTCCACGCGCCGCTTGATACCAAGGGCGCTCTCGAGCTTGGACGTTGAGCGAGCCAATGGCTTGTTCCGCTTCAACTTGAGCGTGTCCGCCTTGGCCGTTGCGTTTTCGATGGCGGCAAACTTCCCGGCGTTGGAAGACCCTGTGCTCTTTGCACCTATAACCTTCCCAGAGTCGCTTTCGCACTTTGTCATGACCACGAACCGTTCAAACGGCCAATACAGTTGGGGAGGTTCCACGGACCCCCCGTACGAGCGAAACTCTTCTATGGACAATGTTCCCCCAAAACACTTGAGCGATTGGCGCTTCGGTGCCGGCCACAGAGGTGCCCGGTGCCCAAGAGCCTGAACACGCATGGTCGCAAGCAGAGACTGTATCTCATACGAGCGGGCCGAGGCCATATCGATGGCGTACGCCTTGGCACAGGCCCACGAGCAAAAGTTTCCTATGGTCGTCCATATCTTGCGCTTCTCATCATATTTGATTGGTAAATGGATACAGGGTCTTTGGGGCAAGGAGTGTACGCACCACCAACACACGAGTTCGTCCATATATAAGCTTAAAAAACAAAGAATCTTTAAGGATAGATGTTGTCCATTGACTGTGGAATCAAAAACTTGGCAATGTGTTTGATCGATCCAATTTCGAAGAAAATTCGGCAATGGGACGTGTCAGGCGTGCCTCCCAAGCACCAGGATGGTCTGTTTCCATGCATGGTCAAGCACCTCGAGTCCAAGCCTTGGACCCTCGAGGCGTCCACGGTCGTCATCGAAAAGCAGCCCGATAGGAACCGGGGCATGAAAGGTATCGAGAACTTGCTCCACACGTACTTTCTGGTCAAGGGCAAGACGGTCGTCATCTGGGACGCACGATTCAAGGTGCCCGACTGTGCAGGGGCCGGGAAGGCAATGTATGCCAAGCGCAAGAAGGCGTCCATCGAGCGCGCACGCAAGTTTCTGACAGAATCGGACAATGCCGAGTGGGTCCCGTTTTTCGATGCACACAAGAAAAAGGATGACTTGGCCGATACGGTTATGCAAGCCCTGTCATTCATCGACAAGAGGCCCGGAGCGGGGTCAGGGGACAGTTCCGACGGAAGGCCCAAAAAAGTCGTTCCACGCAAGCCCACGGAGAATCAGGTCCGGACCAAGTATTCCAAGGCGAATCTTGCTTGGATCGTCAAGACGGGAGCCAAGCAGGATGCGCGGTTCAAGAAGGACCTGGCGCGGTATTATCGTTCAGTTGAAGAATTAAAAAGTGAATTTAATATATAAAATGCAACACTACGAGCCTGCGCCGTATGATATGACCCCTGTCAAGAAGATGATGGCGGCACCCCGGGCCGACCGTCACCAGACACCTTCGGGTCCCGTGGCGTATATGGAGCCTGGCACAATGGGTATGGGTGGTGATATCGCCGCTGCACCGGCTCCGGCTCCGGCTCCGGCACCAGAAAAGTGGGACGTGGGTCCTGATTCGTACTTGTACGTTCCGGGTCCGAGCCCGCCTCCGTTCAGTGCGACGCCAGCACCTAAACGATGAGCTTCTTCTGATGACCGACCCGGATCTTCGTATCAATGTGGACGGGGTGACCAGCAGCCTGAAGAGCCTTGCAAAAGGCGACATCCTCAGAATTCATGTCGACGAGCTGGCCCACGTGTTGGAGCTCCGAGTAGAACCAAGGATACTTGAGGTCCTCGACGACACCCTTGCGAATAGCCATCCAGCCCATACCTGCGTATGCAACAGGTACGTACTGCGGTGCTCCCTCAATATCATCGGGCCGAAGGAACTTGAACGTTCCAAACTTCTTGAAGTAATCCTCGTCCCAGTCCTTGACGACAGCAAAGTGCTGGAGGTCCTCCATCATGTAGAGACCGGCCGTCACATCGTGAGGGCTCTCGAGGAGCGCAAAGAGGTCGGCCGGCTTGAACACAATGTCCGAGTCGATCCAGACCATCACGTCGTAATCCACAGTGCCCTGAAAAGGCTTTTGATCCGGCCCCTTCAGGACGTCGCCCCCGAGACACTTGGCCCGAGCAAAATGGACCACTGAAGAATATTGCTGGGAAATCATCACCTGGTGACCCCGGCTGGTCGCTTGCATAAGCAAATCGGACCAGGCGAGCAGAAACTCACGGGAGTACTCGCGACCGGGCATGCAAAAGATGACCTTCATCTTGTACCTGAACCACGTCGAGTCTCTTTATTTTCTGAACAAATAGCAGATGGCTGGTGACCAAAAGTCCACCACTATATTTCTGGTCCTATTTGGGATCTTATTTCTAGCACTCGCTGGAGTCTTGATTTACAAGTATAAACAGGGGGCCTCGGCCGACACGCAACTCACAGACCTTGCGAGCTCAACGGGCTTTGACCGTTCACACATCGTGGACACCAAGACTGTTACAAACCCAGACGGAACGGTCACGACGACCCAAACAGATGCGAGTGGTAAAAAGCTCGTCACAACGACCAACAAGGATGGTTCGACCTCTGCACAGGTTCAGGATGCATCCGGTAAGTCGCTCGGGTCCAAAATCATCACGACGCTCCAGAAGGTGGCACCCCAGATGGCCGAGCAGATTGGTCTTCAGCTCGCGATGGACTTTACAGTGGCGCTTGGCGTGACGATGGCAAAGAACATTGCTGCCAAGGGTGTTCGGTCTGGACTGGCCCTGACGGGTAAAATTGTCGCTCGCGAGGGTCTCGAGTGGGCTCTTCGGTTTGGTGGTCTCGTGAGCAAGGATCTTGCGAAACAGTCTATTCAGATGGGCATGGAAGATGCTGCGGCCAAGGCGGCGGCTAAAAAGGCGGCCGAAGGCGCATCCGAAGCAGCCATCAAGGATGCTGCACTCAAAGCAGCCGAGATGGCTGGAAAAGAGGCTGGAGAAACGGCGATAAAGGCCGCGGCAAGTGTCGGCACAAAGGCGGCGATGATGGGTACGGAGGTTGGTATGGATCTCGAAATGGGACCCGTCGGCGTTGCCCTCATGGCTATTCAACTTGTGAGCATGGCACTGGACATTGCGTGCTGCGGCGGGTACTGTGACGTACACGGACCCGAGGAATACGCCAAGTTCCGCGACCAGTGCAAGGCCAATTATGACGCCGGTGTGGACGATGCAAACAAGCAGAACCAGGCGGATGGAAACACAAAGGACGTTTTGCCCAAGGATCCCATTCCGTACGGCCCGCTTGATAAACTGGACGAAGCGACGCGTCAGTCCAAGGTGACTGACGAGGCGAAAAAGATCATCAACGACCAAAACAACCCGATTATGGTCCCTATTTACACAGCCATCAAGGCGGCCATCGCAGCCGGTCAAATCAAGACGGCCGACGATATCAACAAGTATATCCAGAAGAACGTGGACACGGATACGCTCCAAGACGAAGCGACGAAGAATGTGTGTACGGCTGCAGGTGGTAAATGGATACCGTTTGGTCAGAGAAGCGTGTGCTCCTTTTCAAATAAGAAAGACTGCGAGTCGAGCTTTACGTGGCCTATTGGAGATGCAAACAAGACGGACATTTACGTGACGTGGCTCGACGACAAGGGGTACTGTGGTCAGGATCCTGTTGGTCACACGATGCGTACGACGTGTGAAGGCGCCAAGTTCCCGTATGACCCCGTCAACAAAACGTGCACCATCACGAAGGACTATTGCCTCCAAAAGGGCATGGACTGGAACGGGACCAAGTGCACATTGTCCAAGGGTCAAGACATTGCCGAGATGATGTTCGGTACCACGATGGTTCGCGGTCTCAAACAGCTCGAGTCAAAGGATCAGTACGAGCCGTGTCCTGCAGGTGCGCGTCCGGCCGGTGAGATTGCGGCGCTCGCCGCTGCGGGGTGTACAATGGCCACCGTCGGTGTGGGGGCCGCAGCGTGTATAGGCATTGGTGCCACGTACATCGGCCAGACCATGTGCGCCTGGGACAAGTGTCCGGATGGCCAACAGCGCGAGTCGGGCCTGTGTTACGATGCATGCCGAAAGGCGTCGGACGATGAAAAGGCCCAAGGCTGGGGAGACTACTCGAGTCAAGCGGTCGACACGCCCGGTGGCAAAGGCGTCGTCATCCAGGGCATGTGTTACCGGTGTCCTCCGGGGTACTACAAGAGCTCTCCGGGTCTGTGTCAAGTCAAGCTCAAGACCGACTCGCCCGGAAAGATGTCCAAGTGTCCAGACGGGTTCACAGACTCGGGTCTGTTCTGTAACGTCAAGACGCGCAATATAGGTATCGGAAAGCCAATGAAGACGTCTGGGGGTGCGTGTCACGGTGGCGGGTGTCACACGAGTTGTCCTCACGGTCTGTGTAAGACCCACTGCGATCCGATCCACTGCGATCCCATCAGAACGGACTGTCCGTCGGGTACGGATAAGATTGACGGTCTGTGTTACAACAAGTGTAACGCGGATGAGTTCCACGTCCCGGGTATGCCGTACCTGTGTCGCAAGGGTGGCGGTCCGCTCGTCCAAGAAAAGATGAAGATTGGCGTGTGCGACCCGGACAAGGACCGCGTCGGCGCTTTGTGTTTCAAAAAGTGTGACCAGTTTGGGGGTCCGGGGTGGAAGAGAACCGTGCAGGGCACGTGCAGTGCGCCACTCTACAAGGGTCTCCAAGTGGTCGCGACGACCGGAGATGATAAGTTGTCGTATTCCCGTAAACCTCTTGGGGTTTCATACAAGGTCTTCCCGAAGAAGCGGAAGATACCGTTCGGCAAGGGTCCTCACGGTTGTTGAATAGCCTTACCCTTTGATTTGAGGTACGCGTGATAATCATCCTGAAGCTTCACCATGGCGTTGTGGCCCTCGTCACCAATCTTTTTGGCGGTGGCCAGATCGCCCTTGTTCGTTGCCTCCTCGAGCCGAGTCTGGAGCTCGTTGTTTATGTCCTCCGTCGCCTTGGCGAAGATGGCGGCAGCTTGGTCCTCGGCCATGTCCGGTGAAAAGGTCGTGGACGAGAACCCAGACGCGGTCCGGAACAGAAGAATCAAAACAACGAGAATGACGAGACCGATGAGTATCGTGTCCTTGTCCATTCTTTATTTTTACTTACAAAATAAACTTGAAGAAGATGAACGCGAAGAACAGCACAAATATGCACAGAACTATCCAGAGTCCTGCACCCTGTGTGAATCCCTTGAAAAATCCAGTCAGACCTCCGAGAGCACCACCGGCGGCTGAACCGGCGGCGTTCCCAGCAGCCGCCGCCCCCTTTCCGACGGCGTCACCGAGACGGTCCACAGAGTCCGTGGATATCTTGAACGTTCCCTTGGAACCAGGGCCCGTCAGAGCCGCGTCGAGCTTGATCCAGACCTCAGTCTCTGAGGCCACCTTGTAAACGTTGCGTGAACCGTCGATGGTCGGGGAACAGTCCGTCCCCGAAAATACCACCTGGTCCGAAAGGAGAATCTTGACCGGGTCCTTGTACGTCACCTTGGCAATCGGCGTCCCACCAATACCGAGGAGGCCGCCATCCGTATCGGGCTGGATGTTTGTAATTTGACCAACGTACTTGGCCGCCTTGTAATAACTATCAGCGGCGTAGACGGCCGCGGCCGTTCCAAGGACGGTAGCCAAACACGTCTTGGGGTTCTCCTTACAGGCCTTCCCGACATCTTTCGCCATCTGGGCCGACGCATCGGCCGTCGACTTGAGTCCGTCCGAAACGGCCGTCTTGGCTTTGCTCAACGCGCTCGCCTCCTTATCAAGAGCTTGCGTGTCTTTTGCAACCGTCCCAACATCTGTAGCGATGGGCTTTGCATCTTTGAGCAGACTCTCTGCGCCACTTACGTCGATTTTCAGAGTATCCTTCGCAGCGTTGAATGCAGCCTTGTCTGCAGCAGAACCAGATTCGAGAACTTTGAGGGCCTCGGACACATCTTTCCCCGCTTGTTGTGCGGCACGGAGCGCCTCCGCCGCCTTCGCCGTATCGGTACCTGCAGCCCTCACAGTAGCGAGAAGATCTTCTGTTTCCGCTGCCTTTGACATATTACTTTTTGCTTAGAAAAAAAGAGCACGGAATAACATAGAATGATACTGGCGAACGGAACGGTCACCAGACCGTACTACGACTGGGGCGGTCGCAAGTACATGGAGATCCGGACCGATGAAGGCCCCGTTCGTTTCAAAGTCCCATTTCGCTACGGCCGCGTCATGGCCCACGTTGAGGGAATTCGACCGATTCAGGACATTCAATCGGGCGAATTCGTTCATGTTTTCTTTGACCGAATTCAGGATGTTTTTGTACTAAAATCTCTACGCGTCATCGACGCCCCACGCCGCAAGGAGGATAACGGTAGCTGCTAGGATCCACGTCCACGCCGGACGACCATACACGGGCGCTGCACACGCCGACCCCTCTGAGCAAAAGCCCTGGACCGTTTTGATGGCATCTTTCGCAGCGTCCTGGGCGGCGCTCTTATCGACGAAAGACCCGCCAATCATGACGTCCCCAACAACCTTTTGGCCGACAATCTCGGTCGGGTCCATCCGCTTACGGGCCATCTCTTCCAGACACTTGTCGACCGCCTGGGGGTACGCGGTCGTACACATCTTTATGAGTTGGTCCTTAGATGCCGTGGAACCGTTCGCCTTGAGCCAGTCTACGGCGTCCTGGTTCACGGCCACGTCGGAAGGCGCCTTGGTCACCTCGAGGCCGATGGCAACCTCCTTGGTGGCCGTCTTGGCCATCTTCTTCTGCGCGTCTATACACGCCGCGTACTGTATAGGGTCCGAACCCAGGTGCGCACACGGGTCGTTCGATCCGTAGCACCTGGTGACGCCATCCACGGTTTCACACTTGGCCGCCACGCCCGCGATAGCCCCTTGATTTTGCACAGACATAGCGCCTCCCATGTTTACTACAGGCTTAGAAAATTTAAGCTCTGAATTTGAAAGATGGGAACTTTGACGAGGAACGGACTTGTCGTTCCCGAAAGTCCAGAGTTAAAAAAGGAACTGACTGTAAGACCCATAGAGAATGCGTTGGGTCTCCAGGCCCCTTCCTTCAAGGTCTGGCGGCGGACGGACAAAGGAGACTTGGTCGTCCCACGGTACTATGGTCGCGAGCGGTTCGGTCCGCCCACCAAAGATGCCCGCAAAGCTCCTGTTGATGCTCAGTCTCTTTGCTTTGTCGGAACACTCCGAGACGAAACTCGACAAAGGGAAGCATTCGATGCAGGTCTCCGAGCCTTTGCAGAGACGGGCGGAGGTGTCTTGTCTCTTCCCCCGGGCTACGGAAAGACGTGTATGGCCTTGGCTTTTTCGGCGCATCTAAAGGTCCGGACTATGATTGTCGTCCACAAGGAGTTTTTGGCAAACCAGTGGCGAGACCGTATCCAGGCCTTTTGTCCCGGGGCCACGATAGGCCGGGTCCAAGGGGACGAATACGACGTCGAAAAGGACTTTGTCATTGCTATGATCCAGACCATGTGTCAACGCGAGTTTCCAAAGGGCGCCTTTGATTCGTTTGGGCTCCTCATCGTGGACGAGGCCCACCATATAGGCGCTCCGGCCTTTTCACAGTTCATGTTCAAGGTCTGTCCTCGATGGACCCTTGGACTGACGGCAACACCAGATCGAAAGGATGGTCTCACACGGCTCTTGTATTGGTTTTTGGGTCCAGAATTCTTCAGAGTCGAGCGGAAAGATCAAAAGACCACACGAGTCGAGGTGATCCGGTGGCTCGATCCGAGCGGGACCTTTTCCGAGCCTCCTCCAGTGACCCGGTTTGGCAAGTTGAATATGGCCGGTATGATAACAGTCATCACGGAGCTCGAGGCGCGAAATGACATGTTGCTTCGGCGGATCGAAAAGCTTGTCAAGGAAAACAGACGCGTTCTGGTCTTGAGTGACCGGCGGGACCATTGTTTGTTCTTTCAGGAAAAGCTTGGCTCTAAGTTGGCCGGTCTGTACATTGGAGGTATGAAAGAGGATGAGCTCGCAATTTCGGCCCAAAAATCTGTAGTCGTTGCCACGTTCCAGTTGGCCCAGGAGGGTCTGGATATCCCCGTACTTGATACAGTCATCTTGGCGACACCCAAGAGTGACATCAAACAGTCCATAGGACGCATCATGCGTGAGACGCCCGGAAAGGTCAATGCACCTCTCATCATAGACGTGGTCGACAAATGGTCCGTGTGTTTGCCCATGTTCCGGAAACGCTCAGTGGTGTATCGGGAATCAGGGTTTGCCATGGGGGACGCCGAGGCTCGGGAGGACCCCCCAAAAGTGTTTGGGGCTGGGTCCTGTAAAATTTCTCTGTAAAATTACAAATGACTGTGAGCACTCCAGGCCCGATCACGTCGGGGCACTATGATCAGCAAGTCAAGGTGTACCAGGGAAGCATCTCGGAGCTTCTGAGCGTCGCGAGCGTCAAGCCGTGTCTATCAAAATGATGCGGTCCCTCGTATATTTGGGTAAGAATTTGCACACGTAGTGCCACAAGGGACTCGCACCCCGGACCTCGACACGGTCAAGGTCGAGCCCTTGACTCGCGGCCGTTTTGCAGTATCTAAAAAACGTTATAAAATTCGCTTCAGACATGTCGCACCCTCGCATATCGAGCATGACCACGAGCTCCCTCTGGTCCTGTGCGATAATGTCCCGAAGGTCCTGACACGCCTCAAGCGTTTCCTGGGCGAGCTGGTCCGCCTCTTCAATCGTTTCAGGTTGTTCCTCAAGATATTTTGATCCATAAATCTTGAGGAACACGTGTCGGCTATTTGACTTGAGACGGTACCATGACAAAAAGGTCCTAAACTGTCCCATCACTAAAAATCAACGCGAAGATTTCATAGCATCAGACAACGCGATGAGGAATACGCCAATAACGAAAAACATGACTATGTAATTGCACTCGGTCGCATCAGCCTCGGGTCTGGACACTTTCCCGACCGCGCCCAACTTGAGTGGGTCATAGATGGGCGGCTTGGGTGCTGATACGTCCTCGAATGGCGCATATGATAGTGCCATTTCCTTTTATTAGTTTCTAAAAAATTTTAGGGCGCTGTACTTTGGGAGGAGGAGCCCCTTCGGGTCTGTGAGTTTGTAAGCTCCGCTTACAAACTCACTTCCTTCTTCCCCTTGCCCTTTGGCCCGCGCTTCTTCTTCTCGCCACCGTCCAGCTTCACCTCGCGCGTATCGGGGTCCTCTGCATCCATGCTCACGATATCAGACACGTCATCATCCTCTGCGCGACCAGGCCGAGTCATCACGGGCGGGGGCGGGCCCATCATACCCATCAGGGATCCAAAGTCCATTCCGGGTCCACGCATCTCGCGCCGCAGACCCTGGGACGGCGGCTCGTTTGCACCCGGGCCAGCACCCTGCTGACTGCGCTGGACTGCATCGACCATATTGCGCATCAGGTCCGGGTTCTGCTTCATCACCTGGCTGACGTTTGGAACGGCCGCCTTGAACATCGAGTTGGTCAAGTGGAACATCATAGCAGATCCACCAACCATCATAATGAGCTTGACCTCTGGTGCGACGCTTATCTTCGTCTTGTACTTGTTGTACAGCTCTTCAAAGACGCCATCATAGTCCTCGACATTCTCCATGACGTTCTGGGACCAGCCGTTCAGCTCCAGGTCGAACGGGTCGAATTTGTCATTCAGGAACTCGAGCCCGGTCACGCACGCCACCAGCATACGCCGCTGGAACTTCACGGACCGGTCCACCTCGATACTATACGTGATACGCTTGTACTCGGTCCGAATCTCCTCAATGTCGCTGTAAATGTTCAGGCGCGCACTCGTCTGGAAACCCTTCTTGGCCAGTCGGCTAATCTTGTTCAGCAGATCGGCCTTCTCGTCCTCGATGGTCTTGTACCCCTCAGAAGGCACTTGGGCACCGCCACCACCAGCCTGGCCCTGCTGATAGTCCTCCTCGTCCATAGGCTCCTCGCCGCCGTCATACTCCTCGGGCGGGGGAGGCGCTGCAGGGACGTGCTTCCCAGGGTTCATAAACAGGTCTAGACCGTCATCAGGTTGAACGTTCGGAATCACCGGCCCGGCCGTCCGCTTTGCAAAAGGGCTCGGCCGACTCGGTTTCGCCTTCAGGGGAACCGTCTTGCGCTCGGGGAGCTGGATGGAAATCTCGTCAAGCAACTTGTTCTCGTCGTCATTCAGGCTCATAGTCGTGGGTCCCTGGTCGCCTATTACTATGTCCATTAGTACTTTTCAAGAAAGGTCTCTCTTGGCTTTAACGCACCTTTGGAAAATATAATATCAGTAAAACGTAAATGGCAAAGTTCTTCAAGGCGGCGACCCAAGTCCTGATCATCGCCCTGCTGTTTGTGATCCTGTGGACCCTGCTCAAGGGCCAGACGACCAGTAGCTACATGGGTGCGCCCGTGTCCATCCAGCCCGGCCCGGCAGTTGCTAAGCTGCCCGGGAGCGTGTTTGACATCCAGCCCTCTCTGGACTGTACGGCCGGTCCCTCCGAGAAGGCCGATTACTACTCCCGGGGCCTGACCCCAGGCGGTCTGTGCGGCGGCTCCGCCTATGTTCGCGAGCAGATTCGCGACTTTGCCATCGTCGATGGTATCGGCGGTTCGTTGCTCGAGAAGTAAGCAGGCAGTCCGAAGGACCCAGACCCCGATTCAACGGAAAACTAAAGTTTTCCCTTACTAGAAGATGCCAGACTTTACAGTCTACGTCGATTCGAATAACAGGAATCAAACCCTGTATCCAAATTCAAACTCGTATGTGCTCCACTTGACCCAGCCCATCGTGAATGTCACGAAGGTGGAGCTCTTAACTGCCATGTTACCCAACGTGTTCAGTTCACAGTTTTTGACTTTGGATATCACGGAACTCCGTACGCCCAGGAATCTCGTCGCGGACCGCTTGACCCAGACGGGCAGTCTCTTGACCCAGTCGTCAAACGCTTTTTATGGCTCATTTGCCACCATTCCCGTCAAGGCGACTGGAGGCGCGCTTGCTCTCGTCGTGTCCAACACCGTCTCGACCGTCGCCAATTCCATTGCAGTAAACACCGAATTTTACAACGCAAATTATCGCATCTGGCAAGAGTATCCTGCACGCATCGATAAGATTGACCGTTTGACCATTACGTGGCGTCAACCCAATAACGGGGCTGTGTTTGTCGACGGAAACTTCAGTCCGCCCATCGATATGGGCCGGAACATGTTCGTCTTGCGTTTCGAAACGACGGACGTCCCCATGAGTCCAGACAGGCCCCAGAGCCTTCCAGATCCGGTCCCGTGGGACTCGGGTGAGCTTCGGAGGCTCGTGATGATCACGACTGTCGCCCTGTGTGGTCTATTTATCATCATGAATATGAGGAGAAACATTATCGACACGTAAAGTAGGATGGCGTCAAACACGACCACGTATTTCGGTGACGCGACAACGGTCGGGAACGTCACGTTAAACCAGAACCTGACAAGTCTGGGGGCCTATTCAGTCTTTTCAGGAAACTTGAACCCCAAGGTTGACGGGACCTCCTCTATTTCATTTGGAAATGCGTGGGTCAACACGTCCAACGGAACGACCGCAAACGTCTTGACCGTACCAGGACCTGTACAGGTCGGGTCCGTCTCAACAGGCGCTATGGTCGGTGTCCAAGGGAACCTCTGGGCCTCGAACGCGATCCAGACCACAAACATCTTTGGGACGAACGTGAATGCAACCTCCCTAAACACTCTGTCGCTCGTGGCCTTGTCAAACCTCGGGGTCTCGGTGGGTGTCGGGGCGGCAAACCTCCAGATACTCGGGAACCTCTGGGCCTCGAACGCCGTAACCTCAACAAACATCAACGTCGTGACGAGCGTGAATACGCAGTACCTGAACGTCACAGCCATCTACGGACCCGTGAATGTCGGAGCGTCTGGATCAGTCCCGGCAAACCTAGCCGTGACCGGGAACCTGTTTGTGTCCAACGCCCTTGCGACCCAGAACGTAATTAGTAACGTAAATTCCGTGTCACTCAACACCTTGACCCTCGTCGCCGTGTCCAACCTCGGGGTCGGAGGACCTTCAGGTCTCGCCACACTCCAAGTCACGGGGAACGTCTGGACGTCCAATACCAACTGGTACGCGACCAACACCTTTGTGACAACAGCAAATGCCGGAGCGACGACCAACGCTCTGACTGTAATTTCCACCTCAAATGCGGGGGTCGGGACCGTCCCCGTCCCTGGAGGACCGACGCTCCAAGTCCAGGGGAACGTCTGGACATCCAACACCAACTGGTACTCGGCAAACCTCCTTGTAGTGACTGCAAATGCGTCTCGGACCACAAACTCCATGACGACCATTGCAGGTTCTGGAAACGTCGGAGGGGCGGCGGGTGGTGCGACGCTCACAGTTACAGGGAACGTCTGGACGTCCAACGTGACGTGGTACTCGGCCAACCTGTTTGTGACGACTGCCAACGCCGCAGGGACCACGAACGCCCTGACCACAATTTCCACATCAAATGCGGGGGTCGGGGGGTCTTCGGGTTTAGCAAACCTCCAAGTCTCTGGGAACCTCTTGGTCGCAAACGCTCTGAGTGTTCCGGGACTCTTTGCAAATGTGAACGCCACGACGACAAACACGGTGTCCCTCTTTGCCACGTCCAATATGGGCATAGGAACGGTCCCGGTCATAGGCGGTCCACAGATCCAGATCCGAGGGAACTTGTGGTCCTCGAACGCTCTGAGTGCTCCGATTCTGTTTGCAAATATCAATGCGTCGGGCACGGTGAACACTGTAACGCTCGTCGCAACGTCCAACCTCGGGGTCGGAACGACCGGAGGAGCGACGCTTCAGATCCAAGGGAACTTGTGGTCTTCGAACGCTCTAAGTGCCGTTGGTCTGTTTGCAAACGTGAATGCGTCGGGCACGGTGAACACGGTGACGCTCGTGGCCGTGTCGAACCTCGGGGTCGGAGGAGCTTCAGGTCTTGCGAACCTCCAGGTCCAAGGGAACCTCTGGACCTCGAACGCTCTGAGTGCTCCTGGACTCCTTGGAAACGTCAACGTAACGGGTACGGTCAATACGGTGACGCTCGTGGCCGTCTCTAACGTGGGTATTGGGACGACGGGTGGGGCGACACTCACGGTCGCAGGGAACATCTGGACTTCGAACGCAACATGGGCCTTTCCAAACGTCATAGCGCCTAACGTCAACGCGACCTACGTGAATAGCCTTTCGGTCGTCGTCACGTCCAACCTCGGAGTCGGGACCGTCGCCGGTGGGTCTACGGTTCTCGTCTCTGGAAACCTTGTAGCCTCAAACGCCCTCTCAGCCTCGAACGCCCTATTTTCAACCGGAAATGTGGCGGGTCTGACCAATACCATGACCATCGTCGTCTCCGGGTCCACGAGTCTGGTCGTCCCCGGAAACGTCTGGACGTCCAATTCCAACTGGTCAGCGACCAACGTGTTTGCGACCCAAGGGAACGTCGCCCGAACGGCAAACCTCAACGTCTTGAGTGTTGTCCAGTACTTGGGCGTAGGCACGAGTCCAGTCGCAGGCGGCCCGACGCTCCAAGTCCAAGGGAACCTGTACGCGTCAAACACAAACTGGAACGTCCCGAACCTCTTTGGCGGCTCGGTCAACGTCACGCGGTCCAATATCACATCCATTGCAGGTCTCGTGGGTATCAACACGCTCACGCCCGGGTCGACCCTCGACGTGTCTGGAAACGTCGCCATGTCCAACCTGAACCTGGTCACTGCAAACCTCTACGTCCCCACGACACTCAACGTCGCCTCGAACATTAACGTCGCCAATTTAGCAACGACCCAGATTTTTGCCCGTTTGTACTTTGATAACGTGTATGCACCCAACGCCATCGTCACGACCAACATTACGGCGACCCTGTCCAACTCCGTGACTGGAAACATCGCGTCCATCTACGGGACCACGGGGCTCGTGGGTCTCAACACGAGCGTGGCCCAAGCCAGTCTCCAGGTCCAAGGGAACTTGTATGCGGCCAACACGACTGCACAGCTTGGCAACCTCTTTTTGACTGGAAATTTGAACTACATAGACGACCTTGGAAAGCAGATACCTCACTATGTCCCGTCCGTCTCGAACGCATCAGTCATCCAAGGCTGGATATCCGGGACGTGTAACACCTTCCAAACGCGCTACGGGTTTGGGCCCTTGTCCAACGTCCCCTCGGACGGTCAAGGCGCATCCGATTACTCGGGGACGGTCGTGGTCCCTGATGGTCGCGTCGTATTCGTTCCGGGAAATTCGTCCAACATAGGATTCTGGAACCCCAAGACGCGCCTTTTTTCATCCTTTACACCTCCGAACCTCCCTTCGGGCTTTTTCAAGTATGTCGGAGGGGTCTTGGCGCCCAACGGGAACGTGGTCTTTGTTCCTTCAGGGTCCACGAGCATTGGCGTCTTGAACCCCGTGACTCTCGACTTTTCGACCGTCGGACCCGTGACGGCCGTCGCCTCGGCCTATGCAGGCGGGGTCGCGACACCTTCAGGCATCACATTTGTCCCCTTGAATTCGTCGAACGTGTGTCTCTTCGACCCCATAGGACTCTCGACCAGTAACGCCCCGGCCCAGTCTGGGTACTTTGGTGGTGTCCTCTTGCCCAACGGCAACGTGGTCTTTGTCCCAAGCACAAACAGACCCATAGGCCTCTTCAGACCGTCCGATCTGAGCTTTTCGACCGTCTCGGCCCCGGGAGCCTATGGATGGAACGGGGGCGTCTTGGCCCCGAACGGGAACGTCGTCTTTGTTCCGACCACCTCGGCGAACGTCGGGGTCTTCAACCCGACCACGGGGGTCTATGCAAATGCTGCGACCCATAACGTCCCGTCGGCTCCGTACTTCCAAGGCGGCGCTTTGCTTCCCGACGGACGCATCGTGTTTGCACCGTACAACTCGGCAAACGTCGGTCTCTTTGACCCCGTGACTTTGACGTACTCGAACGGCGTTCCTGGATCGGGGTTCTTTGGGTGTTCCACGGAACCAACAGGATCCGTCGTGTTTTGTCCCCGTCTTTCAGCAAATGTAGGTATTATGGGTACGAGACCAAACGTACGGGAAATCGGCCTCGGCCCTTATTTTAATAAGTTCTAGTAGTAGAATGTCCAAGTTGGTCACCAACTTTGGTGACATGGTCACGACGGGCAACTCTACGCTCCAACAGAACCTGACCGTCCAGGGCGCATACTCCACGTTTAGTGGGAACATGTATGCAGCCACGTCCCTGGCCAGTCTGGGAAATGCTGCGATCCGTTGGGGGAACCTCGCATTTTTGACTGTAAATACAACGACCCTGAACCTCACGTCCATCTTTGGGACGTACGGGAACGTAGGTATCAACACGACCGGACCTCTCGGGGCCGCGTTCCAAGTTGCAGGGAACGTGTATGCGTCCAACGCGGTCCAGACTCTGAACGTGTTTGGGACCAACGTGAATGTTACAACCACAAACACGCTGACCCTCGTGGCGTACTCGAACCTCGGGGTCGGGACAGCGCCCGTCGCCGGCGGTGCAACGGTCCAGGTCCAAGGGAACGTCTGGGCCTCGAACGCGCTGACGGCCCCAACAGTAATCAGTACGAATGTGAATGTGACAACAGTCAATACCTTGTCCATCTTTGGAACCTCGGGTCTGGTCGGTATAAACACGTCCGGGCCCGGATCATCTTTACACGTCGCCGGAAACGTCTGGGCGTCGAACGCGCTTCAGACTCTGAACGTGTTTGCGACCAACGTCAATGCAACCTCCACAAACACCCTGACTCTTGTTGCCACGTCGAACGCGGGCATAGGAACAGTTCCCGTGGTGGGTGGAGCGACGCTTCAGGTCCAAGGGAACTTGTGGGCCTCAAACGCACTCAGTTCTGGCAATCTCATTTCGACCAATATCAATGCGACCACGCTCAATACCTTGACCTTTGTGGCCGCGTCCAATGTGGGCATTGGGACGGTTCCAGTGGTCGGTGGACCGACCCTCCAAGTCCAAGGGAACTTGTGGGCATCAAACGCACTCAGTGCGACCAACCTTCTTTCGACCAATATCAACTCGACAACACTCAATACCTTGACATTCGTCGCCTTTTCGAACCTTGGTGTTGGCACCACGCCCGTCGTCGGTGGTCCGACGCTCCAAGTCCAGGGAAACTTGTGGGCCTCGAACGCACTCAGTGCAATGAACCTTATTTCGACCAATATCAACTCGAGTGTTTTGAATACCTTGACCTTTGTGGCCTTGTCAAATCTGGGTATCGGGACCGTACCTGTGGCCGGTGGTGCGACCCTCCAAGTCCAAGGGAACGCATGGGTCTCGAACGCTCTGAGCGCAACAAACGTTCTCGTAACAACTGCAAATTCCATGTTGGTAAACACGGTAACATTCGTAGCCGTGTCCAATGTTGGCGTCGGAACGGTTTCAGGTCTGGCGACCCTTCAGGTCCAAGGAAACGTCTGGGCCTCGAACGCTTTGAGTGCACCGAACGTCTTCGTGACGGGCGCAAACTCCACGGTTGTTAATACCGTCTCTTTCGTTGCAACGTCCAACCTGGGTGTCGGGACCTTGGCTGGCGCCGCGACTCTTCAGGTCCAAGGAAACGTCTGGGCCTCGAACGCTTTGAGTGCACCGAACGTCTTCGTGACGGGCGCAAACTCCACCCTTGTGAATACCCTGTCTTTGGTGGCCACGTCCAACCTAGGCATAGGGACCGCACCTGTGGCCGGTGCTGCGACCCTCCAAGTCCAAGGAAACGTCTGGGCCTCGAACGCTTTGAGCGCGCCGAACGTCTTCGTAACTGGTTCAAACTCCACGGTCGTCAATACCCTGAGTCTCGTCGCCACCTCGAACCTAGGTATAGGGACCGTTCCCGTAGCAGGTGGTGCGACCCTCCAGGTCCAGGGAAACATCTACGTCTCGAACGCCTTCCAAACCACCAACGTATTTTCAAACATAAATTCGACCACTCTAAACACACTGACCCTTGTGGCGTACTCGAACCTGGGTATTGGGACCGTACCCTTGACCGGTGGTGCGACGGTCCAAGTCGGTGGGAACCTTTGGGCCTCGAACGCTCTGACGGCTCCGAACGTCTTTGCGACCAACATAAATGCGACTGTTTTGAATACTACAAGTCTCGTTGCAACGTCCAACATGGGTATCGGGACGATTCCGGTCGTCGGCGGACCAACACTCCAGATCCAAGGGAACTTGTATGCGTCCAACGCTCTGAGTGCTGGGAATCTCGTCGCGGCTAACGTCAATGTCACGGTCCTGAACGCTTTTTCGGTCGTCGTCTCGTCCAATTTGGGTATAGGAACCGTGCCCGTGTCTGGCGGACCAACCTTGGTCGTCCAAGGGAACGTCTGGGCCTCGAACGCCATAAGCGCCGGGAACGTCATTGCGACCAACGTCAACGTCACAACACTCAATACCGTTTCAATATTCGGAGCCTTTGGGAACGTGGGTATAGGCACAAGCACGAACCTCGGAGCGTCTCTCCAGATTCTAGGGAACCTGTACGTGTCCAACGCCCTGGTCGCTCAGAACGTCCTCACGACCAATGCAAATGTCACAACCATGAATTGCCAGTCCATCTGGGCATCCAACCTGTACGTCGGGAACCCCAATTTTGGTACAAATATCTACGTCGGAAACGCAATCTCGAGTACAAACGTCAGTGCGTCCTTGGCCAACTTGACAACCATCAATGTCGGGTCCATATTCGGACAGGCCAACGTAGGTATCAACACGACACCGAGCGGTGCGACTCTGACCGTTGCAGGAAACGCGTACTTTACAAACACGTTCCAGTGGTTTACGGACATTTCCACAGGGTCCCTGAATTACCTGGAAAATCAGTTTTTGCGTGGTCCGTACCTCCGACCGACTACGGCGAATTCGAGCATCATCCAAGGGTGGATATCGGCGACGTGTAACGCCTCGAGCCGGCCTACATCCTCGTGGTGGGCCACGAGCCCCGTGCCCGTATTTGGGAACCTGTGTCCAAGCACGTCAGGATTCCAAGGGTCTGTTCTCGTCCCGGACGGTCGCGTGGTCTTTGGTCCAGGGTCCGGGTCGAACGTCGGCGTTTTCGTCCCTGGGACCAACCTGTTTTCGGCCGTTCGACCTTCGGGTGATGCTATCGTCGGACCCTATGCAAGTGTGGCCATGGGTCCTTCGGGTAACGTCGTGTGCGTCCCCGGGTCAGCCACCACAAACGTGGGCGTGTTCAACCCCTTGACCTTGGCCTTTACCAACTCGGTCCTCGTGGGTGACGTATTTTCGAGCGGAATTCTGGATCCAAATGGGAACGTGACTCTCGTGCCCAACACAACCTCGGCCAACCTCGTCTCTTTCAGTCCGGCTCTGGGTCTCGCCTCGAACGTGGTCCGGGTCGGAGCCGACGGGACTTTTGTTTCGGGTGTCGGAATTCCCAACGGAAATGTCGTGTGCGTCCCCGGGACCAATGCAAATGTTGTCCAGTTTGACCCCGTGGCGAAGACCGTGTCCAATTCCGTACCCTTGGGCGGATCCGGGACGCTCAAGTTTGTCGGGGCGGTCCTTGCACCCAACGGGAACGTCATTTGCGTTCCGGGTCCCACGGGGAATGTCGGCGTATTCAAGCCTCCAAGCACATGGTCAAACGTTCAGACGGGCGCTTCGGGCTTTGTGGGTGCCGCCTTGACGGTCGATGGACGTATCGTCTTTGGTCCGGGGTCCGGGTCCAATGTCGGACTCTTTGATCCGGTCGCTCTGACCTTGTCCAACTTGACAGCCTCACCAGGGTCTGCAGGCGCGCGACTCGTTCCAGACGGTCGGGTCGTCTTCGTCCCTGGAACCTCGGCAGCAAACGTCGCAGTCCTCGATACGCTCGTACCAGCCCCACCCGAGTTTTGTCTCGTTCCGTTTTTGAACTCAAATTAAATTTGCGTGCAAGTACTAGAAGCGATGAGCGAAACGTTCTTCTACGGCGGTACGAAGAACTTTACCGGTATCGGTACGATATCGGCTATCGATGCAGTTCTAACAAACAACCTGACCGCCTCGAACATCATCATGTCCTCGAACTTGTCCACGAATACCGGTCTGGGGAACGTGTACCTGACTGGTAACCTGGTCGTTTCGGGAAACTTGTTTTCGTCGGGCGGGTCCGTCGGGTCCGGGTCCGGTACGTCCCAAGGTGTTCTCTTGACTTTGCCGAGCGCCTATTCCCTATCCCCGAACCTTTTCGTCACAAGCACGGGGTCCCCGGTCATTCAGGGGTTCCACTTGAACCTGGGCGCGTTCGTACCTGAGGCGGCTCAGGCCGTCACGGTCTTCACGGTAGGTACCGGTATGATCAAGTTTTCTTCATCGGGTCTGTACCAAGTGACGTGTGTCCTCGCGGGCGATCAACCCTTGGTCAAGGTGGGTATCGGCGTCACAACCTCAAGCACATTCTCGGCTATGGTTGCTGGGACCACGGCAACGAGCGGGTACTCGTACGTGTACAACTTACCCATCGACTCGTCCCCGTCGACCACAGTCACTTTACCCCTTGGTATCGTGGATACGTCCAAGTACTACTATATCGATGCGTACTTTTTGAACGGTGCGACCCAAATGTACGCGTCCAGGTCTTCGTCGGCCGCAGGCACAAACTACGGGACGTACATACAGATTGCGCCTTTTGGAAACTACCTGAGCTCGGCGACCGGTGTTGCCTCGGCTCTCTTGTGTAATTGCTCGTCGTCCTCCAACTTGAGTGGCGTGTACTCGTCTAATACATACAGGGTCGCTCTGACGTCCTCGAACGGCTGGACAGTCACGGGAACCTCTACAGCCTTGGCAGTCACGGCGAACGGCAACTTCCAAGCAAACCAATCGGGTATTTACGAGGTCAATCTGTGTTTGAACACGGTGGGAAACACGCCCGTAAAGTTTCAGGTCGGGTCATTGGCTTCGGATGCACTGTCCCCGGGCGGTACGACTCCGTCGTACCTCTACTCATACAGTCCAATGTACACCCAGGATCCAACCACGACCATTTCTTTGCCTTTGAATATCACGAACATTTCGAACGTTTACTTTATCGAGTGTTCCTTCCAAGGGACGATAACTGGGAACGTTGCTCTCAGTGCCACCTCGACTTTCGTGACTCTCAAGCCTATTGGTGGTTACATAAACACAGGCACGAACCCCTGGGTCCAACAAGGTACGACCGTCTATTACTCAAACGGTCTCGTAGGTGTTGGCGGCGTCAATCCTGCGGCACTCACGGAGACTTTGACCGTCAATGGAAACACGTCGTTTGTGGGGAACGTCTCTGTCGTTTCGGACGCGTCCTCGAACAATTACGTGGTGGCGAAGAGGGTCCCGGCCGGTTCCCTTTCCGTTTCTAATTATGTCACAGGGAGCGTACCCTTGAGTACCACCACTAATTTGATCCAAAATTACTTGAGTAATGCAGCGGCCATAACATCCAATACGGGGACGGGAAGTATCACACAGGCTCTGAGTTTACCGGGGACTGCAAACTCAGACGTGTTCTGGCCCAATGGTGGGCACTCGATTGCTACTGCAAATTTGGCACTTAGTAACCTGTTCATAGAGGCTTGGATCAACCCAAGCACGTCTTTTGGTGCAAACGGTATTATTCTTCAGAGATCTCTCGCAGGTTCTACACCGTCCGGAAATGCAGATTTTAACTTTTATCTGTCTTCTGGAAACTTTCTCAACTTTACGGTCAGTAACGCGTCTGTCAATATAGTAGCAAGTAATGCCTCGGCACTAAGTGCTGGAACATGGTACCATGTTTCTGCGTCGTATACACGTACAGCAACCAACGCCGGTACTGCTCGTGTTTTCATTAATGGCGGTATTGGTGGAACGACCGGTGCGTTTACAACTGGTACACAGCCGCAGTTATCCCCATCGGCGAATGTCGTCATAGGAACAAATACAGTGGGAACCGCCCCTTTCTCCGGAAACGTCGCCGATGTCCGCGTCATGACTGGGTGCATCGTCCCCACCGCTTCTTTCACACCCGCGGCCGCACCTTTCACAACCGCCCCGACCTACGCCACAGGTATGAGTACGGGGTACACGTCCAACTTGACTATGGCCCTCCAGCCCCAATACTTCCCGGGCGCCTCGACAAGCCCTTATGGACCGTGTTTGACCTTGCCGGGGACGGTGGGGTCTTATTACACACAGAGTACAACGGCTTTGAACACGTCTCTGAACTCGGGGTTCACCATCGAGGCGTGGGTCAATTATGCGAGTTTTGCGAATGCGAACTTATATGCAAATGGCGGGTACTCGTTCTTCTTAGCCAAAGGGAGTCCGACAACTGGTGCAGGAGACTGGTTGTTTGGACCACTGGTAACTGGCCAAGTCTCATTGTATTGGTGGAATGGATCTTCAGGTTCAACTCTTACAACGTCTGGAACCATCACGACAGGCTCGTGGAACCATATAGTTGCTCAAGGAAACACGGCGGGCTACGTGAACATCTTCATCAACGGTGTCATACAGACCCTGACTGCCGGAGGGTATTCAGGTTCAGGAACATCTGTGGCTTTGAATGGAACGGCAACATCAACTGCATACAATGGTGTGACTATTGGTCAATCTAACAACAATCAAGGCCCCAACTTTGCCGTGGCCAAAGCCCGTGTTTTGTTTGGGGCGAACACGTACACAACGACCACATTCACACCGAGTCCTAATCTCGGCCCGATTCCAGTCGGTGGAACCGTCGCATGGCAACTCGAGTCTCAGTACCCTTTACCAACTTACCCGTCGATCCAAGACGTCACCGAGCTTCCTCAACAAGCTTCAAGTTACGGGTCGCTCCCGACGCCCGTCGGCGGCGTCACATCGAACACACTCAGTCCGTACACAGGCACGCAACTCCAGTCTTTGAGGTTCGACGGAACGGGGTACATAGATTACGGGAACGCGGCGTCTTCGGTGGTGAATAGTAATTTATGGGCAAATTCGTGGACTATTGAGGGGTGGGTGTACATGAATAACCTACCTACGGCAGGTTCTTACTTTTCACCTATTAACCGATCAAGTACAGAATGGGGATTTTACGTGAATTCAGCAGGGAACATCTATTTCCAGACTCCAAACTCTCAAATTGTAAGTAGTGCAGTATTATCTCCTTCAACCTGGTACCATTTTGCAGCTACATTCGACGGAGCCAGATGTAATGTTTATATGTCCAACCAGCTCACTCCAGCGAGTGGTATAATGACGTCAGCCGATCAGGTATATATTCCTACAAATCGTCTGTACATTGGTGCTTTGAACGGATCTTCTTACTACCTTGCAGGCAACCTCGCCGATGTTCGCGTGTCCAACGTGGCTCGGTACACCGGCTCGAGCTACACGGTTCCAAGCGCATCATTTACAAATGATGCTAATACCCTCCTTTTGCTCAAATCACTCGCGCAACAACCAGGAACCACGCTCGAAGTCCAGGGCCGCGGACTCAATTCCACGTCACTCGGTGCATCTCGAACAATCAACGCGTACCCCCCGGCGCCCATGAGCTCGTACCTGCTCGATACAACTTCGAATAGCTTGGTTTCCTATGGACAAGGGAAGTACGTGGCGAGTGCAAGTAGTGAGTACGACGGTACATCGACTCAGGTATGGAAAGCATTCGACCAGAATGCGTCGACTGTCTGGGCATCTTCGGCAGGCGTCTACTCACTTTCCAATCCACAGGTTTATACTGGTTCAGTGAGAACTGTCGATGTTCTTGGCAACTCGTACGCAGGTGAGTGGGCTCAAATTCAGCTTCCAGTTTCAGTTGTTCCCTCTTCTACATCTCTGTTGGGACCAGGTAATTCAGCCCCATCTACATTCTATATTCTCGGAAGTCGTGATGGACTCAATTGGACTCTTGTTGATTCACGATCCGGAATTAGTGGAGGAAGTTTACAAACATTTACATTGAGCTGTACACAGGCATACAACTTTTACAGACTTGTTGTAAACGTCATCTCATACGCGGGGTCAAGTTCGGCGACTAATGTCACTTCATGGACCCTCAACGGAACAGAGGAAAGTCTGTGTATCACAAACGACGCCAAAATAGGAGTGGGCATCGCGAATCCGCAAAGGTCCCTTGAAGTTGCGGGCGACGTGGTCGTGGGTGGGACCGTCTCTGCCGGGAATCCGCTCATGTATCGCAATAGGATCATTAACGGGGACATGAGGATCGCGCAGAGGGGGACGTCGATAACTATAACAGGTTCAGCCGCCGCGCAAACATATCTCATTGACCGATTCAATTTTAACTATGGTCTAACAACGGGACAAGTTATAGTGTCGCAGCGCCAACTTACAGCTTCAGATACTCCATACCAGCTTGGCTTGAGGTACTCTATGAACGTGTATATTTCAGCTGGATGTACATCATTCAGTTACATGGAGCCACAACAAAACATGGAGGGTCTCATGACGGCAGATTTCATGTGGGGCACTCCGTTTGGCGCGCCTGCTACATTCTCACTTTGGTACAGAGCGAACTGGTCTGGACCTTCAGAGATTTGTTGTCGCTTGACAGAGTCTGCAACTTCAAATACATATCACGCACCATTCACTTCTATAGGTTCGGGAACATGGCAATACCTCACGTTCACAGTGCCACCTCCACCCAACGGTGTTTCAGTCCCATCAGATAACTCAAAGTGTCTCATTTGGTACATTGCTGCTCAAAAATCAAGCGGGTCCGGTGCAAGTGTTATCAACCAGTGGACAAATACGACCGCAAGTTTCTGGAACGGGTCTACAAACTGGTATGCAACCGCCGGCAACTACATCGAGTTCACAGGCGTCCAGCTCGAGAAAGGCACGGTCGCGACGCCGTTCGAGGTTCGGCCGTACGCGACCGAACTGGCTCTGTGTCAGAGGTACTTTACACAGTTGGGTGGGCAAACTTTGTACGATTATTATGGTGTAGGCGATGGCAGAACAACGACCGTGGCTAACATTATGGTCCCTCTCCCCGTCGTCATGCGTAGTCCTGCAAATTCCACAGTTACTGGAATAAGTGTTGGTAATATGCAGCTTCTCAACGGATCGACTCCAACATCTGTAACGTCCGTTTCCAAAGATCAGCACAGTCTCAACTGTATAGGCCTTAACGTTGGTGTTGCGTCGGGTTTGACTGCTGGGTCGGTTTATATTTTCCTGGCGAATAACTCTGCTGCACCCCTCATCCAAATAAATAACGAGCTCTAGTATGGAAGCCGTCATAGATCCTTCAGGCCCTACGGTCGTTGGTCAAGTCCCTCCAGGTGCCTCGAGAAACGGTGGCGCCTGGGCCGACTTTGTGACCGTTCCAATCGCAGACGAACTCAAGGACAAACCACTCAAGGTTTCGTTCGTTGATGACGCATACGTCCTTTCTGTCGACACTGATACCGTGACGTCTGAGGCCTGGACCGCCCTCAGAACCCAACGAGACGCTTTACTCGCCGCCTCGGATTGGCGCGTCCTTCCATACAGTCCCTTGACTTCAGAGGAACAGGCGGCTTGGGTCACGTATCGCCAAGCCCTCAGGGATTTGCCTGGGAAGACACAGGATCCGACGAGTGTTGAGTGGCCTCAAGTACCTCAATAAACATTCATAGACTCCAGCAAACTTCATCGTAGATGGAACTTGCTGGACTTTATGGGGACATGTCACAGTAGTAACATTATAGGTTTTCGGTGTTGGAAATTTGGATTTCCAATAAGAGGTATATACCATTTTCAAATCGGTCTCGAAAAAAATTTACTAATTTAGAAAAAAATTAGAAATTCATGTATATGAGGGAGGGGGTCGGACCCTCAGGACGCCTGTTGGATTTCCAATTTTTTTCTCCAACCCCAGTAGGATGGAACGGGTCTGCCCCAAGTGTGGGAAGGACTTTTCGGGTGACAAGTTCTGGACCACGAGTCTCAGGCGCCACTTGGCCCGTAAGAACCCATGTGACCGTCCGGCCGACGCTCAGTACGTTCGTGGAGACGTGAAACCACCTCCACGGAATTCATTGAGATGTCTGGACTCGGTGGAATGGGCGACGCCAGAGTCACCACCTCCAGATACTCCAATGAGGTTCGTGGCGCCTTGGTTCTTCAGGCAAGTGTTCAAGGACCAGGCCAACGTGTGCTTCGTCAAGCCAAACGCATCCAAGAACGAGATATGGGTCAAGGTGACTCGCGATGAGCCCTTGAGAATCGTCAAAGTGGATGAGTTCATCAAACTCTTCGTGAATCACGTGCTATTTCGTCTATGTCCTATCGACGGTGGGTACGCGTGTGAAGTCTATAGCGAGTATGGGGTCACAGTCGACACTGGAAACTGGGACGGTACGTTTCACGAGTCGAAGAACGAGTTCATGTTTGGTATGCGTGATGCCGTCAAGGAGTTCACCAGCATCTTCCCGAACAAAATTCAGCTTAAAAATATGCTTGTAAATTTTACTTAATGGATGAGGAGTTCATGAAATCCTGGACGCCTACACGGGAGGGAATGACGGCGACTGACGTTCTCAGGGAATACCACGCCCGAGGGTTTCCCAAGGTGCCTATACCCGTCAAAGACCTCTTTGAACAGTTTGAAAAGTACGGATGGTCTGTGGATCCAAAGACGGCGATCATAACCACCGCGCCCCATCCTACCCTATGATTTCCCAGGCAAAAACAGCATGGGCTGCCCTCAAAGCTGCTGATGGTATCATAAAAGTAGGACGGACGGCTCAGGAGTATGGCCCAAGTATACGACGACTCAGGGCGTACCCCGGTGATGTTCGCGTGTCCGAGTGTGAAGACCTTATGGAGTCGAAGATTCTCAAGAGACTTCGTGAGTTGTACCCAAGACACTCGAGGGGCTTGGAATATGTAGACGCTCCAGAGGACGAGGTCATTGCCGTCATCGAGTCGGTCTTTGACCTTTGGCGAGACGTCAAGGACCTTTTGAAAGATGTCGTATACGGTGATGTAGACCCATCGTTTGTGCGTGAAGTGTTTCGGAAACGAGAGGTGGCCTGAAAATAAGGTTCTGCGCTAGGGACGCGGAGCGTCCCGTCGGGTGAGACTAAAAGTCTCAGCCCTTAGTAGATATGTCCTCCCTCGTCTCTGCCAATCAGGTCGTGACGGGTCAGGTCCAATCCTTGGACTCGGTCAGGGCCCATGCCTTACCGTCGGACGCTATGATCTTCGCGTCCGCTACAAAGGTCCAGCCGGCGAATCAGAACCCGGGGTCGTACGCGATCGTGGAGTCGGGCGTAAACTCCCTAGGAGTTACGACCACGGGGTCAGTACCCGCCGTGACTCAGAGTCCTTTTGCGGACCTGTACAAGGAGGGGTCGATCTATTTCAACGGGACGGCGGGAAATTACCTTCAAAATACAGCAGTGTACTCGAACTCGACGATCCAATGGAACACGACTGGTATGACAGTTGAGGCTTGGGTGAATTATCAAGCGTGGCCGAGCATAACAACACCTGCTCTCATCGGTATCATGACACCCGCATCCACTGCCGACTACTGGTCATTTGGTTCTAACAATATTGGATACGTAACTTTCCAGTACTATGGAAACTCTGCAACCCAAGTTGTTGCTGCTCAGACGCCTTTGAGTCTGAATACGTGGAACCATATCGCCATGACGTGCTCGACGTCCGGACAAATCTTCCTTTTCGTGAACGGCATCCAGTCTCAGGTTATCGCGACTCGTGGTGGTGTTCAACAGGCTGCATCTTATTACGAAACTGCACAGTCTGTGAATGCCATAGTGTCAAACCCTCTGGCCATTGGCCAATACAACTCATCTGCCATCAACGCCTACGTCGCCGATATCCGACTCACGACCGGTACACCCGTGTACACAGGTTCCACGAGCTCATACGCGACATTCACCGTCCCCTCTGCACCTTTGTCAGCCACGCTGAGTCCTGGCGTGACCCAGTTCCTCCTCCGCGCCGGCCAAAACAGCCCGACACTCCAATCAGGTGCCTTGACGTTCGACCGAGGACTCAAGCAATTTGCCAACTTTGGACCGATGACATACAACATGTATACTCGTGGGTTCACGTGTGTATTCAATTTTCAGTTCAACGGAACGGTCGCAAACAACGAGCGTCTCTTACAGTTTACGCAAAGTACATCGAGTCCCAATAACTCATTTGCGATTCTTCGAAATGGAACGGGTTCAACACTCTCGTTCAGTTACTATAACAACTCGGGAACTCCGACGACCGTTACGACGTCTACAACTTTGAGTCAGGCGACCACCTATGTCCTTGCATTGGTCTACTCGGGCTCGACGATCCAATGGTGGATCAATGGTGCACCGGACGCCTCGGGAACTCTTACCTTAGCTGCAGACCCGTCCTTGTATCCCTATACATACATAGGGTGTGATTACACGTCAACGGCCAACTGCATCTCCGCCTCCATGAACACCCTCGCCATCTATAACCGCGCTTTGAGTAACGTCGAAATCTATAACGCCTATTTGGCTTTAAACACGGTTCAGCAAAATAGAACCGTCGAGTTTGGCGACGTCAACGGAACACCGGCCTTGTCCATCGCGGGCGACGGGCGCGTGAACGTGACGAAGCTCGGCCAGACCTCGAACACGCTTCCTTGGCCTCCTGCCGCCATGACCGGGTACGTGACGTCCATCAACGGCGGGACGTACGTGGCGAGTGCGTCTTCTGAGTACAATTCGAGTTATTTGGCTTGGTACGCGTTTGATAAGAGTTCTTCCACAAGCTGGTTGTCTTCGGCAACATATACGACATCAACTGGTGGTTACACTGGTACGGTTACAACCACCGACGTAAATGGAACAGTTTATTTGGGTGAATGGGTCCAGTTTCAAAATCCTACACAAATTCTCGTCTCGAGTTGCTCAATAACCCCTGCATCGTCTTCATATACATACACGTCACCAGTACGTGCAAATCTTCTTGGCAGTCGTGATGGAGTCAACTGGTTTCTCGTGGGTACATTGGCTGCAGCGACATGGACCACATCCGCCCAAACTTTTTCGTTTAGTTCAAATCAGTCATTCATATTCTTCAGGCTCGTCATAAATACCATTAACGCGGCAAATACACAAGCAGCTGCAATTCAAGAACTTGTTTTCAACGGCACCGCCGATACTGCGCAGCCCCTGACCGTGGCTCAGCCGATGACGTTGAGCTATGGCGCGCAGACCGCGTCTCTCACGGGCATTGCGAATCCGGGCGTGTTTGTGCCCCAGGACTTTTCGAGCTCGGGTCTCAATATTCCGGCCTACGTGGTCTCAAACACCGCCACCGTGGCGAATACCGTGGCGTATTCGAGTTTTGGGCCTTTTGCGGGGGAAGGGTCTCTGTATTTTCCGGGAGGGACGGGGGCGTACGTGAATTTTGGGAACCAATTGCCTGTTTGGCCAAGCACGGCACTCATGGACGCAACTTTCGAGGCGTGGATCTACCTGACACAACAATCAACTGTGAATATGATTTTTAATCGCACGACTACGCTAACAAGTGGATCAAACGATTGGGGACTTTATGTAAACGGGTCAGGTGTTTTGTATAATGTTATGTATAACAATGGGAAAGGATCAAATGCACAGGCTTCACTTGCGGGTGTTCCTGTAAATGCATGGACTCACGTTGCTTGGTCATTCAAATCTGGAGTTTCAACAGTGTTTATAAACGGTACGGCCAGTTCAGCATCTTCATCTATATCAAGTGTAAACTACACATCAAGCGCCCTCACGACAATCGGTCAATACAACAACACGACTGGAAACATGTTCAACGGCTACATCGCATCTGCCCGTATCATCTCTGGACTTGCTTTGTACCAAAGCGCGTTCACCCCACCGACCGCCCCGCTCCAGCCCATCCAGGGAACGACCCAGGCTGGTTTGCCCTACGGCACCGTTTTGTTGTTACGAAATGCGCCGAGTCCGGGTCGTGTGCTTACTCAGAAGTTTAGTGGGGCGAACACCACGGGGGTCAATGGTTCTCCATTGACCCTGGCATTTCCCCCCGCCGCCATGACCGGCTACTCCACGACACTGAACGCTGGGTACGGTCAAGGAACGTACGTGGCGAGTGCATCCGCAGAGTTTAGCGGCTCTAACCTCGCGTGGTATGCATTTGATAAGAACACGGGAACTCAGTGGGGTGGACAGTCTGGTCAGTACACTGGCTCGGGGTCTTTCCCATGGCTTTACGTTGGAGGAGCCCCTCCTAAAACAGTGGACGTGAACGGTAACTCGTACACGGGTGACTGGATCCAGATCCAGATGCCCTCGTCTATCGTTCTATCGTCGTACTCCATCTATTACAACACATCATACGCGTGTCCAGGACTCTTTTACATTCTGGGAAGCCGAGATGGAACCAACTGGACTCTCGTGGATCAGAGAACTCAGGCGCCGCCGAGTTCCTCTGGATACATAACGTTTTCAGTAAGTTCATCACAGGCTTTTACGTACTTCAGGCTTCAGGCCTACGGCGTCACAACAACCGGCGGAACCTTGAACGTCTTTGAACTCATCTTTAACGGCACCATCGAGGGCCCCACAGTTTCGGCGGACGGTCGCCTTGGAGTCGGTGTGAGTGCGCCAGTCCAACAACTCGAGGTTGCGGGGTCTGCGGTGGTCGCAGGGACTCTGAGCGCAGGGAATCCGTTGATGTTTCGGAACGCGCTGTACAACGGTGACATGAGGATCACACAGAGAGGGACGAGTTTTGCAGGCCCATCGGCAGTGTACACTTTGGACCGATGGTTCATATCAAATTATGGCGCGGCTGGTGCATACTACACAATTTCACAGATCCAATCTGGTCTGGCCAACTTTTCGAATGCTTTCCAACTTCAGCAGACGAGTACGAGTAACATGAATGCCTGGCTCATACAGGGTCTCGAGACCCGTGACGTAGTTCGGTTCCAGGGCCAGCCCGTGACTGTTTCGTTCTGGTACAGAATTCCTACTAGTTTTACTCAGACATGGAACGCGTCTCTTAATTGGAGCACATCTGTCGATACGCGACTCGCCCCGCCGTCTGAAGGTACATACGCGAGTATTTTGTACCTCACAAACCCTACTGTATGGACCTACGCGAGTTTCACAGCGTTCGTCCCATCGACGGCCCAGGCTTTGTCCGTAATGTTTTACACAACCAACAGTACAGTCAACGGCGCCACAATTCAAATAACCGGCGTCCAGCTCGAGAAAGGGACCGTGGCCACGCCGTTCGAGGTTCGGCCGTACGCAGTTGAACTTCAGCTGTGTCAGAGGTACTGGGAGCAGTCGTACGCGTATGGAACGGCGGCGGCAACGAACACGACCACTGGAGCAGTCGTGGTTAGCGGAACTTCAGATGGTTCTTCTAATATATACTACACTCTGAAATATGCAGTGCCGAAACGAACTGCCGTGACGCCGACATTCTATACAAACGCTGGAGCAAGTGGCTGGCAGTTGGTAATAAGCGGCGGTGCTGGAACGGCCGTACCCACGACTTATGGCGCCGCAACTACAATGTCATATACATTGTATATGAACGCAACTGTCACGTGGAGTGCAGCACAAATCTTTGGCCACTGGGTCGCGAACGCAGAACTCTAAGTCCCAGGCCCATCTTCGGACCAGCACGGTCCATAGACCCAAGGGGGATTCATCTGTCCCTTGGCTTTATGGAAGGCTAAGAAATCTGTTCCGGCATTTTAGATCATAACTCGGTCTTAAAAAAGACACATGTATTTTAAAAAATGAATTGTACCGTCCATGGGTGTGATGACCGGTCGTGGGGTGGTCGAACCTTGTGTCGGACTCACATCGAGGTTGATACCCAGGAAAAACTCAAGATGCTTTCAGAAGGGAAAATCACCCGGGAAGAAATCTTGAAGGACCTCGTCCCCGTCCCGACTCCAGAAGAAATTTCTCAGGCCATGGTAGATGGAGCACCGGTGTGAACGGTGTGACGCCCTTTTCAAGGGACCTTCATGGAAGATTGCTAAGGCTCGTCACGACGCACGTAAGAACCCGTGTGATCGCCCCAAGGGCGTCAAGTACATCAAAGAGGCTAAGCCCGTCCCAGATGTGTTTAGACATAGACTCGGGTCTGTGGACGTCACGAACCTCAGGCCACCTCTTCAAGGTCGTATGACCCAGGTGGTTCCCGAGCTCCTCAGGCAGGTGTTTGCACGAGACCAGAACGTATGTATCGTCTGGCCAAACATTCACAAAGAGGAACTCATTGTCTTCCTCGCTCAGGACGCTGATAAGGGTCTTAGACGTGCAAACCTCGACGAACTCACGCTCCTCGTCGTCACTATGGTCCATCAAGAGATCTTCCCGACGCTCAAGGAATGGCCACGGTACGCCGAGTTCAAGGATTGGTTATGGCGTACGACCCTCGAGGACATGGAGAATGACCGCTGGACGGGTGACATGTCCAAGAAGTGCGAATACTACCAAAGCATACGCACGTTTCTCAAGGACTTTTTCGGTCGGTACCCAGGGAAGCGTAGGGCATATAGGAATCTCCATATCGCAGCAGGGTACTACGACCCTCAAGAAATTTCGTCCGGCATTTTGGACTCTGAATCGGTTCTAGAAAATGATTCTTAATTTTATAAAAAAATTATACAAATTCGTGGGAGACCGGACGTGACCCCGTGGACCCCCGCCCGTCCCCAGAGACTAAAAGTCTCCCCCGCCCGTCCCCAGAGACTAAAAGTCTCCGCTCAGAGTAGAGAGCCATGTCGTTAGGTGTTCCGACAGTTCCGACGATTTTGAACACTTCCAACTGCTTCATCTATAGTAACTCGGCTTCCGGAAACGCACTCAGTGTGCAGCAACTCGGGGCGGGGAACGTGGTGGCGTTCAGCAACGCTTCAGGAGGGTCGAACGTCCTTGTCATGAATAACTTGGGACAGGTGGGGATTGGGTCTGTAAACCCGACGTATAACCTCGATGTATACGGATCTGGAGATGCTTCATTTGGAGTCATTTCAACTCGTTTCAAGACGAGCGGTGCAAATGGGTGTGGAATTACACTCGATGCTACAAATGTGACTGGAGGAAAGGCGTGTACGATATGGTCTTCGGGGGGTTCAGCTGGTGAAGGCCAAGGGAAACTGTTGTTGGGACACCAACTCGGAACCGCTGCACCACCTTTGGTCGTGGATATGACGAACGCGCGGGTCGGTGTCGGATTGACGAATCCTTCTCAAGCCTTTGTGGTTCAAGGTACTGCGAATGTCGCTCCTGGTGGAACGACGGCTCTCTTTGTAAACTCGAGCGGACAGGTGGGTATCGGGACGGCGAGTCCACAAGCGACGGTGAACGGAATTTCACTCAATGGAATTTTATCAGTTGGCGCGGCTCAAGTTCAGAGTGGAAGTGACTTTTACGGAAACTATCTGATATTATCCCGTAATGGTAGCAATCTTTACTCAACTATGATGGGTGCCAAGTATCTCGCGACCGCCGCCAACACGGGTCTCGATTTTCATGTCACCGACAACTCGGATGTCTCGACGAGCGCCCCGAAAATGACGATTCGGTCCAGTGGCAACGTGGGTATCGGAACAAACAATCCGTCTGCTCAATTTCAGGTTCAAACAAACACGAATACGTCCGGTACTATAAATCAAACGTATTTTTCCAATTTTGCTGGAACGTCACTTGTAGTTATCCAAGATCCTGGAAATGCCAACTTGAATGCAGGATACGGTGGTGGGAATGCATGCATATTCGTATCAAAGGCAACGAGTACGGGGCGGTCTATAAACGCCGCTGGGACCGTGAACGTCAACGGTGCCGATTATGCTGAGTACATGACCAAGTCCGGAGATTTTACGATCCAAAAGGGTGATATCTGTGGTGTGAACGCTCAGGGCCTCCTGACCAACGTCTTTGCCGACTCTATAACCTTCATGGTCAAGACGACAAACCCGTCATATGTCGGCGGTGACGTCTGGGGAACCGAAGAAGCCCTTGGACTCAAGAAGCCTGAACAGGTTCCTGAATCGGACCCGGGGTACGCAGACTACCAGACGGCTCTTGAGCAGTACAACGCCAAGCTCGAAGAGGCGCGCGCCCGTGTGGACCGCATTGCCTTTGCCGGTCAAGTCCCCGTGAACGTCCTTGGCGCCACTCCTGGACAGTATATCGTCCCCGTGGCGAACGAAGATGGCTCGATCGGTGGCCAGGCTGTTTCGAGCCCTACATTCGAACAGTACACATCAGCTGTTGGTAAAGTGATCAAAGTCCTTCCAGATGGACGGGCTCAAATCATTGTGAAAGTTGTGTAAGTAAATTCCCACCTTAAAATAGGAGAAGTCAGAATGACTTCGACAGGTCAGACTCGGTTGCTCTTCGCCGACTCGCGTAACCGTGACTACCCGTCAGACATCTAAAAAACCCCCACAATTAAGTTCTACGATCCTAATAGAAATGAACACGTACCAGATCCACGTGGACACGGCTTCGGCCTCGACCGTCACTCCAGGAGGTCAGGCCCAAGTCGCCAAGACGGCCGGGAACCCGTTCCAGTGCTCCGTCATTCTCGGGAACCGCCACCGGGCTATCCGGTCCTTGACGCTCAAGAACGCTCAGATACCCGTCGGATGGTACAACATCCGGCCTCCGTACAACACCATGAACGTCAATTCAGTCTCGTACACAATCACGCCCGGAAATTACTCCATCACGACTCTGCTCGCCGCTCTGAACACGACCGTGACCTCGGCCGTCGGTGCTTTTAGTCCGGGAGCCCTGAATAACGCCATACAGTTCTCAAGCGCCGCAGGGGTCGCCACCATGAACGTCCAGCCCTTGACGCTTCTGAGCTTCCTCGGATTCACCGACCAGCAACAGGGCACAGCCTTTTACGGCACGAACAGCTACATCGTCAACTTTGATACGTACGTGAATGTCTGGATCGAGAACCTGGGCGTGTCGTCCCTCGAGCCCCGCCAAATTACGTTCAAAATACCGGTCGACGTTGCCCCGGGCGGTATCGTTCAGTGGACCGAAAACTCTCAGAACGAGCAGTGCGTCGTCGTGACTGACCGAGGCGTCCGGCTCGACCGTCTGAACATACAGGTCCAAGACCGATTCGGGAACCTCTTGAGTAACAACGGACTTGACTGGTCTTTTACTTTGGAGATTGAGGCGGATACGTAGGGAGTGAGTCGCTGCGCGACTCACTCGCTCGGGCGGAGCCCTCGCCCAGGGAGTCCCGTGGAACCTTTGGAGACCCTAGTCAGACTCTTGCGAAGCAAAACTTGACTAGAGTTCCAGTGAGTTCCAGGGCCCGTGCCAATTAAAGTTCTGCGAACTTAGTAGAAATGAACATCGACGGAACGCTCGGTAACAAGAATCAGTTACCGATTCAGGTCCGTCCTTTTGATTTCGGGACAGACGCTATTGAACGTCAGCGTGTCTCCCTTGGTCAGTCGCTCATCGACGCCGATTTCGAGTACGGCCTCCAGTCCACCAAGTGGCAAACGTACCAGGAACTCCGGCGTTTCCCTTCGTTTTTTGAAATTCCGGGAACGGACCTCACAACGTCCAACGTCGTGTGTGACGGCTCGAACGTGACCGTGTACTTTTCGAACGTCACGTCTTTGCCTCCGCCCGTGGGGTCAGTCATCTCCATCCAGGGTCTTTCGAACGCGGACCGTACGGCTGATCGTGCCGAGGGCTTTTTCCTGGTCACGTCCAACGTCGGAACGTCCGCGGGGGCTTTGGCCAACACGTGCAATTACGTGACCAAAGGTACGGTCACAGCCTCGAACGTCCAAACGGCCGCGACGGTCCTTCGGCGCGGAGGCGTGTTTAACGGCGGTTCGCTCAAGATACCCGTCGCTGCCATCTCCGCAGACAACTCAAACATCACAGTCACGACGCAACAGGCCCACGGACTCGCGCCCGGGACGCCTTTGACGGCAAATTCGGCCGGGGCTTCGTTCAACGGCAACTTTTTCGTCTCGAACATCACGAGCATCAACACGTTCAACGTGGTGACGTCAAGCACTTTGACAGTCACGACGGCTGCCAATTCGAACCTGTACACGAACCCGTACTCGTATGCAGTCCATCGGCCCTTTGACGGGGGCGTTCTCATGACCCCGGCCCAACCCAGCTACGGCGCCGCCATCACGCGTCAGTCCAAGAAGGTTTTCCGGTACCAGTCTGGAAAGGGTCTCTTGTGGTCTTCGGGAACTCTGTTTTGTCCGAACAACGATATAGCCTCTTTGAGCGTCGGAGGAGCGACCGTTCCGGCCCCGGCCGGCTCGAACATCACCGTGTCCACGAGCGTGACGCACGGCGTGCCCCAGTCCGGAGCGACAATCACGATCAAGGGCGTTGCGACCCCGAACGTCAATGGTACATATACGGTCGCGTCAGTCGTGGATTCCAAGACGATAAACGTCGTCTCGACCGCGCCCATAAACACTCTGACGCCCGTACTGGCCGACCAGCCCCGATTCATCATGTCAAACTGGCACGGCGCCTCGGTCCGCGCCGGGTGTTTCGACGACCAGAACGGCGTGTTTTGGGAGTACGACGGCCAGACGCTCTTTGCGGTCCGCCGGAGCTCCACGTTCCAAATATCTGGAACGGCGACGGCAAACGTGGGGGCCCAGGTCCTGTATGGCTCTTTAACAAGCACGACGGGTGCGTTTGGCGGTGGTGTCGTCAACATCAGCGTCGTGGCCGGGGACACGTCTGCGACCATCACCGTCTCGAGCCATACCATCCAGGTCGGCATGTATACGACGGCTCTCGGTGGGGCCCTGAACGCTCTAGGCACGTGTTGGGTCCTTGCAACGACCCCGACGACCGTCACGGTCGGGTTCACGCCTGCAACTCAAGCCATCAACAATGCAGCCGCCTCGGGCTCTTTCGTCCTTGCAAACACGCGTTTCCAAGACCAGCTCAAGGTGAACGACAAGATAACCATTCGGGGTATGACGCACCAGATTACATCCATCCAGGGTCAGGGCGTGCTTACATTCAACCCGCCGTACCGCGGCGCGGCAAACATTACGACCAGCGCCCCTGCGACCGTGTGTAAAATCAAGGAGCTCCGCGTGGCCCAGGGTCAGTTTAACCGGGACCCGCTCGACGGTACGGGCTCGTCCGGGTTCCGTGTGGACCTTTCAAAGATGCAAATGACCGGAATACAATACACGTGGTACGGTGCTGGCTTTGTGGACTTTATGATGCGTGGAGCCGACGGAAACTGGGTCTATGCGCACCGCATGCGTAACAACAACATCAACGACGAGGCCTATATGCGTACGGGTAATATGCCTGTCCGGTACGAGCTCGTGAACGAGTGTCAGTCGGCCGTGACAACCTTGGCAACACCTTTGACGGCCAGTTCAACCACCCTGTACGTGAACGACTCGACAACCTATTTCCCACCTTCGGGGACTTTGCAAATTGACCAGGAGCTCATGACGTACTCGGCCAAGACGTCCAACACGTTCACAGTCTCCGGCAGGGGTGCTTCGCTCAACTATAACGTGAGCGACGTCGCACGTGCATTTACGGGCCAACCCGCCTCGACGCACTTGGCCAACACGACCGTCACGTTGGTAAGCACGACGTGTACCCCGAGCCTGACCCACTGGGGTTCCGCCTTCCTCATGGACGGAAGCTTCGATTCGGACCGCGGGTACTTTTTCAACTATGCAAACACGAACATTACCGTGGCGTCCGGGACGACCGTTCCGGCCTTTGCGATACGCTTGGCACCGGCCGTGTCCAACGGCGTCATCGGGGACATGGGAACTCGGGACCTTTTGAACCGCGCGCAGATGCTCCTCCAAAAGCTCGAGGTGACGAGCGCCAATACAGTCACGACCATAGGGTACTTGAACCCGTCCAACGTCGCCTTTTCCTCGACCCAGTGGGTCTCGGTCAACTCACAGGGCGGTCAGCCGAGCTTTGCACAAATTTACCCTGGAAATTTGATCAGTACCTTGCCCCAACCGGGTGAGCGCATTTTCCAATCCATCGTCCAGGGAAACAACCAAAACAACCTCGACCTTTCGAACCTCAAGGAGATGTCAAACGCCATCATCGGTGGGAACCAGCCCTTCCCAGACGGTCCAGACATTCTCGTTATTTTGATCCAAAATTCAACAGCAGGTCCGAGCGGGCCTGTACAGGTAAACCTATTCTGGGGAGAAGCCCAGGCCTAAGCAAAAATACCACACACTAGTAGATGTGTGACTCGATCGCCAACGGGTGTCCACCCGTATCAGTTCCGGTGTCTAACACGACGGTCGTGGTAAACACGGGGAATATTTACGCATCAAATACCTTGACGCTCGTCGGACAAGCAGGTCAGACGACGCTCAATGCGACGGGGAACGGGTACTTTTCGAACGCCCTGAGTACGCCGAACATATGGGCCTCGAATTTGTCAGGTTCACTCGCGTCTTCGAACCTCTATGGAACTTTACCCTTGAGTCTGTTCCAGACGAGTGGCGCAACTGCAGGGACCTATGGCTCGAGTGCAAATGTCGCCCAGGTCTCTGTGGACCAATACGGACGAGTCACAGCCGCCTCGAACGTAAGCATCACGTCGTCTCAGTGGACCACAGTTTCGGGGAACGTGGCGTACCAGAACGCCGTGTCTATAGGGAGCATCACAAACCCGCCGGCCGGTTCGAATCTATATGTCCTCGGAAACGCGAACGTGACTGGAACCCTGAACACAGCCTCTCTGAGCGTTGCAAACGTCTCGGCAAACGGGTCCGGTCTTTCGAGTCTGAACGCCTCGAACCTCGCGTTCGGGACCGTCTCGGCGTCTCTCATTCTTGGAAACGCACTTTCGAACGTCCAAGCGACCACGGCCGGGGCAGTGACTGGAGCGGCCCAACCAAACATTACGAGTGTTGGGACGCTCACGGGTCTCACGGTCAACGGAACGCTCTCGGCATCGCTTCACACGGGGAACGGATCGGCTCTTTCGAACCTCCAAGCCTCGAACATCATAGGGACTGTTGGGACGGCTCTCGTTTCCGGAGCCGTGACAGGCCCGGCCCAAACAAACATCACGTCCGTGGGTACTTTGACAGGTCTCACTGTCAACGGGCCTTTGGTCGCAACAGCCCTGGCCGGAAACGGATCGGCTCTTTCGAACCTCCAAGCCTCGAACCTCGTCGGGACCGTAGGGACGGCCCTCGTTGCTGGAGCCGTGACAGGCCCGGCCCAGCCAAACATCACGAGTGTTGGGACCCTCACAGGCTTGACAGTCAACGGTTCGCTCTCGGCAACGGCCTTAGCAGGGAACGGTTCGGCTCTTTCGAACCTCCAAGCCTCGAACCTCATAGGGACCGTAGGGACCGCCCTCGTTGCTGGGGCCGTAACTGGTCCGGCCCAAACAAACATCACGTCCGTAGGGACACTCATAGGTCTCACAGTCAACGGTTTGCTCTCAGCAACGGCCCTGTCTGGAAACGGTTCGGCTCTTTCGAATATTCAAGCGGCAAATATCGTAGGCTCGGTTCCATTTACGGCAACGGCCGGTGCAGTCACGGGCAACGCCCAACCAAACATAACGTCCGTGGGGACACTCACGGGTCTCACGGTCGTAGGGGCGCTCTCGGCAACAGCCCTTTCAGGGAACGGCTCGGCTCTTTCAAACCTTCAAAGCTCGAACCTCGTAGGGACACTTTCGCTCGGTCTGTTTCCTTCGAGCGGAGTCACGGCAGGGACCTATGGTTCAAGTGCGAACGCGTCCCAAGTCACGGTGGATCAGTACGGACGAGTCACAGCCGCCTCGAACGTAAGCATTACATCGTCTCAATGGACGACGGTCGCAGGGAACGTAGCGTACCAAAACGGCGTCTCCATAGGAACACTTGCGAGTCCCCCGACCGGCTCGAATCTATACGTCCTTGGAACCGCCCAAGCGACCAAGTTTATCGGCGACGGATCAGGTCTCTCTGGTCTATCCGCCTCGAACGTCTCTGGGACTGTCGGAACGGCCCAGTCCGTGACGTACCCGTACCAGACCAACGTCACACTCACGGGAACACTCACGTCCATAAACGTCTTTGGCCAATCGAACCTCTTGACCGTGTACTCCGATTTTTACTATGGAAATGCGTCGGCCCTGACCCAGTACCAGGCGGCAAATATCGTGGGGACGGTTGCGACCGCGACCATTGCCGGTGCAGTCACGGGGAACGCCCAACCAAACATAACGTCCGTCGGAACCTTGAGTAACCTGGTCGTGAGTAACTCGGTCACGGCCGGGAACCTCTATGCAAGTGCCGGTCTATGGGGCGCCCTTCGTGGGACCAACACAATTTCGGGATCAAATGTGTACGTCCAAAACGCCGTCGTAGCGACCAACCTCTTTGGGACGGTCCTTGGGTCAAACACCATGAGCGCTTCGAACCTCTCGGTCCAAAACACGGTCACCACGACCAACGTCACGGCAACCGGGGTCATCTATGGTGCCCTCTTGGGCCAGAACCTCGTGGCGGCCTCGAACCTCTCGGTCCAAAACTCTGTAGTGTCCACGAACCTCATAGCGTCCGGGAACATCTACGGGTCCATTACAGGTGCAAATACAATCACGGCCTCGAGTCTCTCGGGAACTTTTTACGGAGCACTCGCGGGTCAGAACACAATTTCCGGATCGAATTTGTACGTCCAAAACACGGTCACAACCACAAACGTCTCTGCGACCGGAGCTTTGTATGGGTCGATCCAAGGGGCAAACAATATAGCCAGTATCAATATTTACGTCCAAAATACAGTCACGACCACGAACCTTACGACCCAAGGGGCCATGTATGGCGTGCTTGCCGGTCAAAACACGGCAACCGCCTCGGCCTTTTATGGCGTGCTTGCTGGTCAGAACACAATTTCCGGATCAAATTTGTACGTCCAAAACTCAGTGACAGCCTCAAACCTCGTGGGGACCCACTATGGGGCCCTCTTGGGACAGAACTTGATCACAGGTTCAAACTTGTACGTTCAGAACTCCGTGACCGTTGCTAACGTCTCAGCAACCTCGGGTCTATACGGGACACTTCAAGGTCAGAACACAATTTCAGGATCAAATGTGTACACCCAAAATGCCGTAACAACCACCAACGTCTGGACGGTCAACATGAACGTCTCGGCAAATATCACGAGTCCCGGATTCACATCCAACGCGACGAATGCTGTATTCAACTTTGATACACTTACGATACCGTACCTCATTGCTACGACGGCTCTGTATGGAAACCTGGTCGGTCAAAACACAATCACAGCCTCGGCCTTTTATGGCGTGCTTGCAGGGACCAACACAATTTCCGGATCAAATGTGTACGTCCAAAACGCCGTGACAGCTTCGAACATCGTGGGTACCCACTATGGTGCCCTCTTGGGACAGAACCTCGTGACAGCCTCGAACGTGAGTGTCCAAAACGCAGTCACGGTCCCGAACGTCTCGGCGACTCTTGGTCTCTACGGAAACCTTGTAGGGGCTAACACGGTTACGGCCTCAAGTCTCTCAGGGACTTTTTACGGAGCACTCCAAGGTCAGAACACAATTTCCGGATCGAATCTGTACGTCCAAAATGCAGTGACAACCACCAACGTCTCGGCGACTGGGGCCCTGTATGGAACCTTGGCCGGTCAGAACACGGTCACGGCCTCGAGCTTCTACGGGACACTCCAAGGTCAGAACACAATTTCAGGATCAAATTTGTATACCCAAAATGCAGTGACAACCACAAACGTCTCAGCGACTGGATCTCTGTATGGAAACCTCTTGGGTTCAAACCTGATTACAGCCTCGAGTCTCTCGGGGACTTTTTACGGAGCACTTGTTGGGACCAACACAATTTCGGGATCAAATTTGTACGTCCAAAATGCTGTGACAAGTACGAACGTCTCTGCGACCGGGGCCCTGTATGGAAACCTCTTGGGTTCGAACCTGATTACAGCCTCAAGTCTCTCGGGGACTTTCTATGGGGCACTTGTTGGGACCAACACAATTTCCGGATCGAATTTGTACACCCAAAATGCTGTGACAACAACGAACGTCTCTGCGACCGGGGCCCTGTATGGATCACTCCAAGGTCAGAACACAATTTCGGGATCAAATTTGTATACCCAAAATGCTGTGACGAGTACAAACGTCTCCGCGACCTCGGGTCTCTATGGAAACCTTATAGGGGCTAACACCGTCTCGGCCTCGAGTCTCTCCGGAACTTTTTACGGAGCACTCCAAGGTCAGAACACAATTTCAGGATCAAATTTGTATACCCAAAATGCTGTGACGAGTACCAACGTCTCAGCGATCGGAGCCTTATATGGAACACTTGCAGGTCAAAACACGGTCACAGCCTCGAGTTTCTATGGCGTCCTTGCAGGTGCGAATACCATCACAGCCTCGAACGTGTACGTCCAAAACGCCGTGACGACCGCAAACATCAGTGCTACGTCAGCCTTGTATGGAACACTTGCAGGTCAGAACACAGTCACGGCCTCGGACATTTCCGCGACTGGAGCCTTGTATGGAACGGTCGCTGGTCAGAACACAGTCACAGCCTCCTCGTTCTTCGGCGTCCTTGCCGGTGCGAACACAATTTCAGGATCGAATGTGTACACCCAAAATGCAGTGACAAGTACCAACATCTCCGCGACCGGAGCCTTGTATGGAGTCCTTGCCGGTCAAAACACGGTGACAGCCTCGAACCTGTACGTCCAAAACTCCATGACGAGCACGAACATCTCTGCGACCGGTGCCCTGTATGGAACGATCGCAGGTCAAAACACGGTCACAGCCTCGAGTTTCTATGGCGTGCTTGCTGGAGCAAACACCATAACAGCCTCGAACGTGAGTGTCCAAAACTCCATGACGAGCACGAACATCTCTGCGACCGGTGCCCTGTACGGAACACTTGCAGGTCAAAACACAGTGACAGCCTCATCGTTCTATGGCGTCCTTGCCGGTGCAAACACTATAACAGCCTCGAACCTGTACACCCAAAACGCCGTCACAACCACCAACGTCTCTGCGACCGGAGCCCTGTACGGAACGGTGGCCGGTCAAAACACGGTCACAGCCTCGAGTTTCTATGGCGTCCTTGCTGGTGCAAACACAATTTCGGGATCAAATGTGTCCGTCCAAAACGTCTCGGCATCCGGGGCCCTGTATGGAAACCTTACGGGCTCGAACCTCATTACGGCCTCAAATCTGTACATACAAAACACAATCACGACGGCAAACCTGAGCGTCTCTGGGAACATCGTCCCCGTGACCCAAGGAAACACGTACGTCCAAGGGAACGTGGTCGTCTCTGGAAACGTTTACAGTTCCCTTGGGGAACTGGGGGTTGGTGGGTCCCTCTTTTTCAGTCTTGGGTCTCCATACACACCTGCAACCTTTACAGGAAGCCTTCCCGGTTCTGGAGCTTTGACAAACAAGATACGCATGTCGGCCTTTACACAACAGGGGACGAGTACGTATGTGAGCGTGTCGGCCAACGGGTGTTTCCAGTTTAGTCAGACTGGCGTGTACACTATTGCATCGAATTTCCTTACAGATTTCAACAACGTTTTGGGTTTCGGTATAGGTTCGAACGTCATAGACTATGGGACCCGAACAGACCAGACGTACCTGTACTCCATGGTTCCTTTTATAAGTCAAAACCCGACGGGAATTCTTGAGGCCCAATTTTACGTCTCAAATACCGCAAACTATTACTACGTCGATGTTTTTAGCGTCGATGGCATGGCTCTCCAACCAACATCTAACGTGAATGGTGGGACATGGATTTCTATTGCACCCTTAGGTGGCGTTGCCGCGGCTTCACAGACCGTGGTCTTGAGTACTCTTGGAAACACGGTCACGGATCAAACAACAAACTATGGCGCACAGATTACAGACTATTATATAGGGTGTTCTGCGGGTATCACTGTAACCTTACCGAACGGAGCGACGCTCACAGCTGGGAAACAATATGTGATTAAGGACGAATCTGGAAATGCGGCCGTGAATCACATCACGATAGTGCCGTACTCTGGAAACTTGATCGATGGTCAGACGTCTTTGGTCTTTGTGATCAATTATGGATCCGTGACACTCTATTGGACCGGGGCGAGGTGGAGTATTGTGTAAAGAGCGAGAGCCAGAGGCTCTCTTTTCCAAGCCGGAGGCTTTTTGTTTCAAAATTGAAAAGAGTTTCATTTGGGCGGTGCTACATGCCAGGGGGAATAAATGCTCCGCATTTAGTACGGATGACCTACATCCCAAACCTGACTGGCGTTACTCAGGGAACCAACCCAACAACAGAGGTTCTTGCGAGTAACGGCAATCAGTCCTTGAACGTGTGTATCAACGATCCACGTACGGCATTTAACGAAATGTCAGTCGTTCAGCCGTACCCTTTAGCCCAACTTGATTTCGTCTATGGAATTAATACGCTCATAACCACAAGTAACGTCCAAGGCTCGAACGCCACCGTGACGGCGACGGGTGGTCTTTTGCGGTGTACATCGAACGGTGCCGTCGGTGCTTCCTCGTGTCTTTTGAACGCCAAGAAGTTTGTCAAGTACCGTTCGGGTCAGGGTGCTATGACCCGAATCACAGCCTTGTTTAGCCAACCCGCAACGGGAACGCAACAGTTGGCTGGTGCGGGCTTTGCCGTCGCAAACACGACGACATACATAGACTTTATAGGGTTCGGCTACGGAAACGCCGCGAGTCCTTCGACGTTCAGTATCTTGTGGCGGAACGGTGCGACGGGTATAGATACCTGGATCCCTCAGTCTCAGTGGAATCAAGACACTTTGCTTGGTGGAACCAAGTCTGGTATGACCCTAAACCCCCAAGTCTTGAACCATTACCAGATCCAGTTCCAGAGTATTGGTGACATTAACATGTACGTCGAGAACCCGGCGACCGGTCGGTTCATCTTTGTCCATCAAATTCCTGCCGTAAATTACTCGTCCTCACCAAACTTCCAGAACCCGACCATGCAAATCTCTTGGTACTCAAACAATGCCTCGAGTTCAAACACGATCACCATGTATGGTGCATCGGCCGGCCACTTTCTCGAAGGAATTCGAAACTTTTGCGGACCCCGTGGAGCTCTCGCAAACTCACCGTCGGCTAATTTGGCTCTCAACACAGAGACCATGGTTCTGGCGATCAAGAACTCGACCTATTTCGGAACAAATGCTCAGAATGTTATTCCGAACCGGAGTCAGATCCATTTGCGTGGGTTTTCCGTCAGTGCGGCTGGTCGCGCAGGGGCTGGAACCAACCCGGACCCGTACTTTAGCCCGGCCCCGGCCACTGTTGTGTTCCGTCAAATCCGAAACCCGACGGCCAACGGGCCAGCGTTCTGGACACCATATAACGGAACGAATCAGAGTGATGGAGACGGCTCGAACATTTACGGGCAATCGACCCTGAGTTCGAACACGACCCCTTTAACGGGAATCACAGGAGGTGCAACCGGTTTCACGGTGACTGTTCCGTGTGGCGGCTCGACCTTTATCGATTTCGAACAATTCGAGTCCGTCGCGTACCCTGGAGACGTTCTATGTTTCATGGCGAACGTGAATTCTCAATTCAGTACATCGAACGTGACGTGTTGTTTGTCCCTGACGTGGAATGAGGATTTGTAGTGAGTCGCGTAGCGACTCTTCCCAGCGAAGCCTTCAAGAAACGCCCCTTACCGCACGTACTCTTCCAAACTCGATTTCACCTGTGGCTCACCCTCGAGCGTAACACCCGTCACATGGACATCATCAGGGTCATACCCCCAGCGCTTCAAGAGCTCCCTTTTGGCCTCAATAAACCGCATACCAGGACGCGAGTACCGAGAGTACACCTGGACAAAGGGTGCAGCACTCTTTGGCCCGAGCCCAGACTCGACGATGGCATACGAGTCATAGTCCGTCTCGAGGACCGTATAGTTTGCAGGAGGGACAAAGGGCGCGGTCGGAAAACGGAGAGAACACTCCACAAGTCCGCGTGCGGACTTACTGCCCACCTTCGGACACGTCACAACACCCTTAATTCCACTGACATGGCCGTCCAGGTGGCGACACCCCGTCTGGACGTCCAGTTCGTCTCTGTCACTGTTGTATTCGTAGACACCCCGTGTGTCCATACAGTCCGCTTGTCCAAAACCGGCAAACCCTTTCTTGATACTCATGGTTTCGTACCATGCACCAGAGTATTTGAACGGGTCGAAGGTTGACATGTGTGCAGCCAACAAAAGATACATCTTATTTTTAAAAGGGAATTTCCTTTTTAAGGGCCCGTGTTGACATTGGTCGAAGGGAACGATCGACCGGTTCCCCATACGATACGCACGGCACCACCACCGCCTAGACCTCCGTTTCCGCGGTTGGTTCCGGTTCCTGCACCGTTTGCACCTGTTCCACCCCCACCGCCAACGACGACAGTATACGAGTTCCCGGGTGTCACTGCAATGGCATTTTTCCACCCGAGACCACCACCACCGCCGCCGAGCCAAAAACCCGTCGCAGACCCACCTCCACCACCGTACAAGCCACCGGTTCCGCCCTGGGTCGTGGTTGCGCTCCCGCCCGTGGTTCCTCCCGATCCTCCAGTACCGCCGAGTGCCGCGTTTGGACTGACCGTATACGTTCCTGCGGCGCCGTTCGAGCCTTGACCAAACAGTCCAGTTCCGCCGCCTCCTGCACCCGAGTTGCTTTGCATACCGCCTCCACCACCGCCGGCCCCGCCCGTTCCTGCCGTCGCACTGTTTGTGTTATAGTCTGTACCGCGTCCGCCCGTGCCCGCGTATCCACCTGCACCTCCACCACCGATGGGCCATGCGGTTCCACCAGCGCCGACGCGCCCACCGATGCCTCCACCGTCACCCACGTACCCACCACCGGCCGTGACGCCCGAGGACGAACCCGACGCGTTCCTTGGTCCGCCAATCCCCATGACCGTCGTCGTATTGATAAAGTAACTGTTCCCGCCGTACTCTGTGCCGTTTCCTGACGTGTTTGTACCCGAGGCGCCTCCGCCGATGCACACGACACACACGGACGTGACGCCCGCCGGAGCCGTCCACGAGTACGTTCCAGGGGTCGTATACGACACGGAGCCCCAGTCTGTTGCGTTTCCTGTAAGCCAAAACTGTGCGGCCCCTCCCCCACCGCTCGTTCCAAATTGGGCGAGACCTTGAGGAACTACGGAGTTGGCAAATGTGGCGCTCATGTGCCCCTACTAGTTCCTCGTGATTTTTACGTAGCCGTTACTCGTACACCGACCTATTGTGCTAAAAGAGTACAGGGAGTACGAGCCGCCACCACCGCCGCCGTCCGTTGCAGAAGTCACATTACCTCCTGCACCGCCCGAGTACCCGCCACCCCCTCCAGAACACGAACGCGAGTCTGTAGACCCACCACCTCCACCACCACCACCAAAGCCTCCGTCGCCTCCCTGATACGTCGAGCCGTACCCACCCGCGGCGCCACCGACCAGACCGTTTGCAAACGAAAGTCCACCCTTTCCGTGGTACGAAGGCGTTCCACCGGTAATGTACCCGCCGTCACCCAAGAGACCTGATCCTGAACCTCCGTGACCGTAAAAGCTTATAGAACTATCCGAGGCCGTCGTGCCTCCGAGACCGTTTGTACCGCCTTGGCCTTGCATGGCCCCGTCCTTCGTTCCGGACGTGTCTGACGTGCCGTTTATTCCAGGACCGTATGTCGGGTACCCGGTCGAAGTTCCGCCTCCGCCGCCTGCAATGACGATGGGCGTACCGTTCGACCACACGACAAACGAGCCACCACCCCCGCCACCCCCTATCGCTGTTCTGCTTGTCCCCTTTTGACCGACACAAATGTTGATTTGGTCACCGACAGTCAAGGTGACTGTTGAGCTTATGATGTTTCCGAGACCGTTTGAGGCTGTGCTCGAACCTCCGGCAGCGCCTGCAACCTGAATAGTGTACGAGCCCGTCTGTGGAACCGTCCAGAGCTGGTACCCCTGCGTCACGACGTTCAGGTACGACGGATTCTGGGTCCACGAGGTGGCCGAGTATGCGCTCTTGACTTGGGTGTACGTGGGACCGACATTGCCTGTCGCCCCGGCGTTGCTGAACGTGAAGGTTGTGAAAGAGTACAGAACGCTCGGGGGCGCGGTCGTGAGCGTGATTTTCCCAGTCCCCGTCGTTCCCATGTACGACTTCCCGTTGCCCGTCGAGTAAAAGGCGGTACTCATTACTTTTGTTAAGCAAAAAATAAACTCGCCTTTTTCTCCTCGCTCAGTAGTAGAGATGGGATACTCCAATGTTCAAGGAGCCCTGAATGTCTATTCAGACACTTCAACAGGGACCTTGACGGCCCGGACAGGCGCGACGTTCACGGTTGGTATGACGGCATATGGAACCTCGAGTTTTTCAAACCTCATTGCGGCAAACCTAACCGTCACAAACACGTTCACTATTACGGCCACAAATACGACCGTCTCAAACTCCATCAGTATCGTGAACCAGGGGACGACGACCGCTCTGTACGTGAACCAGAACGAGTTTCCAAACATGGTCCATAACGTCGCGGAGTTTTGGGACCACACGACACTGGCCATGGTCGTGGATGGAAACGGGAACGTCGCTATTCACGTTGGCGCGAGTCCAGGCTACGCTTTCACGGTGGTGGATGGGGCCATCATAGACGTTCTGACGGCCCAGTTGTACATTGGAAACGCGTCAGGGCTCAGTAACCTGAGCGTGTCGAACCTCGTGGGGGCCTTGACGGCGTCGCAGCTCCAGGCTGCTCAGACAAACATCACGTCCCTAGGGTACCTCAGCAACTTGGCGGTCCAAAACGCCGTGGTCTCTACAAACCTGTTTGGAGCGCTCCTCGGTTCGAACCTCATTACGGGGTCCAACCTGTACGTTCAGAACTCTATGGTCTCCACAAACCTGTTTGGGACGATCGTAGGGTCCAACGCGATTTCCGCCTCGAACGTCTCGGCGTCCGGGGCTCTGTACGGTGTGCTTGCCGGTCAGAACACGGCAACCGCCTTGGCCTTTTACGGGGCGCTCCAAGGCACGAACACAATTTCGGGATCAAATGTGTACGTCCAAAACGCCGTCACAGCCTCCAACCTGTTCGGAGCCCTCTTGGGACAGAACCTCGTGACAGCCTCGAACGTGTACGTTCAGAATGCCGTCACAGCCTCGAACCTCGTGGGAACACACTACGGCGCACTCTTGGGCCAGAACCTCGTGACAGCCTCGAACTTGTACGTTCAGAACGCCGTGACTGTTGCGAACGTCTCTGCGACCACAGGTCTCTATGGTGCGCTCTTGGGACAGAACCTTGTGGCGGCTTCGAACTTGTATGTCCAGAACTCCGTCGTCTCCACGAACCTCTTTGGGACGCTCCTCGGCCAGAATCTGATCACGGGTTCGAACTTGTACGTCCAAAACTCCGTGGTCTCCACGAACTTGTACGGTACAGTCCTTGGTCAGAACCTCGTCACAGGTTCAAACTTGTACGTGCAAAACTCCGTGGTCGCAGCAAACTTGTACGGAAACGTGGTCGGCCAGAACCTCATCGCAGCCTCGAACCTGTATGTTCAGAATGCCGTCACGGCGACCAACGTGTGGACGGTCAACATGAACGTCTCTGCAAACGTCACGACCCCTGGGTTCACGTCCAACGCAACAAACACGGTATTCAACTTTGATACCTTGACAGTACCGTACTTTGTGTCTACGACGGCCATGTATGGTCCGCTTTTGGGTCAGAACCTCATAGCAGCTTCCAACCTGTACGTCCAAAACTCCGTGGTCTCCACGAACATCTATGGCGCGGTCCTGGGTCAGAATCTGATAACTGGTTCGAACTTGTACGTCCAAAACGCCGTCACAGCCTCGAACCTCGTGGGAACACACTACGGCGCACTCTTGGGACAGAATCTCATTTCGGCCTCAAATTTGTACGTTCAGAACTCTGTGGTTTCTACAAACCTCTTCGGGGCGCTCCTCGGACAGAACCTCGTGGCGGCCTCAAACCTGTCCGTCCAAAACTCTGTGGTCTCGACGAACTTGTACGGTGCGGTCCTTGGTCAGAATCTGATCACGGGGTCCAACCTGTACGTCCAGAACTCCGTGGTCTCCACGAACTTGTACGGGGCGCTCCTGGGTCAGAACCTCGTGAACGCTTCCAACCTGTATGTCCAGAACTCTGTAGTCTCTTCGAACCTGTTCGGGACGATCCTTGGGACCAACACCGTGAGCGCTTCGAACCTGTACGTCCAAAACGCCGTGACCGTTGCGAACGTCTCGGCAACGACGGGTCTATATGGCGCGCTCCTGGGTCAGAACCTCGTGGCGGCTTCGAACTTGTACGTCCAGAACTCCGTGGTCTCCACGAACCTCTTTGGAACGCTTCTGGGTCAGAATCTGATCACTGGGTCCAACTTGTACATCCAGAACTCTGTGGTCTCCACGAACCTCTTTGGAGCGGTCATCGGTCAAAACACGGTGAGTGCCTCGAACGTGAGTGTTCAGGACTCGGTGGTTGCTTCGAACCTCTTTGGGGCGATCTTGGGTCAGAACATCGTGAGCGCTTCGAACCTCTATGTCCAGAACGCAGTCACGGCATCCAACCTCGTGGGGACGCTCTACGGGGCACTCGTAGGTCAAAACACAATTTCCGCCTCAAATGCGTACGTCCAAAACTCAATCACAACTGCTAACGTATCGGCAACGACCGGTCTGTACGGCGCGCTCTTGGGACAGAATCTCATCACAGGTTCAAACTTGTATGTCCAGAATTCCGTTGTCGCGTCGAACCTCTTTGGGACGCTCCTGGGTCAGAACCTCGTGACGGCTTCCAACCTGTATGTCCAAAATTCAGTTGTCACGGCGAACCTGTACGGCGCGGTCCTCGGCCAGAATCTCATCACGGGTTCAAACTTGTACGTCCAGAATTCAGTGGTCTCCACGAACCTCTTTGGCGTACTTGCAGGTACCAACCTCGTGAGCGCTTCGAACCTGTATGTCCAGAATTCCGTTGTCGCAGCCAACCTGTATGGGGCGGTCCTTGGTCAGAACACAATTTCAGGATCAAATGTGTACATCCAAAACTCTGTCGTCTCTACAAACATCTTTGGAGCGGTCCTTGGTCAGAACTTGATCGCGGCCTCGAACTTGTATGTCCAGAACGCCGTCACAGCCTCTAACGTCTCGGCCAACTTGTATGGACCCGTCCTGGGTCAGAACCTCGTGGCGGCCTCCAACTTGTATGTCCAGAACTCTGTGGTCTCGACAAACCTCTTTGGCACGGTCCTTGGTCAGAACACAATTTCAGGATCAAATTTGTACGTCCAAAACTCCGTCGTCTCCACGAACCTCTTTGGGGCAGTCCTTGGTCAGAACTTGATCGCAGCCTCGAACCTGTACATCCAAAACTCCGTCGTCTCCACAAACCTCTTTGGGGCGGTCCTTGGTCAGAACATTGTGGCCGCGTCGAACTTGTATGTCCAAAACTCCGTGGTCGTGGCGAACTTGTACGGCAACATCGTCGGACAGAACCTTGTGGCCGCCTCGAACTTGTACGTCCAGAACTCCGTGGTCTCCACGAACCTGTATGGCGCCCACCTCGGACAGAACCTCATGAGTGCATCAAACTTGTACGTCCAGAACTCCGTGGTCTCCACGAACCTGTATGGTGCCCACCTCGGTCTGAATCTCGTGAGCGCCTCGAACTTGTACGTCCAAAACACGGTCACGACGACAAACCTGTACTACTCCGAAGACTTGACGCGTCGCGGGCCACACTTGCGTCCAGATACGTCGAACGCAACGACCATCCAAGCCTGGATATCAGCCCAGACAAACGTCGTGTCTCAACAGAGCTCGTTCTGGGGCCCTGCATCCCGACCCATCTTTTCCAATATCGCCTCCGGACCTGCAGGAAGCAACGCCTACGTCGGGTCGGTGACCATGGCTGACGGGCGAGTCCTTTTCATGCCATACTCGGCCAACAACTTTGGCGTGTTTTACCCGGCAACGAATCAGTTTTCGACCATCACACCCTCGGGTGACGCCTTGACCCCGACGAGCGGGTGGGCCAACGGTCTGTACTTTGGGGGTGTTCAGGCCCCTTCTGGAAACATCGTGTGTGTTCCATTTACCAGTGCAAATATAGGCATCTTCGACCCAGAGGGATACAGGTTCTCGAACAGTTACGCCCATGGGTGTCCCTCGGGGGCCTTTGCAGGTGCCGTCTTGGACGGGTACTCGAACGTAACCATGGTCCCGTGGAACAGTCTCAACGTGTGCTCGTATAACGGCTCGACCGCCACCTTTGCAAATCTGGCCCAAATCAGCACAACGGCCCCCCAACTCGCGGGCGGTGTCCTCTTGCCCAACGGCAACGTCGTGTGTATCCCCTTTGGCGCGGCGTCAAACATCGTCCAGTTTAGTCCGGCGACCGGGACAGTTTCCAATACAGTCACCATAGGCTCTGGGTTTTTCGGGGGCGTCTTGACTCCGAATGGTAACGTCGTGTGCGTGCCATATACCGCCGCGAACGTGGTCGTCTTTAGCCCAAGCACATCCACGTGGTCAAACATCCAGGTGGGTCGTGGAGCCGGTGGCGGCTTTGCAGGGGGTGTTCTCTTGCCCAACGGCCAAGTGGCCTGTGCACCATTCACAAACTCAAACATAGGTCTGGTCAACCCCGCGACGCTCACATTTTCAAACATAATTCCGAACAGGGGAGGGACCACCTCGAACGCATGGGCCGGGGCGTGTCTCTCGGTCGACGGTCGGGTTGTGCTTGTTCCGTGTAACGCCACGAACGTCGCCGTGCTCAACACCACAACACCAGTCCCATCGACCGAGTTTAGGGTCGCTCCTTATTTTAACAAGTTCTAGTAGTAAATGGCCGACGACTCTCAGCCGGTCAAGTACGTCTATGTCGACTCGACGAACCGCGACGTGACCCTGTATCCATCAGGGAACTCGTACACGCTCCACCTGACGGCCCCTTTACACTCGGTCGTCCAAGTGGACCTGGTCGCTGCTAAAGTTCCAAACTCAATGTACAACTTGACGAGCGGATCAAACGTGCTTTCATTTAACGGATCAAATGTGAGTATCGCTCCGGGGTACTACTCGGCCTATGGACTCGCCACGGCCCTCGTCAACTCGTCTGGAGGATCGCTCTTTGGCCTGAGCTTTTTACCAAACGAAGGCCGGTTCCTCTTCACATCCTCTGTAAGCTTCAACGTCCAAGCAAAGACGACCGAGATGCAGAGACTCCTGGGCGTTCCGTCTGGTTCCCTCGCGTCCTTTGCCGCTTCGTCGGACCCGGTCTTTGCTTCGGACCCCACGTACACGGGAAAGTGGCTCTACAAGGCTCCGACACTTGCAGATATGGCCACAAACGAGTACGTGTTTCTGGATATTGATGAACTCCGGACCACGAGCGTCATCGATGCCAAGAAGCTCATAGGCAACACGACCGAGGGGTCAACCATCCGAAGCACGTTCGGTATGATACCCTTGGACGTCAACTCCGGGTGCATCAAAAACTACAAAGAGACGACCGACTATAAACAATGGATCCAATTTACGACCCCAATTCCGAAAATACAGCGCCTGACGATTCGCTGGACCGACTCGAAAGGTCAGCTTTTGAACTTTCAAGGGTTTGATAACAATGCATTTACGCTCCGGTTCCACTGTGAGTACCAGAAGATCCCCGAGCCCGTGCCACCTCTACAAGACGTCGAGATACGACGCATTGTGGAAGCGATGACCATCGCGCCTCCGCCCCCTGAAAAGCCGAAGCGATTCAAGGTTCCATGGACGCTTATTATTTTAGTACTTTTGGGGTTTGCTATAGCCTATAAAAACTGGCCGAGACCGCCGGCGGCCCCCGTCGGGGTTCCCGTGCCTAAGCCCGGGTAACGGCGTACAGAGGAGCACCCGGCTCCTTAATCTCGACGTTGCGCACGAACGCCTTGACGAGCATGAACACGACAATGGCCAGCAGAGTCGTGAACAGGGCGCTCAGCAGGTAGTACTGGCCGCCGCTCTTCTGGACCTGCACAACCTGGCTAATCAGCCAACGGACAACGTCCATCCACGCAATGGCGCTCGCAAAGGAGAAACCGGCGATGATGGAGTTCAGGGACTGAGCCTCGAGCTGGGTCGCGATACCGGTGAGCATGCCAGACATTTTACTATTTGATTGGAAAAAAATATGATGCTTCCCTGGGGTCCCAAGGAACTACGCCTTCCTGGCTCTCAAAGTTGTCCTCGAGACCCTTCCCGTCCCAGCCTTGTGGGCCGTCCTCGTCCTCGTACTCCTCCTCTTTCAAGATGCGCGAGTACCTCGGCCCCGTGTCCTCATCGTCCGAAGAATCGGAGTCTTCGAGGTCCATCTGTATTTTACTTCCCCTTTTCGATGGCGTTTTTGATCGCACGCTCGGCTGGAGACTCGGGTTCCCACGCGTCCCACGTATCTGCGCATTCGTTCAACTTGAGGGCCAAATCGTCCGTACCCTCGTATCTGGTCCAGACGAGTTCACTGTCTGATACAGTCTCCCAGGAACTAGCCGAGTCGGACCCGTCAGGGTCCGACTCTCCGTCCGGGTCTCCCTCGGACTCACTCCGTGAGTCCTCGTCCTCGTCCTCGTAGACCTCTGGGTACAAAGACCCCAAGTGCTTTCCTGTCACGTTTCTCGCGGCGTACATGAGTCCGTACTTCATGTCCTCCGCGAGAACCACATCTCGACCACACGCCTTGGCGTAGTGCGCCGCCAAAACAGTCGCCGATTCCATAACGGGCAAAAAGATATCCATACCCGTCTCGAGGATCTGGTCCTCCATTGGTTTCTGAAGCGCCCTGTCCTTTTAAGACTCAAAATTGGGGAACAGAAGTGTTACTTTACCCTTGTCGACACCCAAAAAGTTGTAGTTTGATGCATAAATCATAATGTTCCTATTGTCCGTGCTTGGGTTCAAACTTATGTTCAAAATTTGCTGAGGAATTCTTGAAAAGTTTACGTGACCGCTCGGTGCGGGCGATTCGGGGTCAAGACTAAACGAGTACATGTAAAACAACCGGTCTGGTATGCGTGTGTGATTCTCGAGTGCCTGGATGTACCGAAGGAACGTGGGCGTCCCCACCTGGACCTGGATACGTTCGGTCGTGTTGAAATATAGGGCCAAATTGGACAACTGTTCCGTGGTCCCACCTGAGACGTTCGAATAGTCGTACCCTCGGGCCGATGAGTTTTGAATAACAAAGTAAATCTCCTTCACGGGGTTGACGAGCTGGAGGGGACACGTGACTGTATTAGTCCCCTGGGGCGTGAAAAACTCCACGCGTTGACACTGTTCAAAAATGAAGAGCTGGGGCGTCTTTTTGAGGTGCTCCACCTCCCCCTTGGACAGGTACGTGTACTCGACGTTGAGCACAGAGTCGAAGCGTATGGGGTCCCGGCCCCCGGAGAAATAGGATGCCGGGTACCATACGATACGGACCGTCACATCCTCTTCTATGGCGCACAGCGGTAACCCACGCTCGATACACGAGAACGGAATGGGCACGAGGTACGATGCGAGGGCCGTCGTGACGTTTTTGCCCGTGAGCGCCGCCAGAGCCGCCTGCTTTGACGCCGGGACCTCGAGGTCCATCTTCATCTCAATGTACTCACCCCAGAGCCGCTCGATGAGCTGAGACCCGACGTACAGTTCCAGGTACTTGATCATCAGAGTCCCCGTGGAGCTCAAAACTGAAGTTCCTGGAGGTATTTGAGGGGGCATTGTTACCCTGAGGTGCATCCCAGTGATGAGGTCCCCAGACTTGGGCAAGACGGAGTAACTCTCGGTCCCAAAGGTGTTATAGTCGGCTTGGAACTGGACCTCGTCGACCCGGAAAGCAAACTGAGTGTAGCCCGTATATTTTTCGATGAAATATGTCACTTCCGGAAGGTTACTGAGGACCACATCCTCTTGACCGAGAAAGGCTAAACTGGCTCGGCCAGCCATACTACTTATTACTAGGAAGAATTATACATCAGTCCAGCGAGCCCATTCTCGATACGCAAGACGTTAAAGTTGACCCCGAGGACCCTGAACGTGCGTGCGACGTTTCGAGTCGGGTCGAGGTTCAGAGACAACAGAATCTGCTTAATGCGACTAAAGTTGACGAAACCCGTCGGCTTGGACGTGTTCGGGTCTGTGCAGAACGAGTACATGTAAAACTTGCGGGAAGGGAAGGTTGGATAGTGGGTATAGGGTTCGAGGGTCCCCATGTATATGGCGTCAGTCGTGGTGCTCGTAAAGGCGTCGTAGCCGTTGAACGTGAGCCCCAGACTCAAGAACCCTGAGTTTGTATAGTCGTACGGATTGGCCGTACTGTTCTGAACGATGAAAAAGAGTTCCCGAACGGGGTTGATGAAGGGCAAGGCGAACACGCCCCCGGCCGACCCCGCGGCGAGCTGATACGTCTGGTACTGCCACTGAGTAATGACGTGTTCTATGCGGTTATTCTTGAACCAGTTGATTTCGGGCTGTGCAAGGTACACGTACTCTGTGATGATGGTGGCGTACAAGGGCGGTGTCGCCAGGTTCGGGTTCTGGAGCGCCGTGATGGATGTCAGGTTTGAAAAGTTGTTGAAAGTGACGTGGACCTCAATGTCTTGGCGGTCGAGCGCCACGACCGGAATGGACAACTCCGGAAAGCCGTAAAAGTAAAAGGGCAAGTTGACATAGTACGTCCGTTGCGTGATGGCGTTGGACCCGTCGCGCTTGCCCGTCATGACCGTGAGGGCCGGCTGATTTTCGTATGAAATATTGAGGTCGTTCCAGAGTTCTATGGCTTCGCCTGTCAAGGTCTGGATAGACTGACCCCCAATCTTGAGCTCGGCTGACTGAATGGCGAGCGTGCCGACCGAGTCATAGTACGAAAACTGCGTCACGGCGGTTGCATTGACTGCAAAAGGAACAACCGTCAAAAATGTGTTTGAGAATATGTTCGGGCTCGACGTGACTCCGTTGGTCGTGACTGTGATGGTCGTGTTTGTCGTGGTCAAGTTGGCGACGCGGAACGGAATATTCACAGTGTACGGAGGCCGGAGGCCGAGACTCACGGGGTACGTCGTCACAATGTTGGACGTGATGCCGTTCACGTAGCTTGCCGTGTTGATGCTGATGGATGTCACCTGATCGGCCGTGCACAGAGCCCCGGTGAGCATGTACGTCCCTGCGTTCGAAAATGTGAGGTTTGTGGTCCCGGCCAGGTTTTCGATGTACACGTAACCGTTCGACGTGAAATCGGACGTGTTGAGCCTGAGCGGGCTCGAGAGGGTCGTCGAGGCTGTCTGAAAGGTGAGACCAGACCAAGGCAAGATACCCTGGGTCCCCGTGATGGAGTTGGCCGGAATACCCACTTGTTGGACCGTGTAAAAGGACCCCGACTGGATATTCGCCGTGGTGTTTGAGCACGCCACGTTGATGTAGTACTTGCGGGCCGTGTCCGTGACAATGACGGGCATACTGAAGGCGAACGTCGGATCGCGACCCTGGGAGGACATGTCGTACGTGTACACGATGTTCGCCCCTTCTGCGACTGTCGAGCTGAGCACGTAACCGTTTGACATTTGGACCACGCCCGTGAGCAAGTACGTACCCTGAGTCGCAAACGTAAAGGTCAAGGACCCGTCCGTGAGCTTGCTCGTGGTGGCTGACCCGGTCGAAAAGATGTTCCCGACGAAAGGTATCTTTTGGGGGTTTTGATACTGTGGGATGTTACTCGTGAGCAAAAAGTAGTCGTCTATGGAGTTTACGGCAATGTACGAATTGGCGGCGATGGTCGCTCCCGAGCCGGACGTGTACAGGTACAGGTTCGATGACGTGGACGAGATGGACAAGGGGAACACGGCCGGGGACGAGGGGTTCGGGGACACGCGCCATTCGTACGAGGCGGACAGGGTCGGCGTCGCGCCCGGTGACCCGTCCGATGTGGATGTGCCCCACGAGACGTTCGATGCAGACCCGGTCGTGAGTCCAAGACCCACCTTGATCATGTAGAGCCCGGTCGAGCTAAAGTTGATGCGTCCACCGGGCGTGATGGAGAATGAAGGTGAAAAGTCCCAATTTGTCCACAAATTTGCACCGTTCGTATCGATGGCACTCAAGTTCAGGTACGTGAGGCCAGACCCGATGGAGACGGCCGAGTTTGACTGGAGAAAGAGACCCGTACGCGATGCGGCCGGTGGGAGACCGCTCGTCGGGTTTGTGAACCATCCAGACTGCTCGAGTGTCAAGGGACACGTGAACGTGTTGTTGGTCACGGCGTATCCGTACCATATGTTTCCGACCGTCTGGGTATTGGACACGACCACGTTTGCTTGGAGCGGATCGAGACCCCAGAACACACCCGAATTTGTGAGCGGATTTGTACCCGAGGATGGTCGGACCCAAATGGACGTCAAGGCTCCTCCGCCCACGTTTGAGAATGTAAACTTGTTGACAGAGTTACTGTACGTTATCCAGTTGGACAAGGGGCCGTTTGTGCCTGCAGTTGACAAGAGCCACTGGTCCGTTCCTGGAGCCGTGAGGTTATACGTCGAGTACCACGTGATACCGCCTCCCGGGGCTGTGTTTGCAGCGTTGTTATACGAGTTGATGACAATCTGGGCCACGTTCGAGGCTGATGGTGGAATGGGCCAGTACCAGTTTGTGACGGTTTGGGCGTTTGACAACTGGGGCAAGGTCATCTTGAGCGTCATGGCCCGGATCAAGTCGCCTTGGGGTGGGATGCGACAGATGGATTTTGATCCGAAATTCACATTTTGGCCCAGAAAAGGAATGTCATATGCCTCGAGCACAAAGGGTGTGTGTCGGCGGTACACACCGGCAAAGTATGTCACTTGGGGCTCACCTGTTAAGTAAATGTCTTGTGTACCAAGTGCGGCCAACTGGATGTATCCAGCGGACATCTCTAGTAAGTTCGGGGAAAAGAAAAGAGGGCCGGAACACGCTACTTCGGGCTCGGTCTCGCACCGCGCCCCAGCCCACTCCCAATTTTGTCCATAAATTGAAGGATGGCGCTTCAGCTCAAAAAGTTTGATCCGTCTCGCATGGGCGACGACAAAGTCTGCGTCTTTATTGGTAAGCGTGGAACGGGCAAGTCGACGCTCGTCACGGACATTTTGTGGCACAAAAAGCACTTACCGGCCGGTATCGCCCTTTCGGGGACTGAGGATGGAAACGGACACTATAAGCAGTTCATTCCGGACCTGTTCGTGTATGGCGACTATAACAGACCGGCGGTCGAAAAGCTCATCGAGCGCCAAAAGAGGCTCGTGGCCAAGCTTGGAAAAGACCGGACCCCGGCCGTCTTTCTGCTTATGGACGATTGCATGTATGATCGGTCCTTTATGAGAGACACGTGTATCCGCCAGCTCTTTATGAACGGACGCCACTGGAAGATATTCTTCATGATGACCACACAGTACTGTATGGACATGACCCCTATGATTCGGACCAACGTGGACTATGTGTTTGCGCTCCGAGACAACGTCCGTCAGAACCGTGAAAACTTGTACAAGGCGTTCTTCGGCGTGTTCCCAACCTTTGACCAGTTTTGCCAAGTGATGGACGCCTGTACGGAAAACTACGAGTGTCTGGTCCTAGATAACACAAGCAAGAGTAATAGGATCCAAGACTGTATCTTCTGGTACAAGGCGCCTATCCGCCGTAACTTTCGTGTCGGTTCTGCCGCCTTTTGGCAGTACCATCAGAGACACTATAACCCAAGGGCCGCAGCGGCTCGGGGACCTGCAGAGGAAGTCCGACGCCGCGGCGGAACAGTCGTTGTAAAAAAGACATCATAAATAAATGCAGAGTTACGACCCGAACACTGCAGACTCCATGTCGACGCCTATTCAGGCCCTTGAAGAGACTGACAAGAAAAAGGGCCCACCCCAGGGTCTTTTGAAAGATTTTGAGCCTGAAAAAAACGTTGACGAATCACAAATGGCCGAGTTTGCGACACCCATCGAGGAGATTATGCCCGGCCCCGGTCAGATGATTCAGGACGAGATGATGGGCCCGCCCTCCATGCCTATGAAGGGCAACGTCAAGACCGAGCGTCGGTCCAAGGGTGAGGGCAAGGAGTCCAAGAACCCGTTCGGTCTCACGGACGAGCAGTACTACGCGGCTCTTGCAGGTGTTGCGGCCGTCATCGCCTTTTCCAAGCCCGTGCAGGGCAAGCTGGCCTCTATGGTTCCTAAATTTATGACGGAATCGGGCGACACGTCCATGACCGGTCTGCTCGTGAGCGCCCTGGTCGCGGCCATCGTGTTTTACTTTGCGCGCCAGCTGCTGGCGGAGAAGTGAGTGAGACCAACCGCGCAGCGGTTGTGATCCGCGGAGTACGAGAGACTCGGCTACTCCGTAGCCGTTCCCCTCGGGACTAGTCCCTCACCGTATCTCCACAGTACTTGCGTGAACCCCGTTTCTCATAGAGTCCGTGTTGAATAGCAATGTCTTTGAGTTTTTTCATATTTTTCCAAAAATGGTTTGTATGGTCATATTCCGGAACCGACATGTGTGCAAGCTCGTGAATGAGCACGTACATTGCCGAGTTTACATCGTCTCCGTCCAGACAGATGTAAATTTCGTACCCTTTGTTCACGTTGGATCCTATGACCCCGTCCTTTTTCCCGTACATGCCCGTGATGATGGCAGGCTTGAGTACAGGCTTCCACAAGGGGTCTTTGCTTTCACGCAGGACGCGACACAGGGTCAAGTACCGTCGTTTGAGTTCGACCAGCATGGGTGGCTCCCTATTTGTGATTATAATTGCGAGGTACATGACGACCATGACCACGGCCCAGATCATGGTTCCTGATTTACTCAGAGACTTTTTTGAACACAAACGACGAGTAAATGTCTGAAATGAGTCCATTGGGTCTCTTGATCATCGGACTCCACTCGACGAGCTCAAACCCGACCGTGCTGAGGTCCTTGATAAGCCGCGTCGCTTCGAGCACGGGCTCTTCACGCCCGCCGTCAGCGTAAAAAGGTCCGTCGGCCAAACGCACGAGTGCCCGACGACCACCCTGGAACAGCGTACACTCGTTCCCAAGACGGTCCTTGAAATGACCGTGTGTATCCGTAACGGACTGAATACGATCCTTTTCGGGTGTGATACCAAACAGGTACCCGCCCCGTCTCACGGCAGCTCCCAGCGCCTTGATGGACTTTTGGTACGTGTCATCATCCTCGAAGATGTAGTGAATCGAAAAGTTGTAACAGACGGCGTCAAAAGGTCCTGCAAATGCCGCCTGAATTATAGTCCCCTGACCGAGGAACCACACGCTCAGACCGATGTTGAAGGCTCGCTCTTCAGCCTCTCGTAGGGACGCCTCGTCCGGGTCGATGGCAAAGACGATAGCCCCAGACGCCTTCCACTTGTGCAAGTCTCCTCCGCGACCGCACCCACAGTCGAGAATCCTGTCACCTCGCACGACCCACTTTTGGATAAGCTCACGTTTGCAATCGTTGTGCAATTTGCGAAGAGCGTCCATGAGTGCGTTTTGATACTTAAAAAATTAGCGCGCGTCTCTTTTAAATGGGTACTCTCGTGCAGGACTACCTGACTGTGCCAGGCCAGCTTTTCGCGTGCGTGTCGTTTGTGGGTCCCGATCTGCCTCAGAAGAATGAGAAGTTGGGTCTGAAGATCCGTGGGTGTTTCCCGTCTCGCGAGGAGGCTGCGGACCACGCCAAGCGTCTGCAGAAGGATGATGCCCTGGTCGACATTTACGTGGTGGACATGTACAAGTGGCTCCTGATTCCCCCGGACCGTGATGCTATCGAGGACGTGCACTACCAGAACGAGAAGCTCGAGGAGATTATGACCAAGTACCGCCAGAACCAGGCGGCCGCCGCAGCAATGTTCGAGAAGCGCAAGCGCGACATGATGGCCAAGCCCCAGCCGGGCCAGTTCCCGTTCATCGAGCCGGGCGACGAGAACAGCAAGTTTTACACCAAGCCTGACGTTCCGCCCATTCCGCACCCCTCGGACTACCTGGACGACCTCAAGAAGGAGTACCCGGACAAGACCATCGACGAGCTGGTCGCCATGGCGGACCTGCGCGTTGCGGCCGAGGTCAAGAAGCGCAAGGAGGCCGAGGCGGCTGCCGAGGAGGCTCTCAAGGATGCCCCGCCCCCGGCCGTGGCCGACATGCCCCCGATCCCCAAGCTCGTTTAGTTTTTTTCAGTACAAATAACAGGAATGATATTTACAATCATAGGGCTCGCGATAGTCGTGTGGCTCGTGTGGTTCAGTTTCATAACGTTCACGCACAGAACACCCGACAGAGTATCAAAACCAGTCGCAGCCTACGACAACCAGTTTGAAGTTTTTCGCGATATGGAACCAAACTCACAGATTCGGGAGAATCCGTGGGTTGGGTTTTTGCAAGAGCCCGTGTATGCAGGACGCACAGGCCCTATTGGTGATTTTGTTGGAGTCGATTCTCGTTCAGGTGCGGCGAATATGTATGTTATAGACACTGTGACCCCGGACACCATGCCGGCCCCTCCACCGGCTACTTAGGTTGAATGATGACCGGTCGCATGTTTGCAATAAGAACACCAATGATAATACCCAAAAGAACCAAACTCATCGGGTTCGCTTTGAGGCTATCGAAGATGTCGGGCTTTTGTTGTTGAGGCTCGTACTGTTGCTCAAAGCGAGGCTGCTGTTGCGTCGGCCACTCACTTTCGGAAGGCGGCCGGTCGCTTCTTAACTGCTGGTCGCTGCTTTTTGACAGGAACGGGAGGTTCTCCATCGTCGTCACTGTCTGAAACGTCACTCTCCGTTTTATCTGGCACTACAAAGCCGTCCAAATTTCCGTCATCATCGGCGTCACTCTCGTCAATCTCCTCCTCGTCGGAATCGCTCGAAATGGTCGAAGAGACGTCGCTCTCGTCGGTGTCGTAGTCGTCATCTGCGTAATCGTCCTCGACCTGCTCGACGGGCTCGTAACGAACCGGGGGCTTGGACACGCGCCCGGAGCGCGTGCGGGTGGACGACTCGGGGAGGACAATCCCTGCGGGACTGGGGTTAGACGCGTGAATCTGCCGAGCAGATTCACTGCCCGTGGGATCGGACTCTACTCGGGATGAAGGCGGGGCCATTATCTGGGTATTCATCAAGCGTCTCGTTTAAGTACTTGGGGAAGAACTGAAGTCCATTCTTGAGGGCAATTTGGTTTATTACCGTTTCACCTTCGTACCCGAGCTGGTTCGCTATGTTCTCGAGTTCCTCTGAGTAGTGCGAGTCGTCTGATCGTCGTATCCCGAGTCCCATGTCCCGTACATTCTCGAGCGTCTTGTACAGGGCGTTTGCAGCCCCTTCGAGTTCTGGAACGCGCAAAAGCGTCTCAAACGCCCCGAGGTTGTGTAGAAACCGCTTCCAGCTCTCCGGATCGAGTCCAGAGTACACGTGGACCATCTTTTTGTACTTGTTAAACTTTTCACCGGGCCCGCCTATTGGGAAAAACATCCATAAGAAAAGAACGAGAAGGACTACCCACAACAGCAACATCTTCGAGCTGTTCTACTATTGATGGAGGAAGAATATGTTCGGACCCTTTGAACTCGGCACATTGCTCATCCAGACACCTCTGGGATATCCTTCCTGAGTGTATAGAAAACCATATATGGTTCGACTTGTGCTCCGTCTTGATGCGTTCGCAAAACCGCGAGTCCGTCTGGGCGAACCATCCATCGTGCTCGTGCCTCTGGACCTTTTTGATGCGAGCCTTGCGTTGGCCTGGGAGATATCTCTGAATAAATTCCTCGAGATGAGCAACGTTCACGAGCGACTCGGCCTCACGCACAGGCTCGTCTGTACGCACGGAAAAGAGACGCAGAAAGTCGACGCTCGGGTCCTTGGGAAGTTCGGGACCGTGGAGCTGACGCCACGGAACGTAGGGGTCTCCCGTGGGTTTCTTGTGCGACCAAAGCATACGGAGACCGGACCCTCCATAGACTGACGCATCAATCACCTGGTCCCATGGTCCTTCACCGAGACGTTCGATGATTTTTGTTCTCAAATTGAGCGCCTTCATTCTGTTGACGACCAGATCGGGCCAGTGGATATGGACACCCGATTTGATGAGTCCGTCCCCCACAGACCGTGGTCGGGCCCGAGCGATAAGGCACCGAGAGTCAGTATCAAGAGCCTCATGAATGATGGAGCAAAAGTGGAGCAAGTCTTCATCCTTGAGTTTCTCCGGAGCCTTGTAGTCCAAGTCTACAAAGAACCGAAAGTTTTCCGTCTTTTGCTCGACCACGTACAATTTCGATCCTGAATTGATCAGGTCCACATAGACTCGACAAAAGTCATCCGTCTCTTCATACGGAACGGACAAGATGCCTCCGTCCATGAGGATGTGGGTCCCGGCCCCCTTGGGGACCTTCCATTTTTCCATTGGCTAATCATCGTCTGAATTCTCTAAGGTAATTCGATCCCAAAGAGACTTGGGTGCCTTGGTCGTCTTTTTGGGCGCCGGGGCCGGAGGGGCTCGAGCCTCCGCCTCAGCCTCAGCCTTTTCAATTTCGTAGCACAAACGACGGAGCGTCATATCTTGGGCAAGCTTCTGAGGATCCTCACCTCGACCACGAAGGCTTGCAAGGATCGTCGCAAACTCCACCTTGGAGCGTGTCATCTCTAGTAAGTCCGAACAGAATTAAGAACGTAAATTGAACGGAGTCTTGGCAGACCGAAGTGCATGGTGGAACTCTGGGTTGCTCAAAACGTGCTGTCGTATCATTGGCCAAAGGTTCGAACGACTCTGGATAGACTCGAGACTCTCAAACTTACAGTCGTCATTCTCGTCATAGTTTTTGCGAAAGGGTACAACGTTCCCTTCCATTTTCTCCTTTTCCTCTGTGAACCGTCTGACGATGTGCTTGTGCTCGAGGACTGTCATTGGCAAGTCAAAAATGTACACGTGGTAATGGTTTACAACGGGGACTCCATCCTCTACATCCCGTGGTTCGGGAGTATCAGTGACAAACTTAAAATAGGCGTAAGAACCCTTTTTTAAGTTTATCGTGCCTCGTGTTTCTTCTTCGAGCTCTCGAACCGCACATCGAAGTGGGTTGAAAACCTCGCGTCGGCGACACCCGCCCGTGACGAACGTCCATTCACGGTATCTCCGATCATGGACGATCAAAAAGTGAGGAGTATCATTCACTGTGCTCATCGGTATTGCTATCGCCTTGTGGCGCTCTCGAGGCGGGGACTCCATCCTCTACTGATATTTCTGAAGCAAAAAAACTCGCAAGATTTCCCGTGCGAGGGTTGTACGTGACGAGAAATACGAGACCCAATAAGAGGAGCCAATGCCAAAGCTGCATCTCTAATTCGTATCGAAGAAAAGATGCTCTATTGTTATTTCACGCCCTGGGGGAGTCTTCAACCAAAAGTCTATTCTCTCTTTGAGGTTCTCGGTCCGCTTCTTCCACTCTTTTCCTGACCCCGTCAACTGACCGTCCTTTTTGAAACATCCTGGAACTGAATCGTAAACGTCTGGGTTGAAACGAAGCATGACCATTGGTCTGGATGCCAGACCGTGAAAAATACTCATGAGGCGCTTGTTATCACATGACGTGTCGTACGTCTTGTGCTGATTCTCATCGAGTTCTATGACGACTGTGTGAGAGCCCATATCGAATACGAAATCGGGCCTGTACAAGTGGCACTCGACTCGTTTGTCGTGAACTATCGTCTTGTCCGGATAGGTCTCCAACAGGTACTCTTTGAGTTTGAGTTCACGTGTTTTGAAACGGGATGGTTTGTCTGGGAACAGGTAAGCAGAACAACGGGTGCAGTATTCTCTCTCAGACTTTCCACCTAGTATAATGTCACACATGGGTGTTTTGCAGCGAGCATTTTTCACGTCAATCATCTCATCAGTCTTGTGTGCACTACAGAACATTCCTCGCTTTTGACCCTGAATATTGAACACTGGAACAGTCATACATCCTTCTGCACGACATCTGGGGGTCTTCACGTCTATCATTCCCTGTTCCTTATGACTTCCGCAAAAGCGCGGAGGTTCCCCTGGGAAGTTGAAATTACCTCTTTTAAAACACCCCTCGTGACCACATCGCAATGACAAAACGTCCACCATATTCTCCGTCTTGTGTTCTTTACAGAACCGACCTCGTTTTTCATCGGGTGAGTTATATACGGGTTTTCGAACACAGTCGGTGTGCTCACACCGCCTCTCCCGAACGTTCACCATTTCTTGTGTTTTATGAACTGCACAGAACACTCCGAGTAACTGATCTGGCAAATTGAAACACGGCTGCTTGAAACATTCAGGGTGGGCACACTTTTGAGACCTCACATCTATCATACCCAGTTCCTTGTGGTCTGCACAATACGCCGGAGTCTTCTCACCTGGAAAGTTGAATGAAGGTTGTTTATTACATTTTTTGCACGGATATCTATTCTGTCTTTCTGGTCTTTTGTCATTGCGCCGCCCTCTTAAACGACATTTGATACACGTTTTCAATGTCTTTCCATATTCATTTATGAAATCTTCATTGGATCTATGAATATAACAATGAAGACACTGTTTAGTATCCATAATCCCGAAACGCTGGTATTCTTTATGCTGAAAAAAATTCAGTTCGCGTACAAAATTCCACCGAGACCATTCTGGATCCGGAGCACGTTGTAGTTGACCGCGTACAGGTACTGGACCGGGTAGTTGATACCCGAGTTGGCCAGACCCTGAATACCGTTCGGCAGCGTCGGGGGCGCCACCAGACGGAACGTGTCAATACGGCTAAAGTTGAGCGTGCCGGTCGGCTGCAGCTTGGACGTGTCCAGACAGTAGCTGATGATGGCCACGTTCGCAATGGCCTGGTTGTGACTGTAGCCAAAGGGCGTGTTGTAGTACTGGGGCAGGTCGACCCACTGGGGCATGAAACGGAACTCACCAACGTCCACGCCGTTGACCTGGGTCTTCAGCTGGTAGTTCAGGGCGTTCAGAGAGTTGGAACCGTTGGCCCAGATGCTGCCGTAGTTGACGGACGGGAAGGCCAGGAACTTGACTGGCTGGGCCAAGGCAATCTCCTGGACCGGGTTGTTCAGAAGGGTCACGCGGTTCACCTGGGTGATCAGCAGATCCTGGGGTGTCTTGGCAAAGTAGTCGCGCTCAGTCTGGTCCAGGTACACAAAGTTGGTCCAGCACTGGAACTGCAGACCCGAGTAGGTCAGAGAGCTGGTCGCCGTGCCCGGGAAGAAACCCACGGTCGTGCCGGCCGTCACGGTGGTCGCCGCCGCCTGCGCCGGGAAGGACACGGTCACGTTTCCAGAGGCCACGTTAGACACGCTCGACACGTACGCCGGGCCAGACACGGGGAGACCCGCAACGTACTGACCCAGAGCAACGCCGACACCAGACGTGGGGCTCGAGAAGGAGTTGAACGTCAGGGCTGCCGAAGTAGCTCCCAGGGGAATGGTGGCAGCCAGAGGCACCTGGGCCGCGGTCACCGGGGCGTAGATGTTCGCCACGAACGAAGCGCCCGAGCCGAACGTACCAGTGATGATGTTCGCCGTGGCGGTGTTGGCAAAAGCAACGACCGCGTTCGACAGAGAGTTGGAAGTTGCCTGGATGACCGCCACATTGGCCTGCACGTTGCTCAGAGGGCCCACGACCAGAGAGCCCGGGAACAGAGGGCCCGTGGACTGCTGGAAGACCACATTCGCCGTGTTGGCACCAACCACCGAGCCGTTCCCAACGGACAGTACGTTTCCGGTCGCCTGGGGGAAGGTGGACAGGAGCGGCTGCGTCGTCGGGCCAAAGTTGATCGTCTGACCCAGGTTCGCTGACCACGTGATGCGAATCTCGACATCGTGGTACTGGAGCGCCACCAGGGGCAGGGACACAGACCAGTCCTTGCAAAAGAAAAACTTGAACGGGTAAAACACGTTCTTCTGGCTGGTCGGACCCGACGAGTTGTTATTTAGGAAACGATTGGAAAAGGTCTGCGCACCAGTCACGGGCTCAATGTCCGTGGAGTACTCAAAGTCCTGGGTATCGATAACCTGACCACCAATCAGGAGCTCCACCTTATCAATAACCTTGGACCAGTCCAGGTTGTAAATAGAAGACCCGTTGGAATCACGGGCCGTCAGGTACGTGTAGTTCATCAAATCACCCTTCTTCTCGAAACGGATGGTCGAGATGCCTCCGGCCGAGGGCTGCCCCTGGATAATCTGTCGCTCAACAGAGTTGGCGTAGTGGGTATACCGCTTGTAGTTGGAGCGGTAAAATGAAATCTCGGGCTTGCCCGTCAGCCATGCGTCCTGAGCACCAGTTGCGACAAGTTGAACGACGCCGCCGCTCATTTTACAATACGTTTAGATTATTTTAAACCACCGCAAGCGGCGGGAGGGCCACTGGGTTCTTCTCGAGTTGGAGAATTGCCACGTCCAAATTGGACGGGTCCGACAGAGGGTTCGGGTTGGCCTTTTTCTCGTCAAACTTGTAAAACTCGGCATTCTTGTACTGCTGGAAACGTCCTGCATTCATGTGAGGCACTGGGAAAGGCACCGTCTCGGACCGGAGGCGAGACATGGCACCGCCTTGGTTGACGGGGTCTTGGCGAACGTTCATGCGGCCCGCGTTTCCGGGGCGGTCCGGGTTGGACCGAAGGCCGCTTGCACGCGTCAGAGACTTGTCCGTGTATGCCGTCGTCCCAACCGCGTACGGCTGGGTCACCTTGTACTGGCCCGGACCCATCGAGAGCGTGTCCTCACGGGCGCCCGTCTGCTGACGAATGGTCGAGCGCTCATTCTTGAGAAACTTGGGCCGGCCCTCGGGACCGGTCAAGGCGCCACCCTGGCCCTCACCACGGTTCTGGGCTGGCGGGCGGTACCACGCCTTGGTGTCCTTGGCCTCGTGCGTAATCTCGCCGAGGCCACCCGCACCACCGTTCTTGACAACGGGGTTAGACGGACCAGGCAAGCCCTTGAGAGTCGTGAGGCGCTCCTCGTTGATGTTGTTTGGCAGAGCCCGGAAGTAGTCGTGGAAGCCACCGCCGGCCGGAACCTCTGGACCGAGACCGAGGCCTGGACCGACGTTCATGCGCTCGATAGGCTGGAGGTTGTTCATCTTGTTGGTGATATTCTCACGAGCGTACAAGTCATACACGGGCTGGCCATACGGGAAGCGTGTATTGGTCCGCTCGGGCGTCTGGAGAGACGGTATTTCATTCTTCGGTTGGAGACGCCAGTCACCGATTCTCCGACCCAAATTCGGCGTCATAACCTTGAGGTCAAAGTAATCGGCCGAGTGTTCGGCGGGGTGGGCCATGAGGTCCACCTCGCGGCGCGTGATGTGGCGCACCGGACGCGACTCGGGGGTGGAGGCGGGCTGAGCCACGTCTTCACTCTCGGCGAACCGTTTCCCGGCAAAGACGAGACCGACGACCGCAGCCAAGGCCAACGGATCCATTTAACATTTACTTAGAAAAGTATCTCTGAGCGAAGCGCGTGTTCTGGTCGTCCGTGAACGTGCTGACGGGGTTCCACTCCATGACGCGCTGCGGCAGAGTCACGTACGTGTTGGGAAAGTCATACGCGCCCTCGGTCCAATCCTTGCGCCACGCGGTGGTGGGACGCTCACGGAGCTCGCTCTCCACCTGCGTCTTGTCCTCGAGGACCACCTGGGCCGGTCCGATCCACACGCCCTTCTGAAGAACATTCGGACTCGTGTCAAGACGAGACATATTTAATAAAAGGGGCGAAAAAAAGTATTGACCCAAAGTAACAAATGGTTTCGGCCCCTGCAGGCGGTGCGCGGTCTGCACGGCGGGCCCGGTCTCTCAATTTTATTCGGAAAAGTAAGAGCGTTCGGCGGCCCGGGTCTGCACCCGCGGTCCTTCAACGTTCACCGAAACGTCGGCGGTCGCGTTCTGCACCGGCCGTCCTGTACAGTCCTCAAAAGCCTCGGCGCCGGTCTGCGGCGCCTCCACGACCCCGGCGGCCATCAAGCATTAAAACGATGGCCCTCGGTCTCCTGGCCCTGACTGGCGGTGCTGGTGGCCCGTACGTCGGTGCGCCCGGAAAGGCGATCGCCGTGTGGCCCCTCGGCTCGAGCGTCAAGCACGTTCCGACTGCGGCGACCGTCTACAAGTACGGTTCGCTTCCGGCCCGTTTGGCATATAACGTACCTCGGGCACGCAAGCCAAACCCGTCTCGGAAGCTCTTCCCTGGAGGTCACGCCCTGACGGGAATGTACGAGCCAACCTCTGCGCATCGGCGCCGGCTGTCTCGCAAGGTGACTGTGGGTCGCGGAGAGCCCGTGCCTTTGCCTGTCATCACGGCGAGCGACGTCCGGTACCTCGAGAACAAGGGTCTCATTTTCCCCCGGTCTGTTCACGAGCAAGCGGCCCGTGGTGCGGCTGTTATTTCAAACAGAAATGTGCCCGCATGGGTCTACGAGCCTCAGTACCGGGCTGAAGCAAAGCGCATACTGAACGAGTGGAAGCCCCCTCGGAACAGGTACTCGGTCAAGACGCAGTTGGCGCTTCCGCCTTCTGTGGTTTCAAAGCTCAAGGCGCTCGAGGAAAAGGCCCGAGAGACGGTGATAGTTGGAACGGCTCGAGCAGCCACCATGCCCTGGAGGGTCGCTGCGCGGGCCAGGCAACTGCCTGGGAAAGTATATAGAAGTGTTCGTGCGAGTGTCGCAAAGGCTCGGCGCTCGATGGCAAAGCCGCCCAACTAAGCACCGCGGCCACCGCCCGTGCCTGCGCCGCCATTGCCGGCACGCAGTTGCGTCGTTTCCGGGAAGTGGAAGTAGAAGTTGTCCGGATCGCACGCGCGTCCGCCCTGGTCCTTGCACATCGGGGCAAACTTGCGCCCGAACGAAGCCTCGGCAAAGGCCGTCTGGTCATTGGGAATGGTTGTCGCTGCGACGGTGTAAAAGTTGCGCTCGGCGTCACGGACGCGCTCGAACGGGTGTATCTGGTCCCACTGGTTCTGGACTTCGGTCCGCACGCTGGGGTACCACGCCGCCGAAGGCCGGTCCGGGTTGTCTGCATAGTCAGTCAATAGCACGTTGCCCATGGGGTTATCGAACGTCGGGAGCGTCACTGGGTTCCGAAGAGGGCCCGACTGGCGTCCATCGGCCAAGACACCCCGAACCTTCGAGTCTTTAATAAGGTTCGAGTTCCAGAGGTAATACAGGATAGCCAAGGCCAGGATTCCAAGAGCAAATATACGCGGGTCCCTGTTGATGATGTACACGAGACACGTGGCGTAGATGATGAAACGGGTGGTGGCGAGCATACGCTCCTTGGAGCTCTGCTTTGCCGTCGGCCAGAAAACGAGTATCTGGTCCGACTTGAAAATCTCTCGGCCGAGGTCCATTTCTAGTATTCGTAAAGAAATTACTTTTTCGACCGACGCTTGGTGGGCTTGGGACCGCGTGGGGGCAAAGGCGGACGTCCTGCCCCGAGCATCTGCGTCAGCATATTATTCATTCCGGCCATGAGCGTTTGCTCATCGATATTCGGCCCCTGGGCCTGCATATTCTTGGCGCACGCCTCGGCAGCCGTCTCAATCATAGAGAGCGTCTCCGGAGGAAACATATTGATGGTCGTTCCGAGAATATACATCGTCTGGATGTATTGCCAAATGGCATCCTTCGTGTTTGCAGTGACGCCCTCAGACGTCCACAGCGCCTTGAGGTTCAGCTTCTTCACAAACTCATTCTCGTCGCAAAAAAACGCCTCATTCTTTTGCATAAGATCGTTCGAGTACGGACTCACCTGCTTCATGAACGTCTCGAAGGTTTCACGAGTCCGAGTGACTCCACACGCCGTCTTTACCGCCTCTTCCTCGGGGAACGTCGATGAAAGCTCGTCGAGGAATTGGCCCATCATTTCGTTAAAGGCCTTCACGGTGGTCATATGTATTTAGTTTAGTTTGAAAACCCTTAAGTGTTTAAAAAGGCTCCTTTGATATCTGTTCGTGACTTTCTGAAATTTGACTCACGATGAAATAGACGAGCAGAGCCACTAGAAACGCCGGCTTGAACATGTCCGAGTTTTTGAGCTTGCCCTCGTTGTTCATCTTTGCCTTGGCGTACATGTACGCAATGGTCGCTCCTGCTGCAAAGACGGCGGCGCCAAACGGTTCACGGAGGTACTGCTCCATTTGTATTTTCGAGGATTATTTACTCGAGTTTTTCAATGCGCTGAGGGTACGCCTTTGACTCGGCCGCGTCATCGAACAGGTTCTGCTCCATTTTCTGGACATTTTCAGGACCTGCTGGGGTCGTGCCCGGAACGTTCGGGGGCGTCATGGAGTTGTTGACCGTGACCGTATTGTCGACACCGCCTGGAGTCTTGCCAAACTCCATGTTTGGTTCCGGGGCTGGCTCTCCGTCGTTGGCCGGGACGGGGTCCTCGTTCATCATATCCGGGACCTCGTCGTCCGCCTCTGGGTCCTCATCCTCGTGATCCAGGTTCAAGTCTTCACCGGCTGCTGGCAAGGGCAAGTACGTCTGCAGAATCTCGGCCGTCGGAACGAGGTCCTCGATGACCTGCATGATGTGCTTGGTAAATCGCTTGGTCAGGTTCTCGTTCCTCTCAACTTCCGAGTGAAATTCTGTGATGACATACGGGTCCTCGTACAGATCCTTGGCACACGCCTCGTAGCACCGCTGGACAAACACGTCATTTTGAGGGAGCTTGATGCAAATCTTTTTAGACTTTTTGTCGGTCCGGATCGCACTGAGAATCTTGACGTGGATGACAAAGACGGCCGCAAGCAAGTTGGGGAACAGGGGTTGAGCCTTGACGATAGCCTCCGTATTTTTGAGGGAAATTGAAGAGTTCCAGGTCTTGATGGCCCGCAGGAGCTCCTGGAACACGAGGGTCACATTCTTGCTCTTTTTGTCCTGGACCTCCTTCTTGGCCTCGAGCCATATTTCCCAGAATGCAGTAATCATCACGGGAATCATGGCGTCACAGAGCTTTTTGGTAAACCGGCGTTCGGACTCGTTGAGGAGGTCCATTATTGATGTGCGTCTATTATTTCTTCCGAAGCTTTTGCGCAACTTTTTGAAGGTTCATAAGACCTGGGAGAATATCGACAGGGTCATCATCTATTATGACTGTCTCGTCCCGTCGGGTCACTGGCCGGTCCCACGTGACGCGGAGATGGACCGGTCCCGTGAGCTCCACACCGTATCCGAGTTTTATCAACTGACGAGCCATGTACGTCACCGCCTTGGCCAAGTCGTACTTGGGAAAGCCGATGACGAACGGGGGGACCATGAGATCCGCCGTCTTTTGACCGAGCTCATGGGACACGCGAATTTTGCGCGAGAATTGCTCCAGGATGGCCCGATACGTCTCCTTTTTGACATCGGCCCGGGCCTTTTCCATTGCGGCCACTTCACTGGCACTCAATACACTCATATTTTTGACGCGGAATTTGTGCTTTAGCGTCTGTACGCATCAAGGGGCGGGGTGGTGATGGGCTGAGACAGGGCGTACTTGAGCTGCTTGTCTATGGCGTCCTGGATCTCCTTGTACGGCTGGTACATGTCAGGCTTGTACGCCTTGGCATAGTCAGATACGACCGCCTCTTTTTGGGTCAAAATATCGACGTTCCCATCCTTGGTCACACGCGCCTGAACATCCAGCTGGGTCCCGTAAAAGTGACGCGTGTTCATGAACATGAAACGGGACAGATATGTGCCGTCCCCTTGGTGGTTAATGAATATCGTCTCAAGGGGCACAAAGTCAGGGTTCTTGGTTTGGATAGACTCGATGATACTCTGGGTCACGTCAGGCGGGACGCGCTCGGCCGTGATGTACTCCTGACTGTACTCGGAGCCTGAGCTCTTCGAATTCCAGATCAAAAAGAGGGCGATGGCGGCAAGACCGAGGATGCTCGCGTCAGCCTTCATATTACTAGGAACTGCGAAAAACTTCAGGGCCAAAAAACTGGCTTGGTAGTAGGAATGGCTCTACTGGTCTATTCAGACAAGTGCAAATGGTCTATGGATATCATGCAATACATCAAGAGTCAGCCGTCCCTTCTTGAGATTGTCCGGTTTCACAATGTGACTTCACAAGGAGTCCCGTCGAAGAAGATTACAAAGGTTCCGACTCTCGTGACCAACGACGGGGTCATGAAGGTGGGCGGGGAAGTCAAGGCGTGGCTCCAGTCCATGATACCCGCCGAGTTTGAATCGTGGGACGCTCCGGCGAGTTTCGTCACAAACCTCGACGGAACGGACGCGGCCCAAAACATGTTTGAACTTGATCGGTACGGGGAGACACTCCAGCCCCGACTCACCCCCGAATTGGAGGAGAAAATTGCGATGAGTGTTACTGACGCGTTCCAAAAGGCTAGATAGAGAATTGGGATCCCTAATTGCCAAGGATGCATCTTAAAACGATTCAAGCATCCGCACTCAAGTCGGTATTCGAGGTCCTGAAGGACATTATTAACGATGTGAATGTGTACTTTACGGCCAAGGGGATGAATATCCTGACACTCGACACGGCCCGAGTCACGCTGGTCGATATGACCCTCGGGTCTGAGAACTTTGAAGAGTACGTGTGCCCCGTGCCTATTGCTGCAGGACTCAACATGACCACAATGTACAAGCTCCTCAAGTCCATCTCGGGCACGGACACGTTGACCATCGATGTGCACGACAGGGACTATATGGATATTTTCATCGAAAATCCCGTCAAAAAGTCTTCGACCAAGTTTCGTCTCAAGCTCCTGGACATTAATGAGGACATTCTCGACTTGCCGGATATTCAGATGAACGTCGTGACGACTATTCCGTCCATTGACTTTCAGCGCATCACCCGCGATATGGGGAACTTGGCTCAGGACATGGCCATCATCCGTGAAGGGACCAAGTTGACCCTGAGTTGCAAGGGTGACTATGCCGAGCAAGAGACTATCCTCGAGTTTCCCGAGTCTGTTGGACGATCCGGGTCGGTATTTAGCCTCAAATATATCAACTTGTTCACCAAGGCGACCAACATGTGTGCAAGCGTTCAACTCATGCAAGACTCGAAGAATGAGAATATGCCCATCATCTTCAGGTACACCATTGCAAACCTCGGCGACCTCAAGTTTTACTTGGCACCAAAGGCGGACTAGGCCAAGAGCACGGTCCCTCCGACGACGGCGGCGATGCCCGCAATCTGCTTGGGTGTCAGAGCCTCCTTGAGTACCAGGAAGGCCAGGCCAGCGACAAAGATGGGTGCAGTGCTCGTGAGCGCCGTGACCACTGAAATCTGACCGTGTCGAATAATAGAAAAGTACAGAATATTTGCAATAAAACCAACGACGATGGCCCCGAGAAGGACCAAAATGATTGGGACCACGAGCTCACGAATCTCTTTCAGTATGAGTTCCTGGTGCCAGCCGAGATACAACAGGCTCAGCACAAAGTACCCTATGGATGTCACGACCATGAGCGTGTGGTGACTCAGGGCTTGGGCGACGTGCTTCTGGGCCACAATCTGGAGACCCGTCAGAGCCGCGACCAACAGGGCCGTTCCAAGAACCGGAACCATCTTATTTAAAAACAAGAAAATAGTAAGAGTTTATGGAGGCTCGGTATAAAGAAAGACTTGATGCCTGCCAAAACGAAGATGAAAAGGTGAGTTTTTTATTAAGTTGTGTCCCCGTGCTTCTCGAGTACACGAAAAGCGAGGCTCCCCCGAGCGAAGTGACCACTCGGGTCGCAAACCTCAAGGTTTCTTCACGAAAAGGTGTCCAGCGTGGAGAAATTTACAAAAAGTACATGCGAGAGGTTGAAAATGACTGGGACATGCACCCCAAAACACAGATGCACGAAAAGCCTTGTCGTCAGTGTGGAAAAATGTACACTCGAATATTTGATGATATCACGTCAGACGAGATATGCACAGAGTGCGGATCGGTAGAACACGTCCTCGGCGAAAACGTGGGTTTCAAGGATGAGCAAGACCGGGAAAATAACGTCGTGTATTCATACAAGCGTGAGAATCACTTTAACGAATGGATAAGTCAGTTTCAAGCAAAAGAATCGACGAGTGTCCCAGTGGAAGTTATAGAGCAACTTCGGTCAGAGTTTAAAAAGATGAAGATAAAAGAGCTCTCGGACATTACACATGAAAAAGTCAGAGAGCTCCTCAAGAAACTCAACAAGGCCAAGTACTATGAGCACGCACCGTACATTACGACTATTCTAAACGGGATCCAGCCCCCTACCATGACGCAGGCCCTCGAGGATAAGCTCCGACTCATGTTCCACGTCATACAGGCCCCGTTCGAAAAGCACAAGCCTGCAAATAGGAAAAATTTTCTAAGTTACTCGTACGTCCTGTACAAGTTTTGCGAGTTGCTCGGCGAGGACGACTACCTCCCGTGCTTCCCGCTCCTCAAGTCGAAGGAGAAACTGTACATTCAGGATCAGATTTGGGAGAAGATATGTAGAGAACTTCAGTGGGAGTTTTTGAAGACAGCGTGATCACTTCGAATTCCATGGGTGAATTGCGATCAGGAAAGTTGATGAGACATCCAGTCTCGAGACCAAGGAGCTTGAGATAATTCCGGGTCTGAATTCGGTACGCATCCGTAAGGCGCGCGACCGACTTGAGTTCCAGAACGACCGAGTTGCGTAGGATGAGATCGGCCCGAACGTGTCCCACGTTTTGGCCCTGGTAAAAGACGGGGATGATGCGCTCCGTCTCGTAGGGAACCCCTTCCGACCGAAGCGCCACTTCAAAGGCGCAGTGGTACACGGACTCTGAGTATCCTGGACCGAGAGAGTCCCATATGTGTTGGGCCAAGCGCCTCACTTCACTTTCCATAAATAACTATCAAGAGCACAAAAGCTATAAGCTGGAACCGCAGGACCCAAACAGGCCAGCCTCCGTCCGTCTCGCGACAGTGCCAATCAGGGTTCAACGTGAAAAAGGCGTCAACAAGAAAGCCGACCACGAGCCCGAGGACCAAGAGGGGCTGGGTAATGCGTCTGGTGAGCGCGAGTCCGAGCGCCACCAGAAACATGAGTGCGGCCATGCCATCTTTGACTTGACCAACCTTCATTTATATTTCTTCAGAAATTAGCCGAGACGTGCAAGGAGTTCAGTGTTTGTAGGCAACCGTCGAACCGTGTGCTTCTGCACGGACGCTGGCAAAGTCAAACGCTTGACGGGAGCACCGGCACCGATACGCAAGGTCCGAGCCGCAACCTGGCGCGACCGAGACCGGGACCTGGAACGAGACCGTCCACGGGCCCGGGGCGCCTCGAGCGCGTGGCGCGTCGTGTTACCCGCCAAAGTCAGCACTTGCTCGGCGTTCCCAGTCAAAAGCACGTTGACGGTCCGGCGAACGTTACGCACGATGGGCGGAATAAAGTGTGAAATGACGGCCAAAAAGGCGATGAATATGGTCCACGACACGTACATGTCAATCTGGGCCCGGGCCTTGTTGACGGAGGCTTCCATATGCACAATCTGACGGTCCACGGCGTCTATGCTCCGGCTCGTGACCGACGCGGTGATCCATCGAATAGCCAACAAGGGATTGGCCGCCGCCGCTCCGGCTCCTACGACGTTTATGATGCGCGTGCGGCTCGGGGCGGCGTTCCACGCACGTTGGGCCCACGAGCGAGCGTTGACCGTGGCGTTCCCTGCAGGAGTCGCTACGAACGCCTGAGCACCTCCACGGGGAGGACTCGGCCAGTGTGTAGCGGCCGTGGCGACTGCGGCCGTGTATCCTAGCGCCAAAAGGAGTCGCCGAAGAGTCGAACGACTCAGAAACGACAAGGCAGGACCGCGGTGCCTCCGAAGGACCCGACGCACGGACGCTTCACGGCCTCGGCTGTTACTCAGGGCGTCCCGAATTTCCGTCTGAAAAGCGAGACGAGCGTTGTGACGGACTGGTGACGCCGACATCTTACTGTCTAGTGACATTATTTATAGGCGGCGTCCAAAACGAGACGCGTACTTGGACCGGATCCACATAGCGTCCGCCTTGTAGATGCGAGACGCACGGGGCAGGGTCCGCTTGGTCAGGGTGCTGATGGCCACGAGACGGCGCATCACGCTCAGGGGCTTCTCACCCTTGGAGATGCCCTTTGAGAGCGCCTTGTGACGGTTGGTCATCGCCTCGACCGGGTGGTACCCGTACTTGGTCAACATACCACCCTTGAGCTTGCCGATGAGCTTGGAGCCCTTCCCGGCCGCGCCGACATCCGGAATGGGCGCGGCACGCACGCGGGTCTTGCCCGGTTTGCGCACGTACGAGTACGACGTGCCATCCTTGCGACGCACGGTGATTCTCTTCCGAGAACGGACCTGGGTGTACCCGGAACGCATGATACTCTTCATATTGTTACTAGACCGTGAGAAAATCCTGAGAGGAAGAGCCGGAGCTTCACCTCCTGACTCATACCGAAATCGAACGCCTCATCACACTCGAGGCGTATCGCTGGATACTCGTAGACGTGACGCAGGGCCATGGTTGCGCGGAGCATCTGGGTCGCATAACTCCGGAGGTCTCGAATCTCTGGGTACCGCGTGATGACCATCCCAATGGTCAAAACAGACTCGATCGGTTTCCCGAGAAACGGGGCCCCTGGGGTCGCCTCGACCGTCCCACCGTCTATGTAGTTCCAGTTGTCTTTCAATTTTACACTGGAAATGAGGAACGGGACGGCGACCGAGGCGCACAGAGCATCGAGAACGCTCATAGAAGGGGTCGTGTCGACCGAAAAGTACACCGTCTTCATCGAGTCGACGCAGTACGACGCCACGTGGAGCTTTATCGGGTACCAGTCCCAGAGGTCTTTAAAAGTGATGTCCTCGCGATCCATAAAGCGCTGGAACGTGCTCTGGAACACCTTTCTGAGCTTGGCGTGTGACACGAGGCCATAATTTTTGAGGAAAGACGTCAAATTTGGTTTCATAATCTGTTTCACGGGCACGTCGATGGAATAGTCCAAAACCTTGGTCAAGTCTCCTTTCGTCGCGCAAAACAGGCAGGCCAATAAGGCACCGGCTGAAGCTCCTGAAATCTCTTCGAGATCCTCGAGCTGTCCGGTTTGTTTTAACTTGGTCAAAGCACCTAGAAACGTGAAATAGCCCATGGCTCCTGGACCAATCACAAGGTACTTGACCATTCTACATTTTCAAGAGGAATTTAGTAGTACTGGGGGAACGTACCGCGCAGCAGAGCAAAGACGATCGCAAAGACCAGAGTGTGCGCACCCACGGCCAGAGCACTGGTCTGACGGCTCATAAAGACGCCAGCAGAGCCCGGGGGCAGAGTCAGAAGGATGCCCGGAGTCAGGAGCACGAACAGCAGAGCCGGCACGACCAGATCGGTGGTGGTCAGGCTGACGCGCAGGACGTACTTGGCAATGGCCCAGTACACGACGGCCAGTACCACGGCGTGCACCAGGGCCTGGACGGGCAGACCGGCACCGCGAGGCAAAGCCAGAAGCATACCCGGGCTCAGGATGGCAAACAGGAGGGCCGGGGCCAGCACCTTGGGTCCAGTGATGTCGAACATTTGATATTATTCCACATTATATTTGAACCAGCCCGTGAAGTGCTCGCGGTCCACACGCTCCCTGATGACCTGGATCTTTGCAATCTCGTCCCACATCGCGAGACACGTGGGACCCGGCTCGTCGGTCGTGAACCATGGTACTGGATTGATGACGAATTCTACAAATGAATTGTACGTGGTCTTGACCGGAAGATATTGAGACTCGAGCCAGTACCTGATGGTCATCCAGCCGTTCAGAAGCTCCTGTGAGTACACGTCTTGCCAGTCTTCCGGGTCCAGCTGAGAGTCAAAGTCGTCCGAGTCGTCCGAATCATAGGCGTAATGGTCGCCTGCATACGCGTCACGAGAATACTCATCGTTGACGCCCATTTTTACTTGAGTATATTACGTCACAGATCCTTAAGCCCTGTCACGGACACGGAAGGCGTCTCCTTGGTCGGTGCCGCGTCCTGGATGGCGTTCCAGGCCCCCTCGACCTGGGCCTCGTTCCCTCCGAAAAACTTGCGCAGACCCTCGAGAATGACATTCTTGGTGATGGCACCCTTGGTCTTTTTCGTCTTCAAATTGACCTTGACCTTCTCCTTGACCTTGACGGTATCAATCTCGTTCTGCTTCATGTGTGTCGTCACAAACTTGCGAAGATCCTTCTCACGCTTGTTCAAAACGCTGAGATCTTTGCGAGCTGCGGCCAACTGGGCCTTCAAGGTGACCCACTCAGTCATGGCGTTCTTAAAGTCCATTTCTGAAAGGACGCGTTATTTTTTTAACTATTTGATGGCGCGGGGAATGACGGTCAAGTCCGCAGGACTTGGGCTCGAGGTGGGGCGGACAGTTCCTTCGGAACTGGACTAGGCGTACTCATTATCAATCTCAAACTTCGGGCGCATGACGTCCGGAGGAATGGTGCTGAGGTTGAAGATGCTCACTGGGGTGCGGGGGTTCAATGGCTCGCTGCGGAAGTCGCGGTTAGCGTTACGCAGGTTGCCGCCCAGAGTCTCGGGGTACCCAATCTGGCTGCGAGGGTCCAGGTAGTTCTGTCCAGACAGGATAGCATCCGGGCTGAACTGGCCAAAGTCCTCGGTCTGGACCACCTCACGGGGAATCAGAGCTGCGGACGTGGCCGGGGCCGGCTTGCCTGCACCAGTGGCAAAGTCGGCCGGCATCAGACCCGCGGAACCCTGGATGCCCGCCTCCCCACCCGATGACTCGCGGCCCTGGGACCCCGTCGCGCCAATGGCACCGTACAAGGTGTTCCCAAGGTTAAAGCCGGTCGGGCCGGAGGGGCTGTGCGAGTACCCGCTGCGCCGCGGGCTGACCAGAAGCAGAAGAATGACGGCGGCCAGAACCAGTATCGCCAGGCCCTTGCGATCCATTTTATACTAAGTTCGGATATTTTTTCCCGTCAGTCCAGGTAATCGGCCGGATTCTCCTCGACCTCGGGCTCATCCGTGAACATGTACTCCTGGGGCAAAACCTTGGACACGGGCGTGCGGACACGGACCTGGACCACGCGCCAGATGGGCCCAAAGGACTTTTTCAGGAACCACAGGCCTGAGAGCTCGAGGACCACGTCACACTTGGTACCCGACTTGACATCCTCGAGCTTCAGAGGTTGCTTGGCCGTGTCAAACGCGAGCGTCACCACCTCACCGCGCAGAACGGCCAAGGACGTGCCAAGGACGCCATCAGTCACGCTCTCCTGGAAAGCGCTCACGATGGTCTCGTCGCTGAGCTCCTTGCCGAACCACTCCTGCTTGTGCTCCTTGGCCTTGGTCAGAATCTCCTCGTCGATGCTCGTGAACAGGGCTGCGTCAGCCACCTCAAAGTTGGGGTGGCGGGCATCGAGATTGTCCTGGAGCGTCAGACCGTTCACCTGGTGGCGAACCGCCGATCCGTTCGATGTAATCTTCAGAAAATACCGACCATCGGGAAGCTTCTGAGGCTTGGCGTACTCCATCACTGTATTATGTACTAATTTCTTCTTTAATATTAGATGGACGCAACGTGCAACCAGGAGTTTCTCAATAAGGGGTGTGTTTGTTTGGCAGACCCCCTGGATCCCTGGGCACAGATTTGCGCCTTCATAGACCGTCAGACGGGTCTCGTGTATCCGTGCAATACGGGATGCTGCGTCCCGAGATGTTCAAACATAGGACAGTCTCAGAATTTGGAGATGGAATTGCACAGGACTGGAGGCGTCGCACTTCCTGATGGCTTTGGCAAGAACATGGGGAATGGGGGCGCCTCGAGTGGTGGGACGGCGGGCGGGACCCCTATTCTTCCTCATCAATCCAAGATAACATCGACCCAACAGAATGACTTTGGAGGGGCCCGACCCCCTCCTGACGTCAAAGTCTGGGAAGTGTTGATGAAACTTGCTCTATTTTTAGTCATCATCTTTTTGGCCGCTGGGTTCCTGGACTAAACGGACTTAAAGGCCAGGGTACCACATACAGTAGAAAATGGCCACCCCTACCCCCGTGACTCTCGAGACTCTGGACAAGAAGATTGAGGCTCTGCGCAAGGATATCCGCAAGATTCGTCAGTACATCGAGGACCCGTCGGGTGAGAAGGCGGCGGCCCGTACTGCAAACAATGGGTTCAACAAGCCCCAGAAGGTGTCTCCTGAGCTGCGCGAGTTCCTGGGTCTGGGCCCCGATGAGCTCATCTCTCGTGCTCAGGTGGGCAACCACATGAACAAGTACTTTGAGGCCCACGGTCTGAAGGAGGGTCAGAAGATCAACATGGATGACAAGCTGAAGGGTCTGCTGGACGTTCCTCCTGACATTCAGCTGACGTTCCTGAACATCCAGCGGTACATGAACAAGCACTACATCAAGGAGCCCAAGCCGGAGGTGACCGAGAAGAAGCCCCGGGCGAAGAAGGAGACGGCGCCTGCGGCGACCGAGGCGGGTCCCTCTGACGCTGCTGCTCCTCCGAAGGAGAAGAAGTCTCGTCCGAAGGTTGCCAAGGCTTAAAAATCTAAACACCTTGTAAACAAAGATGGAAACGCCACCTGAACTCTCCAGGGAGTACCTGAATGAGTTGGTGGGTACAAAAATCAAAAACATCGACTTGTATCGTCGAGCTTTCACGCACAAGTCAGCCACGAAACGTTACTCGGGGCTGACTGGTTCCTATGAAACTCTCGAATTTATGGGAGACTCTGTGTTGGGTTTCGTCATTACGAAACACCTTTTTGACCTTCATGAGAAGGAGCAGGAAGGCTTTCTCACGAAGGCCCGGACGAAGATGGTCAGGGGCAAAACCTTGTGTGAAATATCGAAGCGTTTGAAGTTGCACGAACACGTGCTCATGGACCAGAAGGGCGAAATGAACAACTGGACGACGAATGACCACATTATGGAGGATGTCTTTGAGGCGCTCGTCGGCGCCATCTACCTGGACCTTGGGATGGTCCACGCCCGGAACTTCATTCTTGGGATCTTTTCCAAGGTGGAGACGTCTCTGGCTGACGACAACTACAAGGACCAGCTGATGCGTTGGTGTCAGGCTCTCAAGTACGCCTTGCCCGAATACCGAGTCGATGGCAACATCAACGGACAGTTTTTCATCACCGTCATCGTCGAAGGCCTAGAGTGTGGCTCCGGGTTCGCCTTGACGAAAAAGCAGGCTGAGCAAAACGCCGCAGAGATTGTGCTTAAAACTGACCCTCGTTTTAAAAATAAGAATGTCCCTCGAAAAACCTATAACAGTTCAGCGAGCCCATGAGCTGCTCTCGGCCGAGTATGCTGAGCAACGCACGCCCGAGTGGCTCGCGCTCCGTGAGAACATGATCACTGCGAGCGACGTGGCAAGCGCCATCGGAGAGAACCACTACGAGTCCCCTGATGCCTTTGTGAAGAAAAAGGTGCTCCGAACGACGTGGGCCGGGAACGCCGCCACGGCCCACGGAACGGCCCTCGAGCCTCTGGTCCGTGAACTGTACGACCAAAAGACCGGACGCAAGACGAGGGAGATTGGTATCGTGCAACACCGGGACTACCCATGGCTCGGCGGATCTCCAGATGGAATCACGGAGGACGGATTACTGATTGAAATTAAGTGCCCTCTGACCAGGAAGATTGAGCCCAAGGTCCCGAAGCACTACTGGCCCCAGGTCCAACTCTTGCTTGAGGTGACTGACCTTGAGGAGTGTGACTTTGTGCAGTACCGCCCAGCAAAGGATGAGAATTCCGAACCAGAATTCGTCGTGGTCCGGGTCCAGCGAGACCGTGAGTGGTTCAAAGAGCGTCTACCGGCCATCCAGGCTGTCTGGGGTCGCGTCCAAAAGGGTCGGGTCGAGGGCCTGTGTGAACTTCTCGATGACCCGGTTCCGTGGGACGATCCCAAGTTTAAGAATGAAATTGTATGTGAACTAGTAGATGGCGACCGTGGAGGAGGCGTGGACACAGGTTCTGGCGACCAAGATGCCGACGTGTGCCCACAAGAACAAGTTTCTCAAGTGTCGTGAGTGTCTCGGGTCTTTTTGTGCAAAGTGCATTCAACTCGAGGTACACGAATGCCCCAAGTTGAATGAACGGTCAAAAACCGAAAAGGAAAATTTAGCTTCAAAATTGGTGAAAGTTGTCGCCCCCAAAGTTACTTCTTTTTAGAAGTGACGTACAAAACCATGATGAGGAGGACGAGCAGGATCAGGAACGAATTGTCGCGGAAAAATCGTTCAATGGCTTTCTGACTCGCCCCTCGAGCCCCGTCCCCTCCCTTGCCCATCCAGGGCCACGGAAGGTACGGCCGGTACCACGACACGGTACCGTCAGAGTACTCAAACTTTCGCGCTGGGAACGGCCGAAAAGGCGCGGGCTTAGACTCAGACTCTTTAACGTACATCGGGCCTGAGAAGTTGAAGTTCATGTCCCCATCGAGGTCCGGGCGACCGCTGGTCTCCATGGGCGTCTCGTCAATCTGGGTCGTGTACGAGCCATCCATGGGCAAGTTCTTCGGGAAGCCATCGGTGTTGACACCGTACGCGCCAGACCACGTGTACGGGTTGATGTGGTTTATGTGCAGATCATCGCTGATCATATAGGCCGTCGCCATATTAATACACACTTACATTATTTTTGTATGTTTTGGTCTGGACCTTCTGCCGATGGAGTTCCCACATCGTGTCAAGGTCGATGTTGAGCATGTGGGCTAACTGGAAGAGGTAACTGAACACATCACCCATCTCCATCGCCACGTCGATACCCCGGTCCTTCTTCAGTCCCGTCTTTTTGTAAATCCTCTGGTTCTGGCGAATACTCGAGGCGAGTTCACCCATCTCCTCATTGAGGAGCATCCACACTATGCTTACGGGAGCCTTGTCCCACCCCTTGACTCGACAGAGAGCTGCAGTCTCATCCTTGAATTTATTCATTAACAAGTTTACGTGGCACTGCTCTAAGCTCTGTTAATCTTGGACACGAGACGTCGGCTTTTGAAAACGATATAGGCCGCCAAGAGCAGCGCCGTGAGTTCGGCCAAAAGCTTCCAATTTTCGACTGATTTTCTCGAGTACATTTTCTTTTCGGCCCATGGTTCGACCACCCCGTTACTGAAGAGCTTCACGGAGCGTTCGATGGCAAAGAAAATGAAGAACCCGATGAGGATATCATCGAGGGCTTTGACCATCCCTTTCTATGGTCTGTGGTTTATTTTTTCGCAGAGAGGATGTACCACGTGGCGCCGACGCACACCACGGTTCCCATAAGACCGAACAAACGCGAGCACGGAGTCGGGTGGTTGATGGGGTCGTCCGTACTACACACGCTCGTTTGGAACCAGCCGAGGGTGCACAGGGCGAAGCAGCACAGGAACAGAATAGTCAACACACGCATTTATATCTAGAAAGATATTTTCGTGTTGTACGGAAGCTTGTTTCCATAGGTGCTCGTGCTGATGGGCACGGCGAGGGGCACGGGGTTGGCCGAGATGTCGCGCATGTACACGAGCTGCTGAAGCATTCCGGTCGAAATAGTCGAGGTGGCCTCCTTGACCACTTGCTTGTTCATACGGGACACCTGGCCAGTCACTTCAGACATTGGGTCCTGGACCAGGTCCGTGTACACCTTGCGCATAAGGGCCTGAAGGTCAAAGTCGTTCTGGCGCTTGATGGTATAGCCCGTCTTTTCCCGGATGGCCGAGATGATATCGTTGTGGATCAATTCCCGATTGAATTCCGAAAAGAAAGCCAAACTCAAGGGTGTCTGAACACCGAGGCGTTTCACACGCTCGTCCATTGAGATAAACTGGGATAAAAATACTCGGCGCTTTGTTAACAATGAGGGTCATCAAGCGCTCTGGTGACCATGTGGAGATGCTCTTCGACAAGGTGACTCGGCGCATCAGCAAGTTGAACGCGCCTCCGGAGTTTGAGCCCCTGAACGTCCAGCCGGACAAGGTGGCCCAGAAGGTCTTTGCGTCCCTGTATGACGGCATTTCTACAAGCGAAATCGATACCCTGAGCGCCGAGGTGGCTATCGGGATGATCACCGAGCACCCGGACTACGAGACCCTTGCGATGCGCATCACCGTCTCGAACCTCCAAAAGACGAGCCCCAAGTGCTTCTCGGACTGTGCTCTCGCACTCCACGCCAAGGGGGTCCTCAGCGACGAGTTTATGAAACACATCAAGCTCGAGATGGACTCGTGGATCCAGCCGAGGCGCGACTATGACTTTGGGTACTTTGGTATCAAGACGCTCCAAAAGGGCTACCTCTTTCCGGGTGAGACGCCCCAGTACATGTTCATGCGTGTGGCCGTGGGCATTCACGGAGACGACTACCAGCGCGTCCGTGAGACGTACGACCTGATGTCTCAGAAGTTCTTCACACACGCCACCCCTACATTGTTCAACGCCGGCACGAACCGTCCGCAGATGTCCAGTTGCTTTCTGGTGGCGACCAAGGATGACTCGATCGAGGGCATCTATGATACGCTCAAGGAGTGTGCGCAAATCTCCAAGTGGTCTGGAGGTATTGGTATTCACTGCTCGAACGTCCGTGCGGCCGGCTCGCGAATCAAGGGGACAAACGGCGTGGCCGACGGTATCGTGCCTATGCTTCGCGTGTTCAACAACACGGCTCGGTACGTCAACCAGGGTGGTGGGAAACGCAAGGGCTCGTTTGCCGTGTACCTCGAGCCGTGGCACGCTGACATTATGGAGTTTCTGGATCTGCGCCTGAATCAGGGTGACGAGGAGGCGCGGTGTCGCGACCTGTTTACGGCTCTTTGGGTTCCTGACTTGTTTATGCAAAAAGTTGAACAGGATGGCGACTGGTACCTCATGTGTCCTAATGAGTCCCCGAACCTTCAAAACGTCTATGGCGAA
>Ga0214172_1000020_pt1 | contig 100689 bp, 99 predicted proteins | sample TroBogEpilimnion_29_FD_153010 | JGI IMG/M metagenome (GOLD analysis project Ga0214172, IMG submission 153010) | Freshwater microbial communities from Trout Bog Lake, WI - 12JUL2007 epilimnion | ecosystem: Environmental > Aquatic > Freshwater > Lake > Epilimnion/Euphotic zone | place: Trout Bog...
GCCCCCCCCCCCCCGGTAAGGATTCTTTTTGGCGCAAAACCCCTCATGCGAGTGACGGAACTCGTTTGTTTTCGCATGAATGAGGTTTTTTTTGATGATTCTACCGACCGTTTTAAGGGGTAGCGGATTTGTTGACTATCGGGGAGGATCGCAAAACCCATTCGTCATCCATCCCGAGACTAAAATCCTGAGGCTCCTCGATCCCGAGGCTCTTCGATGGCATTGCTCCTCGATCCTGAGGCTGTTTGGTTACATCGCTCTTCGAACCCGTGCTCTTTGATCCCCTTTGACTGGGGGCGGTTTTTGATGACTAGCACGATTTCAGCCACGATGGACACCTCCGGTTTGAAAACGGTGATCCCGGACCTGGTGGCCTATGGCCGGCGGACGATGCGGGAGCAGTGCGTGACGAGCATGGGGATGATTTTGCAGGATGCGCAGACCTGGACGCCGTTTGTGGACATCGGGCGGATGGATCAGGAGTTGGATGCGCCGGCCGAAAATCAGCGGCTGGCGGCGCTGGGGTATTCGCAGGGGGATGCGATTGTCCTGGCTCGGGCCGCGCCGGGGTCCAATTTCAACCGGATGACGGGCGGCCGGTGGGCGATCACGCTGCCCAAGACGGCGAGTATGCGGAACTTCGGGCGGGCGTATGGGTCTCAGAACGGGGCGCAGATGTTCCTCGATGCGGTGATTCGTCCCATCATGGAGCGGATGCGGGCCTCGCGCCATTCCTCCGGGCATTTCCTGCAAGCGGGTTACAAGGAAGCGCGGGATTACTGCGTGCGGAGCGAGTTCTTCAAAAACCGTTACCGGAAACAGTCCGGCAAGGCCAACGACAATCCGCTGAACACGCTGGACAGTTCCGACTTTGGCGGCACGGAGATCGTGATCGCGGGCGACCATTGCGCGGTGGTTTCCACCAACGACGTGGGCGAGGGGGGGTCCACGGCGCTCCTGGATGCGGAGCATCGCCGGGCGTTGATCGCCTATGGGTCGGGGCCGTTGCAGGATGCGGTGGACAAGGAGGCGGCGGCGTGCGTGACGGAACTGCGGCGCCGGATCGGGGAGAGTTGGCCGCTGTTCAATGAAATGCTCAAGTAGCTTTGACTTCGGGCCATTTTTGAATGTCGAACCTCCGCGATAAGAATGACCGGGCCGTGCGCGCCTATATTGCCGCTGTGATCCCGGCCGGAATGCCGATTTACATCTCCCTGGACCCGGAAACGCGGGACATCACGGAAGGGCCGGGCCTGGTGGACGTGCAGAGCGGGACGGGGACCGAATCCCCCAGGGGCACCGGCAACTACACCTTTCAGGTCCGCATCCGGGCAATTGTGCCGGCCGTGACGCAGGCGGGGCAGCAGCCCAACGACAATCACGCGGCCCTGGGCGCGCTGGTGGATGCGCTGTTCGACCTCCTGCACTTATCCGACAACGGCCAGGACTATGCGGCGACCGCGCGGCTGATTACCCAGGCGGGAAATCAACTGACGGTGGACCAATCCGGCGGCACGGAACTGGCGGGGATGCAAAGCGCGAAGGATAACGCCGACATGGGGGCTTATTCGTGCCTGGCGCTGACGCATGAGACCGTGGCCGGCGACAAGCTGCCCACCAAGCAATCCGGCCTGAACTTCGTCGAGGTTGCGACCTTTTCCATGAATGCGGCCGGCTTTGGCGGTTACTGGACTTGAATTTTATGAATGAACCCACCCTCACGCCGCCGGTTGCGCCGCCCACGTCCGAGAAATGGTCCTTCCGGGAGGTCCGCGCCACGCGCGAAAAGATCATCGCGGCCATCCACGATGCCAGGTTGACCGATCCGCAGACCCGGAAGCCGGGCGACCAGCCGCTGCCGGACCCGATCAAAAACTATCTGCTGTGGATTCTGGACCACCTGGAAGGGGACGTTTTTGTTTTGGATGGGCACGTCCATGCGGCCACGAAATCCGAATGGGTGGAGCATTTGCACCTGAAAAAATTCTGCTGACCGTGCCGGCGGGGCGGGGTCGGTTGACTTGTCCGAATTTTCAGAATGAAACAATTTCTTCTCTCCCTGGCGGTCGTGGTGGCCGTGGCCGTGGTGGCCCACTCCACGCCGGTTCTCGTCGGCGGTTCGGCGCTGGTGGTCAACAACACCTCCGCCAATTGCAGTTCCGCCGTGGCCTTTAGCTCGGCGCCCCAGTTAATGCCCTTCACCGTCACGCACAATGGGCTGGCGTCCACCAATGACATCAAAATCAATGTCTCCAACACGGTGGACAATGTGAATTTCACCTACGCCTATACCTGGTATCCCACCTTTACGAATGCCGGCACCGAAGTCATTAGCTCGGCCCCGGTGACGAACTATTGCCGGGCGACGGTCATCACGACCAATTCGCAATCCATGGTCATCAACTACGGCTACTAATTATTTTTATGGCTGATACATCCTCACCCCTGACGCCGGCCCAGGCAATCCAGGCCGCCAATCAAGAGAAACTGGCCGCCCTGGAAGAGGTGTTGTCCGGGCTGTTGCCGGAGGAACGCCGGGCCTATTTCTTTATGCACAAGGACGCCGATTCCCTGAATCTGGTGAACCTGTTATCCGCCCAGGTGGACGCCATCCGCAACCCGGCCGACCGCAAACAATTCTTTATGGCGCATCCCGAACTGGAGGTGCGCTACTCGGCGAACAACTTCAAAAAATAAACTATTATGATCCCTGAAATTCTTGTTGGCCAGGCCGTGTTGCACGGCATTTTGAACGACGGCACGCAGATTGGTTTCAGTCCGTATGCCACGTTTGTTTTGAACAAAGTCACGGGCAATCACACCTTTGAAATGAAGGCGCTGAAAGACGAGACGGATTTCACCTGCGCCATGATCGCCGTGGACGAAGGCAACGAGGTGGACATTGACCTCACGATTTCCGCCGGCACGGCCGGCACCCGCGCGGCGGCGGCGGCGCTGGCGGTCTATCCCAGCCCGTTGCAGTCCCTGACCCTCTCGCACCTGAAAACGCAGGGCGCCTTTGCCAGCATCAACAACACATCCGTCAAACTGTTTGACGGCACGTTCATTTACATGGGCGGCGCCAAGATTGACATGAGCCAGGCCGACTTTGTGAAGCTGACCGGCATGAAGATCAAGAAATGGGCGAACGCGGCGCAGAATACCAGCCTGGGCACGACGGTCACGGGCTAACGGTTTCCAAAAGACATTTCAGGCACGGGCGAAACCAATCGCGCCGTGCCTTTTTCATTATCATGCACGAACAACTCATAGCGCAGGCGGTGATCCCCACGCCCTACCGGATTATGGGCTTGGACATGATGCCCTATTCGCTCGGCAATGAACTGCAACTCTTCCGCGACGCCTCGCCGTTCCTGCTGTTGAATAAAACCGAATTTGACGCACTCGGGTTTGAGAAACAATGCCTGGCGGTCATTCGCGGGGTGAATGTGTGCTGCCGGAAGGCGCCCAGTAAATGGTTCGGCCTCTGGGCCTGGATGTATCGGCCGCGCACGCCGGAAGACTTGGCGCTGCTGGTGGCCGAATTTACCAACTATTTGAACGATGGCCGGCTGCAATACCGGGCGGATCTGCCGCAGGCGGACGATACGCCGACGCGTTTTTTGGGCGAGCCGGAAATCGCGCGCCTCTATCGGTTTGTCTGCGCGAAGATCCCGCGCGAAGAACGGTTGATTTGGGGCCAAACGGCGTGGGATTTCCCGTATTCCTTCGCCAAAATGCTCGCCCAGGGCTACGCGGAGGGGCAGGGCGGCCTGGAAATCTACAACCTCAAGAAAAAGACGCACGACGATTACCACACGCAATGTCAGGAGGGCCGCGAGGCGTGGACCCTCGCCGGTCTGGACCCCCTGAAACGGCGTGCGGCGCTCGAAAAACACCCCATTATCCGCGATTTAGCGGGTTTGGAAGCGGAAGTGGCCACCTTTGAACAGGAAAACCTATGCCCGGCTTAATTGTCACGTTGGACGGCAGCAGCACCGGCTATGAGGCCATGCTGGCGAGGAGTGTCGGGCAGGCGAAAGCCGCCGGCAAAGAAATCAGCCTCTCCCTGAGCCAGCAGATCGCGGTGTTGGAGGTGGCCAAGACCAAAGCCGTCCCCGGATCGCGCGGCGACCTCGCCATTGACCGGCGCCTGGCAGCGGCCCGGACGGAACTGGCCAAGGATACGGAAATCCAGATTTTAGCCATCAAGCGGGCGGCCGGCGTCCAACTGTCGGCCGCCGAAGCCATGCGTTTGCGCGAGGCGGGGCTGGAATATCGGGCGCTGGGCATTGTGGCCGCCGAAACCGAGGCGTGGAAGATCGCGGCCAACAAGCAGGCGATGGCGAAAGTGATTTCCCAGGAACACGAAGCGGCGATGATGCTGCAAGTGGCGCAGGATGAGGAGGTGGCGGCCGTGGAAGCGGCGGAAGCGGCCAAGATCGCCGCCAATCAAGCGGCCATTACGCAGATCATGGCCCAGGAAAAGGCCGCCGGAGTCGTCTATGAGAACGAAAAAGCGGCCGAATTGGCGGCCTTTGATATTTTAGAGGGCGAAAAAGCGGCGGCCGCAGCGGCGGCGGAGGCGGAAAAAGTGTTGGCCAACCAGGCGGCCATTGCCCAGATCATCGCCCAGGAGCGCGCGGCCGGCGCCGTGTATGAGAATGAAAAGGCCGCCGAAGTGGCAGCGGCCGACATTTTGGAAGGGGAAAAGGCGGCGGCGGCGCTCAAAGCGAATGAACTCATCAAATTATCCGACCAGGAAAAGACGGCCGCGATGATCCGGGACACGCAGGGCGCGCTGGAATGGGCGCAAGTGGCCGACGAGGCGCGCACGGCCCAAGTCGCCAAAGAGGCGGCCGAACAGGTCGCCATCACCAGGGCGGCCAATATCGCTATGGTGGCCTCCGTGGCCCAAGCCGGGTCGGTGATGAGCGGATTCGGGCACGGGGGCGGCGCCGGGGGTGGCATTAGCGGCATGATGCGGGAAACGCTGGTGATCTTTCGTGAAATCGGGCGCGGCAATCTGACGCGCGTGCCGGGGTCGTTGCTGCTGTTGCTGCAATACACCGGGCTGCTGAACGCGATGATGAAGAACCAGAAGACGGAGGCGATGCTGGCCGCCGCCGCTGAGGATAAACTGGCCGTCAGCATGTCGCGGACAGCGATGGCCGCCCAGGCCAAGCTCCGGGCCGCGCAATTGGCCGCCGGGATGGATTTGCGGGGGGTGGAACTCAAGGCCGCCGAAGCCGCCGTCGCCACCGCAGACGCCACGGCGCAGTCTATGCGGGCGGAAGCCACGATGCTGGCCGCCGCCGGCTCGGCTAAATCCGCCGATGCCGCCGCCGCCAATATCCTGGCGATGGAAGCCGAGGCCGATCTGGCCATCAAGGACGCCCAGGCCCAAGTGCTGCGGGCGCGCGAATCGGCCGCCGCCGCCGCCGTGGTCAAGGCATCGGCCGGCACGACGGCAGCGGCCGTGTTGATGATGATGCTCCCGGTCCTGCTCTTGGTCGCCGCCATTGTGGCGTGGTATGTGGCCTACAAGGAATTGAGCGAGGCGCTTCATAGGCACAACAACGAAATGAAAATCGCCGAAGAAACGGCCCGCGCCTACAACCTTTCCATCGTGGACACCATCGAGTTGCAGAATCGTTTGACCGAGGCCACCAAGAAAACCACCGATGCCATCCGCAAAATGAACGAGGAAAAAGATCATGCGGTGGAGAACGCGCAGGGCGTGGCGGACGCCATTCGGAGCGAGGCAGAGGCGGCCAGCGCCCTGTATGACGCGGAGGTGAAGGGCAAACTGCTGGACGTGGATATTGCCGAAAAGAGCCATAAAATCAGCGCGGAAGAGGCGACGAAGGAGCGCGCGGCGATCCGGGAGCAGGCGGTGAAGGACAAGGCCGCCGCCAAGCAGGATGAATTGGACGCGCAGGAATCCGCCGCCGACGCCGCCGCTGGCGAGGCGGAAGCGCAGGCCAAGGCCGCGCAGGACGCCTTCCAAGCCGCCGAGGACAAGATTAATAAAGACCCGCGCGGCGTGGACCGTAAGACGAAAATGGTGGAAATGGAAAAGGCGGAAAAGGAATTGCAACGGCAGTTGGAAGCGGCGCAAAAAGCCAATTCCGATGCGCTGACAGGTGGCCTTTTTGGCGGAGTGGATAAAAAAGAGCGGGCGAAAACGCAGGAGGAGATTGACCACATCGAAGCCGCGCTCAAAACCGTGGCCTTGAACAAGGGCAAGCTGAAAGCCGCGATGTCGCCAGACGAGTTGGCGGCGGCGGAGGCAGAACGCATTGCCAATGAGAAAACCGATGCGGCCAAAACCCTGGGGACGACGGCCAACAAAGCCGGCATCGCCGCCGCCACCAACGCCGCGAACGCCCCCGCACAAACGGCGGCGGAAATCGCCAATCTGGAAAAGCAAAAGAAGCTGGATTTGATTAAGGAGGAGGAAAAGAAGCCGGAAAAGAAATCCGGGTCGGCCTTTCAGACCACGGAGCGCGAGCGGATCGGGCTGGGGGCGTCGTCCAGCGTCCAGGTCTCGATGTTGGATTTCACCAAGAAAATTGCCCAGAACACGGCCGAATCCAAGGCCATTCTGCAATACATGCACACGCACCTGAAAGAGGGTGCGGGAGGCTTTGAATAATTATGGCCAATTCATTTATCGGCAATCCGATCATCGTGGGCAATCCCACCCCGCACCGGCAAAAGTGGGGGGTCAAATGGTCGCCCACCTCGGGCGGCGATTGGAGCGCCCACTACACCGGCACCAGCATCAGCCAAATGCTGGCCCTCGCCGGCAGCAATGCGTATCTGGGGCTGAACTGTGACCTGTCCTTTGCCAACAACGTCGCGGAACTCACCATCAGTTCCACCGATCCGGCCCAGGCCGGCTATGCCACGGTGTTCAGCAGCATCACCGACAAGTGGGAGGTCGGCGTGGACCAGGAAAAGCCGGAACTCTTCGAGAACCCCAATTTCCTCTCCCTGTTCGCCGTGCTGGACGCCTCCTATTTCGCCGCCTTTGGCATCTATGTGTCGCATCAGTTTTTCCAATTCGTCAAACAGTTTTCCGAGAACGGCAATCCCACCTGGGGCAAGTTTGTGACGGCGATGCAAACCCAGAACCTGGTGCAGCAGGATGGGACGGACATCCCGCCGACCGGGGCTTACCAGGGGTCCATGTATGAATCCATGAAGGCTCTGGCGACGCCGCTCTGGGGCGGGGTTTCCGCCGGCCTGACCCTGAAATTCTTTGTGGAGGAATACTTTCGCGGGCGCACCAATTTCGCCCACGGCAAATACACGCTCAAGCACACCACCATTGCGCCGCAGACCTATCAGGGCAACGTGACGGATTTCAATGTGGAGAAAATCTATTCCATGGCCCAACTGCTGACGGAGGTGCAAAACTCCGCGCTCTGGATTCTGCCGCTGCCGGGCTATCTGGTCTATAAACTCCTCAACTATCCCGTGCCGGTCAACATGCCGCCGCTGTATCAGTGGGGCGCGCTGAAAATGCGGGCCAATGCCGTGGTGGCCGCCAAGGGGCGCATTGAGATTTCGCAGGAATACCTGATTGACGCCTGCGCCGTGCCGACCTACGGAACCATTTCGTGAAAACCTACACCCCAAAAAAACCGGTGGGCAACGCCGCTGTGTGGACGTGGCGCCGCTGGCTGTGGGATCTGCTGGCCGGCGGCCATTTTCCGCTCAAAGGCGATGGCAACATCACCGTCCAATGGCAGCAGGGGGTTTACCGGATTAGTTCCAAGCCCACGCCGGCCACGGGCGGATCGGGCTTTCCCTGGATGTATCCCACCCATAAGGAACTGGACCCGACGCTGCCCTATGCCGCCGGTTACTGCGCCTATATCAGCCCGTTCAACGATCTGGTGCAGGTCGGCCTCATGGATCTGGTGGATACGGGCGTCATCCATACCGCGATTCCGGGGATCTGGCTGGCCGTCAAAGCCGTGCCGCCCCAGGCAGTGGTGGCCGGCGTGATGAAATACAATGTGCCGCAATTGCCGCTGTTCGGCGCGACGGGCCTGCCGGCCGGCACCCCGCTCAAGGGCGATGCCGACGGCACCGATGTTTTCTGGATCATGCTCTCACCCGCCGGAGTCTGCTTTTAACTCAAACCCTCAACCTTAACCAAAACATATATGTCACAACACGTTTATCTGTTCCAAGTGAATACCCCGCCGGGCATCATCTCGATGCAAACCACCATCGTTGACAATCAGGAAACCAATCTGGATCTGGTGTTGGCAGCGTCCACGGTCAACAAGGAGGTGGACGTGGATTTTCTGAACGCCAACGTCAAATCCCTCATCCTGCAATCCGTGGGCGGGGATTGCACCATCCAATCCAACACCATCGGCGGCTGCGCGGGCGGCACCAACCTGACTTGCACCCGTGTTTCCGGCGCCACGGGCACGTTGCTGGCGGTGAATGTGACCGTGGGGGCCGGCGGCCAAATCACCGCCATGACGCCGTATGGCACCAGCAGCACCGGCTGGGCGGTCGGCCAGCAGTTCACGTTCACGGACCCCAATGGCTCGGTTATCACCGGCACCGTGGCCACCATCACCGGCAGCCGTGTCCTCACGATGACCTGGCCCCTGGGCGATACCTATGTGATGACCGCCGGGCAGACCGCGTTTTTTCTGCCTTCTGTGCTGGGCACCAACCCGTTTCCGACGGCGAATGTGACCAAGCTGTATTTGAACAGCACCAGCGGCACCACCTTTAAACTGCGCTCGATCCTCCATACCGCCATTTGACCTATGCTCATCGGCAGCGGCAACCAGCCTTATCCGCGCGACTGTCCGCAGGACTGTCAGTTTGGGCCGCTTTTTCAGCATGGCCGGCTCAATTACACGGCGCTGCGCAAGGTCAATACGACCACCGTGAGCCAGTGGCCGGATGGGACGGTCATGCTCAACGCGCCGCAGCCGCCGGCCGAATCCTATGCGTTCCGCATCCCGATGGTCGGCCATTGTGAGCCGGGGCCGGACGACCTCATGCCGGGGCCGTGGATTAGCGGAGGGCAATATAACTTCACCTTGCTGCCGGGACAGCCGGCAACCGCACCGGGACAAACCTTCACCAATCCAAAGATGTTGACGGCCGTGGCCGTGGCGGCGGGCGGCTCGGGCTATGTGGCGGCGGATGTGGGTAAAGTGCTGGCCATTTCCGGCGGCAAAGTAACCCCCGGAAACTCTATGTCCTATATTAAAATCGCCAAGGTGGTGGCCGGCGCTGTCACCGCCGCCCTGATTGTCCAGCGCGGGAGCTACCTCACCAATCCGGCCTCCCCCAATGCCACCCTGGGCGGCGCGACCGGCGCGGGCGCTACCTTCACGTTGACGTTTGCCAACGAGACCACGAATTTTTCCAAATGTGAAAAAACGGGGTTTAAGAATCTAGCCGCGCTCCGTCAATGGCACGGCACCTTTGGGTTTTTGTCCCATGATCCAGCGGGGAGTTCCAAAAGCCTTTGTCCTACGCCCATCGCGGATCTGAATGGGAATCCGCCGTTCTCAAAGGCGAGTGACCCTGGCCAAGGGGGCTACCCCGGCAGCCCACCCTGCGACTGGGTGCCGACATATAGCCTGCCGGGCTATGAACCGCCCCAAGCCGCCGCCGACCAGACCAAATACCTGACCGTCACCTACGGCATTTCCTATTACAATGCGGCTACGGGCAATAAATACAATGACTGGGATACCAGTTGGGCCTCGGGCAGTATTTCGGTGGACCCTGATTCCGGGGAAATCACCAATTCAGTGGTTTCCCATGAAGATCAATACACGCAAGCCGTGACCAACCCCGGCGATCCGGTGGCGCCCGTGCTGCTCAGAAAGAGTATTCACGGCGGGGTGGGTTTCAATGGTTCCTACGATTGGAATGGTTCGGGCTGGGTGATTGGCTCCATTGTTCGTTATCTCAGTGGTGGCACCACGGCGGCGGACGACTACATCACCGATTATCATTTTGGAAACGACCCTGCCAAGGCTTGGGTTGATGCTTGGAATGGCAATCTGGTTGGACAAGACCAGTATTTGCCGGTTGTGATGGACTTGAACAACTATTCCGGCAGTGCGACCACCGGCAATCCCACCAGAGGCTATATTTCGACGACGGTATCCTGGCAACGCACGGATACGACTTATACGTTTAGCGTGACGCAACATACTCAAAATTATGACAATACAATTGTCACTGATTTGGTCATAACTGGATTCATTGCGTTGAGCAATCCGAACCCTGCCAGCAGTGTGCTGGCTAGTGTTTACGGCTTATTGGATACCGTCCCGCTGAATGACGACAAGCTCTATCCCTGGCGAATGGACAGCCTCTGTCAGACCGCGCCCCTGTTGTCACGCAACGAAAAGGCGCTCAATGCCACCCCTTTTGCGGGTTTCCTGCCGGCCACCGTCAACGATTTGCGAGTGATTATTCCAGACGCCTACGGCAATGCGCCGTGGACCACCAACGACCCGGCCGCCGTCGCCCCGTGGATTTACAATGCGGCCAATACCGCGCCCTATCAGGTGACTTATGCCCAAATGCCCTGGTTTGACCAGACATGTTATGCCTGGCTTATGGACCCGACCTCGGGCGGGCTGCGGGCGACCGACCTGCGCAAGCTGATTGACGGACAGATTCTGGGCCAGCCATTGGCAGCGGGAAATGAGAATTTCTTTTGCTGGCAGTTCCAGGACTGGCAGGGCTGCATAGATGATTACACCGATTCCTTCGGGGATCACCATGTTCTGTTTGATTTCTACCTCTACGGATTCGGGATGACCGTGGCCCAATACAACGGCGAGACCGGCGCGCAACTGCCGTTGAATGCCACCCAATGGACGCAAAACAACGAATCCATCACGACCCCCATCGGCGCGTCATTGATGTATGCGGACCCGACCCAAAATGGACAGCACCACCAGGAGGGCGTCATGTTGGCCGCCCGTCATGCTGATGCGTTATGGGCTTACAAATATGCCGTTATCAAGGAGAATTGGCAGGGGCAGAACTATGCGCGTCCGGGCGGCGCCGATCAATTCCTGTATGACGAGACGCAGGTGTATGCGGTGACCAGCAACGGGACGGGCGGTTGGACCCTGACCACGCTCGATGCCACCTCGCCGCCCACGCTCGATCTGAGCGGGATCTGGGGCGGGGCGGTCGTCGGCGGCTTTTATGACGGCAATTCTTACAGCGTAGATCCGGGAACCGGGATCGGCACGGTGACGCTGGGCTGGCTGGCCCTGAATTTGCCGGCCAACTGGACCTCGCGCTCGGGCGATGGCTCGGTGTGCTTCGGGAAACTCCGCTTTCCGACCGCGCCCTCCCTGCTGGGCCGCGTCCGCATCACCACCACCGGTATCAGCGCGGCGTTTGATGCTCCTGAATACACTTTCGGCATGTCCACGCTCGGGCCGGAGACGGTGGATCTGTTCGACAAAGACATGACGCTGCTCGCGGCCAGTGTTTCCGCCTACCGCGAGGATGACAGTAATTTCACGCTGCCGGCCGCCTACCCCACGGCTGTCTGGGTGATGATTCACGGTTCTCCCAATTGGTATGTGGACACGAATTATCCGCGCGGCAACGCCCTCGCGCTGGAATGGCTGTTTGACCGGCGGACCAATGGCGAATCCGGCCGGCTCGGCACCGGCACGCTGGACTGCAATGGCAACCCGGTGACGGTCGCCGCCAACACGGGTTATAGCAATTGGTCCCAAACTGAACTCTGCCTGCCGTTTGATGCGTGTGCGCCGCGTGTGCTGTGCTTCTCGCCCAATGGGGAAACCTGGGACAACGGCATCACGTTACCGTTTCCGACGGCGTTCACCCTGGACGAACGGTATAGCAGCCGCTGGCAGGGGATGTTTCAAACCACCATGACCGAATTGTTCTGGCAGGCGCCCCATCATCCGCTGGCCGATATGCCCGACGAAAGCTTGGGCGCGTGGCCGGGGGACACCACGCCCGCCGCCTCGGTCCATTGGAACATGGACGACGGGACATGCAAGGAGGATGGCTTTGTGGTGACGAACCCCGAAACCGGCGACGGCTATATGCAGAAATGGTATCCGCTCGCGCCGATGGTCGAGGCGGAACTCCAGACGCCCAAATACGGCTACAATCATCCGCAAACCGAAGCGCCGCCGCCGCCGCCCTTTCAACTGGGCTGGCTGAGTCCGGTCACGAACACCTCCGGCGAGGTGTCCGTCCCTCCGGGCGTAACCTTCTGGGACAACGGACCCGGCGGCTTCACGCCCGACGGGATGCCCAATCCCTGGCTCACCGAATGGGGCACGCGCGCCCTGCTGGTTGCCGCCATCGCGTGGGATTCCTCCTGCCGGTTTAAGGCGGATTATCAGGACTGGATGATTTGATATGCACAGTATGTTTTTATCCGGGGCAGGGGATGCGGTGGCGCTGGTGGCCAAGCCGATAGCCCGCATCGTGGATGGCGTCACGAAACATGCGCCAGTTCGGTTTCGCACCCACCTCACCCATTGCGTCCGGTGCGGCCGGACCCAGAAGTTCTTAAATCAGAAAATCCCGTTCCCGCGCTGACTTTTAGCGCCCGGATTGACTTTCCCGCATTTTAGATGCGTTACATCCATGCCCTAATTTTGGCTTTGCTGGTGCTGGGTGTTCCGGCGCAGAGCCAGACGGTCGCCGTGTCCACCAACAACGTCCTCGTCCGATTCGCCGACTTCGGGACGGTGCCGGTCAACACCGCGCGGATCACCCTCCAGGCGCTGGCCAGTCCGACCGGCTGGAGCAGCTATTATTTCAACCCGTCGCAGACGATCAGCGCCACCACCGCTCCCGCCCAAGTGACCAACGGCTTTTGCGTCTTTTCCAACCAGATCTGCGGACTGCCCTACCGGATCATCCTGGCGGGCGCCTATTCCACGTTCACCACCAATTTCCTGGTACCGGCCACGACCCTTCCCGACACGAATGGGACTATCGCGGCGGCCAAATTTGTCGGCCGGTTCTATCCGCCGTTTCTCTTTGTCTATGCCAATGGGACGACGAACAGCACACCCACCAATAGCGCGGACTACGCGCTCAGGTCCGACCTCACCAACGCCATTCAGACCGCCTGGATTCAATCCTCGAACTGGGTCATGGGGCTGGGCTTTCAAACCGCCGGCCAGGTGCAATCGGCCCTCAGTAGTTGCACCTTGTTTGATCCGGCCGGCGCCGCCCGCGCGGCCACCAACGGGCTGGCTTCGGGCGCGTTCGCCCCGGCGTATGTGCTGCCGCCCAGTGTGGTGACGAATGGATCGTCGCAATACGGCAGCGTGAACTTATCAAACCTCACCAGTCAGGTGACTGTCAGCAGCAACGGCAACATGACCACCTACGGCAATTTATCTGGCGCCAACGTCACGGCATCCGGCAGTGTCACCGCCAATGCGTTCTACGGGAATGGTTACAACCTCACCGGAATTTCCTATGCCAACCTGACGGGAACCCCAACCATTCCAAACACCAACGGTTTTATCACCGCCAGCGTCACCAACGGACTGGCTTCGCTTGCCTACGTGAACGCCGCCACGCTGTCTGCTTCCAACTGGGTGATGGGGCTGGGCTATCAGACAGCGGGGCAAGTCCAGTCGGCCATCAGCGGTTTTGGGGGCGGCTTTCTGGCGCAGTGGTCGTCAGTCGGGACAAACAGCGTGGTGTTCAATAATCAGTCCGGCGTCACTCTGAATAATCTGGCGGTGGGTGGGGTGCTTAACTCGAATCAGGCGACAGTCATTGGCAGTGCCCATAACAGCGCGGGCACCACGATCTGGGCTGGTGACTATGGCGACATCATTCTAACAGCCGGATTCGATGGTGGCCACATGGTTATTAACGGAGGCCAAACTGGACACGTCCTCATCAATCGCGACGCTCCAAACGGGGTGGATACACACGTCGTCAACGGGAACCTCTTTGTGGATAGCGGCTATTATTCCGGCAACGCTTCCGGCCTTACCAATGCAACTGCCTATCAACTAGTCAGCGCCGGAGGCAGTGTAACGACCACCAGCAACACGGTTTTAATTAGCTCAATCTCAACAGTTCTCAGCACGAATGTTCTGATCGTGACCAACTCGGCTTATAGCTATATCAACGGCACCTATACATGGAACGGTTCGCAATACGTCAATGCCAACGGGTTTCGCTGCATCACCAATACCGGATCGGCTTGGTTCCTCCAAAACTATTCCACACACTACAACTTTTACTGGATTACCAATGCCACGTTTCCAACCGGCACTTGGAACGTCGCAGGGACAATTACGAATCCTCCGGTGATTGTTTCTTTGGGAACGGCTCAGGCGACGAACTCCGTCGCCGTGACGGGTGGAAAGTATTATGGCGACGGCTCCGGCCTGACCAACATCCCGGCGAGCGCCATCGCGGCCAGCCCGATCACCGTCCAATCCCTCGCCACGGTCTGGACGACGAATGGATTCATCAGCAATTACGGCACGAATACCGTCACCGTTTCAGGTTTTTCCATTGGGGACGGGGCTTATTCCGTGGCGAGCGGGGTTTATACCTGGGACGCCGTGAACCAGCGTTATTACCTCCCCTCGGGAGATTTAGGGGGTGATCCCTGGCGAATCTACAAAACCGGATATATGTGGTGGATCGCTTTTGACGATTCAGGGAATTGCAATTTGAGTTGCAACAATGATTGGATGTTTGAAACCGCTGACCACGCCCCGGTCACGTCGGCTTATACGATTAATGAAACCTACTCAGAATATGGCGGTTATACGATTGGCAGTGTCGTTTTTGGCACGGATCAATGGGCGACGAACATCTCGTCGAGCAGTCTGGTTTGGGATCTGTCTTTACCCCTGAATAGCGTTACGGTGCCCACCTTCGCCACGGACCCCAATACCTTCAGCCAGTTGAATGTGGTGCTGACCAACACCGCCCCTGGCGCGGCCAGTTCGCTGCGACTTCTCAACGCGAACGCCAACAATTTCACCGTGGCGCTCCAAAATGCGGGGGTCTGGTTGAACGGCGGCGGGGCCACCAACGGCATTGGCACGAACACCTACGTCGTGGCCAAGTGCTGGTCCACGAATGTTGCCGATACGGTCATAGCCATTAAATCCCAGCAATGAAACTCCTCGCGGCCATTCTATGTCTGGTGTTCACGGCGCAGGCGCAAGAGCTTTCCGATCCCGTGGTGGTCGCGGCGGTGAGCGGCCTCACGGTGAAGGGCTGCACGCTCTGGGTGAAAGGTGAAAGCAGTGTGGACAGCATCGGGAATTATACGATCACCGGAACGACGGACCACGCGGCGGGAATCTCCGGCACAGCCATTAACTTCACCTCCGCCAGTCAATACCTGACGGTGCATGGCTTCCACCTCAATCCAACCATCTCCATCGAGTTCTGGGTTTATTTGCGCGGCTATACCGGATTCGGAATAAATCAGCCCTATGTCAATTACAACATCTTCGGCATCCACCCCCCCACAGGTGGCGGCATTGCTGTTTTAGCGCATGTTTATTGGCCCCAGACGCTCGACTTTGCTTCTCAATCATCGGTTTATGGCTGGCAGTGGGCCAACTTAATCGGCAATTCCGTCGGCGCTCAAGTTCCTATAACTCTGAACACCTGGCACCATATTGCCTTTACGTCTGACGCCTCGGCATCCTCCGACCTATTAAGGGCAAAAGCCTACATAGACGGTCAATCCTACTACGTTCAATCCGCCACAGCTCTCGATGGGGTCATTGTTGACATGACCGCTGACTATGACATTGGGGGGAGCGATAATGGCGGCAATCCTCCCGACGGGATGCTGAATGATTTTTGCGTTTATAACCGCGTTCTGTCCGCCAAGGAAATCGGCGCCATCTACGCTGCCGGATTAACTCACACCCCCGTCACTCGCCTCAAATAATATGAAAACCACCTTGCTCCTCCTGCTGCTATCTCTGACGGCGTATGCCCAGACCAATACCGCCATCACCACCGTCGGCCCGATTCCCATGACCGGCGAGCAAATGGCGGGGATTCTGCAAGGCGTCCTGGCCTCCGGCGTCAACGTCGGGCCGGACTTGTCCGTGTCCAACCTGACCACCATCACCCTCACGCGCGCCCTGGTGAAATCGCATTCCCTCACCACCAATACGTTTCCGGCCATTGATGCGACGGGGCACACGAACTATTACCAGACCCACACCATTGCCACCTTGTTCACCCCGATCTTCAATGCCACGGCCAAGCTGGCGGACGGCACTGTGCGCGGGCCGGTCCCCATTTCCACCGACCAGATGAGTTCGATTATCCCGGCTGTGATCGGCGTCGGCGTCAACTCCGGCCAGACCATCACCGCCGCCATGATCGTCAGCGCGCAGGTCAATGTGACCAGCCTCGGTTTTGTCGGCTTTGTGAGAATCCAACAATAAGCCTTATGAAACCCGATAAATTGAATCTGATCGCCACCGTCCTGGGCGCCCTGATGAGCTTTGTCGTCATGGTTTCCATTCCCCTCATGGTTCACGCCTACAAAGCCGACCAGGCGGAACAGACGGCCACCCTCAGCGCCCGTGCGGATGCGGCCACGGCCACGCTCCGGCAGGAAAGCACCGTCACGTTTGAGACGAAAGCCGACCACGCCACCGACATCGGCAAACTCCTGCAATGGAATGTGCAGATCCAGGAGAATGAAAAAGCCTCCAGCGCGAAGATGGACGACCTCCGGCTCAACATCCAAAAGCTGACCGACGCCATCCAAAACGGCAGCCGCCAGACGGCCGAAAATAGGAATCTGGCCAACTTCGGCAACCTCGCCCACCCATGAAACAAAAACCCACCAGCCCCGTTTTTCTCGCCATCCTCATCCTCGCCTCACTCTGTGTCATTGGCTGGGCCGCCTTCGGCCAGTCCGCGCCGCAGACCAATGTGAACGCGGAAGTCTGGTCGCCGCCGGCTGCCCCGGCCGCGCCCGCCGCCGCGCCCAGTCCCGCCGCCGTGGCGATTGCCGCCGATGTGTCCAAGCTCGTCCTGGACCTTTTCACCCTGTGCGCGGGGACCTCCTGGACCGGCGCCGTCCTGACGCTCTATCTCGCCGCCAAAGGCATCCGCACCCGCACCCCGCTGGGGCAGGGCCGGCTGGCCGGTCTGCTCAACCTCCTGAATCTCGAAGCCAAGCCGGATGCCCCGGCAACAATCCCCGCAAAACCCCAAACCGCCGTTCCGGCATTACCTAAAACCTAAAATGAATACCACCCGTCCCTTAATTACCATTGTCCTCCTGTTCGCCCTCGCCCTGGCTATCTTTTCCTGCAACCGGGCTGGCGCACAAACGGTCATCGTCACCAACGCGCAGACCATGCCAGGCTTTAGCGCCGGCTTGCAGATGATCTATGACAGTGTGACGGTCTCCACGAACTACGCCGTGATCGCGGGCGCGGTGCGTTCTACGACCGGCAGCCGCAACATCGGCTTCGTGGATTATGCCTACAACTTTTCGCAAAACGTCGGGCTGGTCCTCGGCTACGACTATTGCACGTCGCACGGTCATGCCTCCGTCGCCAACCTCATCAAGGGCGGTATCAGCCTCCAGGCATCCATCGCGCCGTTCAAACAATTCGGCATCACCAATTTCTGCATCGTGCCCTTCGGGTCCGTCGTGATCGCCACCGGCAACGGGGTGGTGGGCGAGATTGTCAGCGGCGGGGCCAAGGCGGTCATTGCCTCCTACAAGGGATTTAATTTCAACCTGGGCGCCCTTTACGAGTCGCGCACGGGCGAAGGCTATTGGGACGGCCGCTATGTCGGCGGCTTCGTCGCGGCCAGCAAAGGATTTTAAACCCCATGAAGACGGTCTATTTCTTCATTAACGGGATCGCCACCTATCCCGGCAATGCCAAGAACTGGAACAAGCGCGCGGCGGTCTGGCTCACGATCAATCAGTCGCAATGCCACGGCCTGCTCGATGAGTATTTCACCACGGCCCTCACCGTCTGGATTCACGAAAAGGCGCGGGCCGAAACCTTCGCCCATCTCCTCGATCAGTTTTATGGCTGGCGCATTGTCATCGTCGCCCATTCCAACGGCTGCCATGTGGCGGTGGATGCGCTGCGGATCGCCCACAGCGTCAAGATTCACCGGCTGCACCTGGTCGCGGGCGCCGTGGACGGCAATTTTCAACGCAACGGCCTCAACTGGATGCTGAAAAAAGGGCAGGTGGAGGATGTGCGGGTGTATCGCGGCGGCCAGGATTACGCGATGCGGATCTGTTCCACACTGGCCGGCAAGGCGCTGTTCGGGATTTATCTGACCGGGGGACCGCTCGGGCTGACCGGGCCGACGCAGGTAGATCCGGCCCAGGCCCATCGGGTGTTGGATTACATCCAAACCGATTATGGCCATTCAACCTGGTGGCACCCGGATAATTTCGACCGGACGATGCGGCTCTTTCGGATTTAAACGCCGGCCCGTCGCGTGGAAGCTGCGGGCTTTTTTTCTGCATGACCAACGCCGTCATCCTCGCCGCAACGCTGCTCACCGCCTCCTGGGAACGCTTTGCGGACGATGGCCGGCTCGCCGCCAATGGGCGCCCGTTCAACCCCAAAGCCATGACCTGCGCGACCCGGCGCTTTCCGCTAGGCACCCGTTTGCACGTCGAGGACCGGCTCAACCATTTTTCCTGCGATGTCGTGGTGACGGATCGGCCGGCGCGGCGCTTCGGGAACCGGCTCGACCTTTCGCCGGCCGCTTTTTCCCTTTTGAACGGTCTGGCGCTGGGCTTGTGTCCGGTGCGGGTGACGCCGATAATTTCCAGAATTTCTTTGCCTCCGCTTTAGTCACCAGCGCCTTATAGTGCTTCCGCATGATTTTTTCGGAATGTCCCAAAGCGTCCGCAATTTTTGCGGCTTCGCCCGTGTGCGCAAGCCAGTACGAGCTTGCCGTATGGCGCGTGCAATCCTGTTTCCACTTCTCCCAGCCTAAAACGGCGCGGAGCTTGTTGCGCTCGATGGTCCGCTGTTTCACGGTGAGGGGCAAAAGGGATTTCAGTTTCTGCGCCTCTTTCAGCCATTCCATCGCCATCCGCATGGGATAAACCACGCGGCGCTGGCGGATCTTCGTGGTTTGCGCCTCAACTTTCACCCAGCCCTCATCGAAATGGATGTCGGCCCAGGTAGTCTGTTCGGCTTCCTCGGGGCGAAGCCCGGCAAACGTAGAAAGCGCGAACCAGGCGAGCAAGCGCGGATTTAACTTAAGCCAGGCGAGGCATTTTTCCGTTTCCTCCACCGTCAGGATGGACGGGGTCACAAAGGCCACCGAAATCGCCTCAAGTTGCGCGCAGGGATTGTCCAGCCGGTAGCGGCGACGGACGGCAAATTTGAAAAGGGTAGACAGGCGGGCGCGGAGGGTGGAGCGCGATTCCAGGTTTTTTGAGTCGAGATATTTCTCAATGTCAGCCACCGTGAATTTGTCTATCGGCAGCCGATCCTGACCCTTGTAGAAAGCCTCAATAATGTGTCTGAGGCTATTCAAATAATCTTCGGCACGTCCGGCTTTTCGTTTGGCGGTTTCCATTTCAGAAAGCACGTCGGCAATGGCGGGGGCGGCGGTGGTTTCTGGCTGGGATACATTCAGAAGTTCGAGCAGGTCAATGTCGCGGCGTTTGGCTTCGTTAAAAAGCATCACCAGTTTTTCCTGATCCGCCTGCGAGAGGTGGGCGAGCAGTTGCCGGACGCCGACCGCCGCGCCGCGCAATTCGGTCGCCTGAGTTTCGGCCGCCGAGCGCGAAAGGTGAAACGCCCGCTTCACCCGGTCGCCTTCATGCCAGCGGACGCGGAATTTCATCACGCCGTCGTGCTTGCACTTGGTGACGGATACCTTTTTTGAGTTCATAACGTACCTTTCCTCAATTTTGCACTCGTTCCGTGCCAAAATGTGCCACGTTGAAAAATTTAATCAATAGTGAATCGGACGCGAACCGGCGCGAACCGGACAGGTGGGAAGTGTGAGAAACCGTTGATTTAATTGATTAAACCGCTGGAAGGCCCGTCTTTCTTTCGTGGCGACCCTACCGGGAATCGAACCCGGGCTACCTCCGTGAAAGGGAGGTGTCCTAACCGCTAGACCATAGGGTCACGAAAGGCCGCGAAATATATCAGGCTCGCTGCACTTGTCACGCGGAAATTCACATTTGCTTCAACTCATTTTTTCCCGTAGGGTAGACCTCTTTGCATGAAAATCTTTATTGATGGCAAGTTTTGCAGCGAACGCGACGCCAAAGTGTCTGTCTTTGACCACGGTTTGCTGTACGGTGATGGCGTGTTTGAGGGCATTCGCGCCTACAACGGCCGAGTGTTCAAGCTCAAGGAGCATATTGACCGGTTATATTATTCCGCCAAAGCCATCCTGCTAGAAATCCCTTTGACACCAGCGCAGATGATGCATGCCACAGTCGAAACCATCCGGGCAAATAAATTGCGCGACTGCTACGTACGGCTCATTGTCACGCGCGGTATTGGCACGCTCGGCTTAAACCCTCGTAGCTGCAAAAAACCCTGCGTCATCATTATTGCCGGCAAAATCCAGGTCTATCCGGCGGAATTGTATGCCCGTGGTATGGACATTGTGACCGTGCCAACCGTACGCAATTTGCACAGCGCGGTCAATCCGGCCATCAAGTCGTTAAATTATCTGAATAACATTCTCGCCAAGATTGAGGCGAACAATGCCGGCGTGGAAGAGGCCGTGATGTTGAACTCCGAAGGGTTTGTTTCCGAATGCACGGCGGACAATTTGTTCATCATCAAAAATGGTGCGCTCCACACGCCGCCCAATTACGCCGGCGCTCTCTACGGCATCACGCGCGGCACGGTGATGGAGCTGGCCGAACAAGCCGGCGTGAAAGTTTACGAGACGAACCTGACGCGCTATGATTTATTCAACGCGGACGAGTGTTTTCTGACCGGCACCGGCGCGGAAATCATGCCGGTGATCAAGATTGACGGTCGCGTGATCGGTTCTGGTAAGCCGGGCGCACTGTCGCTGAAGCTGATTGCCGAATACCATGCCTTGACGAAAGTGTCCGGCGAGCCGATTTATAAATAGGGTAAATGGTGAAAACCACTGACGGGTTGACGGTGCAATAACCGCAGTGATGAGATTGAACCATTTGCGAAAACCAGTGTAACAACTTAATTTTATGCAATGCTGCGTGTGTAAAGAAAAACCGGCGACGGTGCATCTGACTCAGATCGTGGGGGAGAAGATGCAGAAGCTGGATTTGTGCGAGGAATGCGCGAAGGCCAAGGGCATCAATGACCCAACGAGTTTTGCGATGGCCGACTTGATGCTTGGCCTCGGCGCATCGCAGGAGCTGGATCCGACGTCAGGCGCGGTAGAGATCAAGTGCTCTCGCTGCGGCTTTTCGCAGGCGGATTTCAAGAAGTCGGGCCGACTCGGCTGCCCGGAATGTTATCACACGTTCGCAGAAGGCCTCGCGGGCTTGCTCAAGACAATGCACAAGGGCACCCGCCACACGGGCAAGGCGCCCGAGGCGTTGCGCAAATCGCGGGAGACGGGCGACCGGCTTAAGTTGCTGCAGAAAAAACTGAACAAGGCCATTGAGACAGAAGATTTCGAAACGGCAGCCAAGGTGCGCGATGAGATTAAAGGAATGAGCGGTACGACTTCCTCCAAGGCAACCAAATGAAAGACCTGCATCAATTTTTGATTTCCCCCTCGCAGGCGGCTCAACAGCACGGCCCAAATGACCGCATCGTGATGTCCAGTCGCGTTCGGCTGGCGAGGAATCTGCGCGAATTCTCATTTCCCGGCTGGGCGAAAAAACCCGAGCGCGTGAAGATTCTGGAAACGGTTCTGCCGGCGGTGAGTGCGCTGCCGGAAATGGCGGATTCCTTTGCCGAGGCGATGGACAATTTGACCGCGCTGGACAAGCAGATTCTGGTGGAGCGGCATCTCATCAGCCGGGAGCACGCCGCAAAAAACGTTGGCAGCGGTATTGTGCTGAACCGTGAGGAGTCGTTCTGCGTGATGATCAATGAAGAGGATCACCTGCGGATGCAAGCGCTGCGTCCCGGATTTCAAATCCGCGAAGCGTGGAACGCCATTGACCGGCTGGATTCGGCCCTGGAGAAGAAATTGAATTTTGCCTTCGACAACGATCTGGGTTACCTGACCGCTTGTCCAACGAATCTGGGCACGGGCATTCGGGTGAGCGCGATGCTGCATTTACCCGGTCTGGTTCTGGCGGAGCAAATCAATCCCATTATCCAATCGGTGAACAAGCTCGGACTGGCTGTGCGCGGGCTTTACGGCGAAGGCACTGAGGCCCTGGGAAACATCTTTCAGGTTTCCAACCAGATGACGCTCGGCGAGAGCGAGACCGCCATCGTGGAGCGCCTGGAAAAGGTGCTGGCGCAAATCATTGAGCACGAGGAAAACGCGCGGCAGATGTTGCTGGAGAAGAAAAAGAAGGTGGTGTTCAACCACGTGGGCCGCGCCTATGGGATTCTGGCCAACGCCCACAGTATTTCTTCAAAAGAAGCCATGAACCAGCTCTCGTTCTTGCGCCTGGGGATCGACCTGGACTCGTTCCCGGGCACGGATCGGGCCCTCGTGGATGAACTGTTTCTGACCACGCAGCCGGCGCATTTGCAAAAGCAGATTTCCGATAAGTTGACGGCGGAGGAGCGGGATCTCATCCGCGCGGACATGGTGCGCGAGCGTCTTAAAGACGTGAGTCGCCCGGTGACGAAGTGATTTCAAATCTTCTTCGCGCGCAGGACGAGCAGGGGAATGTGCGTATCGTGGCGCACCTTGGTGATGGTACTGCCGTGGAATAAATCGCCAAAAAAACGGTGCCCGTGACTGGTCATGGCAATCAAATCGCAATGCTCCTCGGTGGCGGTTTTTAAAATCTCGGCGGGCGGATCGCCCATGGCAAGCATGGTGGTGACCGAAAGTTTTTTTGCGCGCAATTTCTCGGCGACCTGCTCCAGATAAACCCGGTCTTCTTTGATTTCTTCCGACTCAGCCAACTTCAACTGGTCAAAGCAACGGGCGGCAAACCCATCAGCCACGTGCAGTAATAATAACTTTGAACCAAAATGACCAGCCAGCTCCGCAATGTGCGGAATGATCGTGGCATCCGCCGGCCCATTTTCGAGTGTGATCAGGATTTTTTTATACATAACGGTCGCGGTTATTTACCCCAGTTACGGAACATGTCATACAAGAGCACGGCGTTTAGGACGGCAATGGCGGCAGCTGTGACCCACGCAAGCACCTTCAACCACGGCGGGTTCACAAATTCACCCATCCGCTTTTTGTCACCGGTGAAGAGAACCAGTGGCACGACAGCAAAGGACAACTGAACGCTCAGGATGACCTGGCTCAAAATCAACAGTTTGGCAATGCCGCTGGTACCGTAAAGGGCGGTGACGATGACGGCAGGCACAATGGCTATCACCCGCGTGATGAGCCGGCGCAGCCACGGGCGCAGGCGCAGGTTCAGAAACCCTTCCATCACAATCTGGCCAGCAAGCGTGCCGGTGAGCGTGGAGTTCTGGCCCGAAGCCAGTAGCGCCAGCGCAAACACCGTGCTGGCCACACCCACACCCAGCGTTGGGCTCAGCAATTTGTAGGCGTCCTGAATTTCCGCCACGTCATGCTGGCCGCGCGTGTAAAATGTGGCCGCCGAGACGATGAGAATGGCGGCATTGATTAGGAAGGCCAGCGTCAGCGCCGTCGTCGTGTCAATCGCGGCAAAGCGGATGGCCTCGCGCTTGCCCTCGGCATTCTGCTCATACTTGCGCGTCTGGATGATGGACGAGTGCAGATATAAATTATGCGGCATCACCGTGGCGCCAAGGATGCCGATGGCGATGAAGAGCATGCCCGGATCGGTGATGATTTGCGGCGCCGGAATCAGTCCCTTGAACACTTCCGCCACGTTCGGCTGTGAAAAAAAGATCTCCAGCAGAAACCCCATCCCAATAAGGGCAATCAGGCCGATGACCAGCGCTTCCAGATAACGGAACCCGCGCTTTTGCAGCAACATCACCACCAGTACATCCAATGCGGTGACGATCACACCGACAATCAACGGGATTCTGAAAAGCAGATTCAACGCCACGGCTGAGCCGATAACCTCGGCTAAGTCACATGCGCAAATGGCGATTTCACACAGCACCCATAGGCCTAAAGTGACGGGGCGGGAATACTCGGCGCGACATGCTTGTGCAAGATCGCGACCCGTCGCGATTCCCAAGCGTGCCGAGAGGATTTGCAGCAGAATGGCCATCAAGCTCGAAATCAGGATTACTGACATCAACGTGTACCCATAGGCCGAGCCGCCCGCGAGGTCCGTTGCCCAGTTGCCGGGATCCATATAACCGACCGCCACGAGATAACCCGGCCCGGAGAACGCCAACAGCTTGCGCCAGAAGCCGAAGGATTTCGGCACTGGAATCGTGCGGTAAGATTCCGGCAGGCTGGGGACTTCCGTGCGGGAATCAGGCTTGGAACTGGTCGGGTCGGATTTCAACCGTAAGTAGAGTAATCGGCCTTAAGTATCAGTCAATCAAATCAAGTGCTGAGTGCGAATCACCCCATCCAGCGCAGGTCTTGTCAGAGACGGGCTGTTTTTTTAAAGAGGGCAGGGGCATGGTCGGTCGCCCCGCTAATTTCCTCACGTTTTCTTTACTATTGCGCACATTACGTGAGCCCCCTGTTATTAAAGGGTGAAATGCGCCTCTAGAATAATTTTCATTATTCAGATCAGATCTTCACCTTGAACGCCTCGTCCTTTTTCAACGACTGCACGAACGCTGCCATCAATTGGGGGATCAACTCCAGATCTTTCAGGCTGACCACCTCGACTGGCGAGTGCATATAGCGGTTCGGCAGGCTGATGAGCGCGCTCGCAATACCCCCGCGCGTCCAGAATATCACGTCCGTATCCGTGCCGCTCGTGGCCGACATGGCTTCGTGCTGGAGCGGGATTTTTTTCTTTGCCGCCACCGCTTCCAGTCGTGCTACCACATCCGGATGATTGCAGCCGCCATGTGTCAGCGCCGGGCCTTTGCCAACCTTGATGTCTCCATGCTGCGTCTTGCTCACGGTCGGATAATCCGTCGCGTGCGTCACATCCACCACCAACGCAATATCCGGCTTGAGCGAATAGGCAATCTGCCGCGCGCCTAGCAGCCCGACCTCCTCTTGCACATTAGAGACGGCGCACACTTCGCAATTCAATTTCACCTTGGACTCCTTGAGCAGTCGCAACGTTTCCGCCACAGCAAAAGTACCAATACGATTGTCAAATGCCCGCGCCACCGCCAGATCCCCGCGCAGAATATCAAATTCATCCGCCAGGGTGATGGGGTCGCCCACCCGCACGAGTTTCTCCGCTTCCTTGCGGCTGCCTGCGCCGATATCAATGAAGAGGTCGTGAATTTTTGGCGGTTTCGGATCACCCTCCTTGCTGGTTAAATGCGGCGCTACATTGCCGACCACGCCCTTCACCGTGCCGCCACGCGTGTGAATAAAGATGCGCTGCGCCTTGGTGATGGCCGCGTCAATCCCACCCATCTTGCGCACGTAAATAAACCCGTTCTCATCAATGAAATTGACCGCCATGGCGATTTCATCCGCGTGCGCCGCGAGCATGATGCGCGGGCCGCCGCCCTTGTTCAGCACGGCCACGCAATTGCCGTAGGCGTCGGAAAAAGTCTCTTCGGAATATTGGCCGGCGTAATCCAGCCAAACGCGCTGACCACGGGTTTCGTGGCCAGTGGGGCTGGGCGTGTTGACGAGGGTTCGGAGAAAATCCAAGGATGCAGCGCGCATGACGCAGGCTAGTCGGCGATACCGAAAACTAAAAGTATAAATTACAACCCCCTGCGGCGCACCCACGGACCGAGGGGCACTCCAGACGACATTGCTTTCCTCAATGTTCAACGCAAATTTATCAATTCACAGCCCCACCCGATATGAGCCTATCGTCGTGCATGAAAGAAAAGCATCCCCATGGCACATCGGTGCAGTGCCGGTCCCGATTCCTGCACGTCTGTATTCTCGTGGCTGTCTTTGGCGGACTGAGTTTGCTGGCGGGGCCTTTCCGGCCGGTGGAACCGGTCCCGGGCGGCATCGTGGATATGCATTGCCACATCGCCGGCATCGGTGCCGGCGGCAGCGGTTGCTGGGTCTCGCCCCGGATGCTTAACAACTGGCGGTTCCATATTTACCTGCACAGCTTCGGGGTTTCGCGTTCGGAACTGCTGGCGCACGGTGACAGCCTGGTAGGCGACCGCATTTCGGAATCGCTCACGCAGAGTCACTTTGTCAACAGGGCGGTCATCCTGGCGCTTGACGGCGTAGTGGACGCCGCAGGCAACCTTGATACCAACCGGACAGAGGTTTATGTGCCGGATGAATTCGTCGCTGCCATGGCGGCGCGGCACCCCAATCTCCTGTTTGGGGCATCCGTCAACCCGTATCGCCCGGATGCGTTGGCGCGTTTGAAATGGGCTAAGGCACACGGTGCGGTGCTGATAAAATGGATCCCCCCGGTCATGGAAATCAACCCCGACGATCCCCGGTTGATTGCGTTTTACAAAAAGATGGTCGATTTAAAGTTGCCGCTGCTCTCGCATACCGGTGAGGAGAACTCTTTTTCGCAAGCCGCCACAGCTTATGGGGATCCCGCAAAATTGTGGCTACCATTGAGTTTGGGCGTAACCGTGGTGGCGGCCCATATCGCATCCTCGGCCACTTATGACGGGGAGCGCGGCCCTGACCGGCTGGCGCGCCTCATGCGAGAGTATCCGAATTTATTCACAGACATCTCCGCGCTGACGAACCTCAACAAGCCGGGCTGCCTCCAGGAGGCGCTCACCAAACCGGAATTTGCCGGTCGGCTCGTCTACGGTACGGATTTCCCGCTCATCAACACCGCCCTGGCGTCGCCGTGGTATTCATTTCACCTCTCGCTGCGGCAGAAGTGGCAGATCTGGCGGACTAAAAACCCGTGGGACCGCGATGTATTAACGAAACATTATTTGGGCGTGCCGACGGAAACCTTTGCGCGATCAGCGCAGATGTTCGCAAAGGCGAATTGACACGCCTGCCGCGTTTTCCTAGCTTCTTCGGGCAAAGACCCCGCCGCTTTGCCCCGGATTTTCCTCCGGGGATTTTTATTGGCAAGGTGCGGCGTGGTACGCAAATCATTTATGGCAAACACAATTCTTGTCGGCGCTCAGTGGGGCGACGAAGGCAAAGGCAAAATCATTGACGTTCTCACAGAGACCGCGGGGGTCGTCGTGCGTTACGCTGGCGGCAACAACGCCGGCCACACGGTCATCGTCAAGGGCAAGAAGACCGTGCTGCACCTCATTCCCTCCGGCATCCTGCGCAAGAACAAGTTGTGTGTCATCGGCAACGGCGTCGTTCTTGACCCCGTCGGCCTTGTCAACGAGATGGAAGGGCTCAAGAAAAACGGCGTCGCAGTTACACCCAGAAATTTCGTCCTGAGCGAGACCGCGCACGTCGTGTTTCCGTATCACCGCGAGTTGGATGGTGCGCGCGAAGTGCTCAAAGGCAAAAACAAGATCGGCACCACCAAGCGCGGCATCGGTCCGGCCTACGGCGACAAAGCCGCCCGCGTTGGCCTGCGCGTCAATGATTTGATTGATCCCGTGAAGCTTGAAGCCAAACTTGCCGCGCGGATCAAGGAGAACAACATTGTCCTCAAATCACTCGGCGCCAAGCAGCTTTCCTTCAAAAAAGTGTTTGCCGAATACAACGTGGCTGGAAAATATTTGAAACCGTTCGTACAAAACACCGTGGTGTTACTGCATGAACAGATTCGCCACGGCGCAGATATTTTATTCGAAGGTGCACAGGGCACCTTTCTGGATATTGACCACGGCACGTATCCGTATGTCACCTCATCGAACACCACGGCGGGTGGCGCTTGCACTGGTTCTGGTGTGCCGCCGCATCGCATGGACCGCGTCGTCGGCGTGATGAAGGCCTATACCACTCGCGTGGGCGAAGGACCGCTCCCCACAGAGAATCAGGAGATTTCCGATTTACTGCACGGCATGGGGCGTGAATTCGGCGCCACCACCGGCCGCGCCCGCCGCTGCGGCTGGTTCGATTCCGTCGCCACCCGCCACGCCACGATGGTCAACGGCATTGATGACCTCGCCATTACGAACCTGGACGGCCTGGACACGGTGGAGAACATCAAAGTGTGCGTCGCGTATCGCCACGGCAAGACGCAATATGATTACATGCCCAACGACGCGCAGGTTTTGGCCGAATGCACGCCGATTTATGTCGAGTTCGAGGGCTGGCTTACCCCAACTGAGAAGTGCAAAACTTTCAAACAACTGCCCCAGAAGGCCCGTGAGTATCTCAAAGCTATTGCTGAACTGACGAACGCACGGTTGTACATCGCGTCCGTCGGGCCGGGCCGTGACCAGACGATTTTTGTTTAACCAGCAAAAGCAGTTGGTTCCGTAAACGGCATGGGAAACACTGTGGGGTAATGGCGCTTACGCGCCTGCCGGCACAGTTTTTTATTCGTGCCCCGGCATGGCGCCACAAGTGTTCCGGTACCGAAGGTAGCCAAACCCGCGATGCGTAAATTCGCTTAACGCGCCGTATGTAGACTACGCTGAACCATCCGGACTATCAGGGGACTGTCTCCAGTCGCCGCGGCGGTAATCCTCCATGCGCCAGCGTAAAAATGGAGTAGACTGTTTCGGGGTGGCCTTGTTTCTTGTGGGCCAATAGGCGTTAAACTTTTTCTCCAGCGTTTTCAACTCGCGGAGACCTTGCCGGGCGCGGAGATTTGCCTCGGAGATTTTTCCAGCAGCGACCGCTTTCTGCCACAGCATATATTGGCAAGACTGTTCGGCCATCTGCGCGGCAAGGGCGAGTTCGCGCACCAGGGTTTTTCCCGCCGCTGAGTCCGGTTTTGAGCAGAGCAGGGTGGCGCGCTGTTTCTGGATTTCCTTCAGCGTCGCTAGAATTTTTTTGTGGGGGATCTTTTCAAACCACTGGAGCCCATTCCGGCAAAAAAGTTCACGTTCGACAGGCTTGGGCGCTGCCAGAACCGTGCCGAGCGGTGTTTCGTTCACTGCTTGTATCCCGAGTTTTTGATGCGCGAATCCAAGCTTGAACCCAGAGCTGGCCGCCTTGCCGGTTGCATCATCAAACACATCGCGGCTCAAGACGGCAAGGAGTGTGTCTTCGTTCAAATTCTTTGCATTCCAAGCCAGCGCGGCACCGGCGGCAAACATTGGCCAACTCACGGCCAGCGGTTGCGGATGCCCGCCATCGCCCCAATCCGTGTTCAGAAAGCCAACGGCGCCGAACTGCTTACCCGCCCTGGCGGCGGCACGGAGATTGGCCAGCGCGTTATCATGCTTGCCAATGAGCGTCTGCCACGTGGAGGTCCCGGGGCAGACGTAAAAGGGAATTCCGGCCCGTGCAAATTGCGCCGCCTCCTTTGTAAATGGATGATCCGCCTCGTAACCCCAATTCAGCGCAATGATATCCTGCGGCAGTTCCCGAATTAGTTTTGGATACTTTAACAGGATGTCGCCCCAACACTGCATCTTGCGGTTGCGTGTCTTAACCTCCCGTTGAATTTTCTTAAGAAAGTCCAGATAGATGCGGCCCTGGCCTTTGGCCTTGCAGATCTGCTGGCTTTGTCCCTTGCCCAGGTCCCAGGTTTCGTCGCAACCCACATTAAAAAAGTGGCTGGAAAAGTTCGGCAACAATTCATCATACAGACTACGCAAAAAGGGCAGGGTGCCGGGGTGTCGCGGGGCAAGAGTGGTCGGGCGCCGGAGAAAATTCCGCCCGCCCGCAGTCTCGCCGCCGCCCTCTGCTTCATAATTCCCGGACAGTTCGCCGAGCGGCTTCAGGCGCGGATCGGCCAGAAAATGACGCAAATGGCCGAAGGAATTCTGGTTGGGTACGAGGTCGATGCCGAGTTCGCGGCAGCGCGCATCGAGGATTTGAATTTCGCTGCCTGACAGCGCACCCCAGCTTTGCCAAACCGATTGGTACTTTTTATACGCAAATGTGTGTTCGGTGTACAGTTGGAGTTCATTGATCTTGAAGTCTGCCAGGCGTTCAGCCAGATCTAATAATGTAGCCAATGCAGGGACCCGCCCGCGCGAAATATCAAGCATCACACCGCGCCGGGTAAAATCCGGCCAGTCGCGGATACTCAGGCACGGTAGACGTCGCCCGTGACCGCGCAGCAATTGGCGCATAGTTGCCATCGCTGCCCGTAATCCGCCGGGTTCGCGGAAGGCAATCTTAACCCCATTTCTGGAAATGCTGAGGGCATAGCCTTCAGGATGATTCGGCGCGGCAGTGCTCCGGAAGACTTGGATGACGTCCATCGCCCGGCGTTTCGGCAGGATAAAATGACCATGGCGCGTTTTTAGGGAGCGCGGGGATGGTAATAGATTGAGAGAAATACGCTTGGGCATCGATTGAGTCCCGATAAAAAGATCAACACCGCAGCCGACACAAACCACTTATCTGGGTGATCATGGCAGGATATGTGCAGGGTCAACCGAATTACTCAGCGAGCATGTCGACCGGTCGCCAACCAATGGGATGAGGTAAGTACCACCGGCGGGACAAGCGGGGATTTCACCACCCTGGGTGAGTTTCAGGTAAGGTTTCAAATCGGCAGGAAAATTGATAGAATCGCCCGTTTTTTTACCTTGTTCCAAGGCGAACTGAAACGAAGCCGATTCGATCTTGAACAAATTATTGATACAGGCGCTGGCTTGCGCGGTCGCCCGCTGTTTTACGTAATAAGGGATCACAATGCCCATCAACATTCCCAAAATGCAAATCACCATCATGATCTCCACCAGCGTGAAACCGAGCACGCCTTTGAATTTTGATTGGCACTGCATGATTAGAAAATAGCAGCAATTTTTATACCCAACAAACGGAAACCCCCAGCTTAATATAGATGCACAATGTTTGTTATATTTAAAATAGATCAATAACTTGGCCTGGGTCGTGAATAATCAATGATCTGCTTGTAGGTGTCCAGATACGCGTGAACAGTTCGTTCCCAGGAAAAGTCAGCGTTCATTGCATTATGACGGCAACTATTCAGGAGCTTTGGTTGACCATATAAAACCAAAGCTTTGCGGATGGCTTTGGCCAAAGCGCGAGGGCTGTATTCTGAAAATTTGATTCCCGTGGCGAGTTGGGGGTTCTGGGTCCAGTCAACAATGCTATCATCCAACCCCCCGGTGGCGCGCACTACAGGGATCGTTCCGTAACGCAGGCTGTACATTTGATTCAATCCGCAAGGCTCAAAACGCGATGGCATCAGAAAAAAATCGCAGCCTGCCTCAATTTGGTGCGCCAGTGTCTCATCGTAGCCAACCCGAATGGCTACTTTGCTGGGGTGCTTAAGGGCCAACTCGCGGTAGCCCCGTTCATATTCCGGTGAGCCACTGCCGAGAAGCACAAACTGAATCCGTGTATTCAGCATCTCAGACAATGCGCCTAGCTGGATGTCCACGCCTTTTTGTTCCGCCAGACGCGAAATCGTGCCGAAGAGCGGAATGGTAGGGTCAACGGGCAGGCCTACCAATTTTTGCAATTCCAGCTTGTTGATTTTCTTGCCCGCCAGCCGCGTTACGGAATAAGGTTTGAACAGATGCGGATTCTTCGTCGTGTTCCACTCTCCGTAGTCGACACCATTGAGGATTCCCAAAAGATGGGTTTGTCTCTGCCGTAACATACCATCCAGACCGCAGCCAAATTCTTCAGTTGTGATTTCCCGTGCGTAGCGGGGGCTCACCGTCGTAATAAAATCCGCATAGGCAATGCCCGCCTTCAGGCAATTCAACAAGCCAAAATACTCCGCGCCTTCGGGGTTGTAAAAATGCTCGGGCAGGTTTGTGAGCGCAAAGGCTTCTGCCGGGAAAACACCCTGGTAGGCAAGGTTGTGGATCGTCAGGCACGTTGGGGTTGGATTTCCCCACCCTTCACTTTTTTGCTGCAACATCAGGGCCGGAACTATGGCCACCTGCCAGTCGTGAACGTGGACCACGTCCGCGCGCCACGGCAGATGCCGCGCCAAATGCACCACGCATTTCGAAAAATAAATATAACGCTCGGCGTTGTCCGGGTAGCTGATGTGATTTTCCTGGTAAATGCCCGCGCGGTTAAAATAGTCGGGCTGATCAATGAAATAAATTTTCAGGCCGCGGGCCGGCTCCAATTCCCACAATTCCGCCGCCACATACCGGTCGCCCAGCCGCAGCTCAAATGTCCAATCCACCTTGCGCAGCGTTGGAAATTTTTCGCGGATGCCGCGATAGAGCGGCGTCACGATGCGCGCCTCATGGCCGGCATGAGCTAGAGCCCGCGCCAGCGCACCAACCATGTCCGCCAGGCCGCCCGTCTTCGAGAACGGAAACACTTCGCTGCTGGCGAGTAAAATATTCATGAATTTGCGATCGGCACTCGATGCTTTCACATTTATGCCGCAATACGGGCTGCCTTCAAATACGGTTGCAACGCCGCCGGAATCAGGACGCTCCCGTCGGCTTGCTGGTGCGTCTCAATCAGTGCGACAAACAGTCGCGCCAAGGCGGTGCCGCTGCCGTTAAGCAGATGTGGAAATTTATTTTCACCCGACTCTGTCTTGAATCGCAGCATCATCCGGCGCGACTGGAAATCCTCGCAATTGGAACAGCTTGAAACTTCAAGGTACCCACCCTGCCCTGGCGCCCACACCTCGATGTCGTAAGTCTTGGCGCTGCCAAAACCCATATCACCCGTGCACAGCATGATCACGCGGTAATGCAAGCCGAGCAGTTGCAGCACTTTTTCCGCGTTGCCCACCATTTTTTCCAATTCCTCATAGCCGTGTTCCGGCTTCACAATCTTGATCAACTCCACTTTATCGAACTGGTGCACGCGGATCATGCCGCGTGTGCCCACGCCCGCGGCGCCCGCCTCGCCCCGGAAACACGGCGTGTACGCGCAATATTGAATGGGCAATTGCTTCTCCGCCAATAATTCCTCGCGATGGATGTTCGCCACCGGTGTCTCCGCCGTGGGAATGAGATACAGCTTGCCCAGTTCCTCAGCACGACCACCTTCGGCCACTCCGTAATACTGGTCTTTGAATTTCGGAAACTGGCCCACCCCCACCATGCACTGCTCGCCGACCATAAACGGCGGCGAGACTTCCGTATAATGATGTTCCGTGATGTGCAGATCCAGGAGGAAGGAAATCAACGCCCGTTCCAGCCGTGCGCCCCAGTTCGTGTAGAGTAGAAAACCGCTGCCAGAGAGCTTGGCTGCCCGGGCAAAATCCACCAGCTTAAGCGACTCGCATAACTCAACATGCGACTTCGGCTTGAAAGCGTACGCCGCCTTCGCGCCATGCACCCGGATCTCCGGATTATCGTCCGCCGTTTTACCGATCGGCACGGATTCGTGCGGCAGGTTTGGTAACTGCAACATCAGCGTATCGCGCGCCGACTCCGCTGCCGCCGCCGCGGTGTCGAGGGCCGTAATTTTGTCGCCTAAATCTTTGGTCTCGGCCTTCTTCGACTCGGCCTCGGCGAGTTTTTTCTGGCCCATCAGCGCGCCAATCTCTTTGGACACGCGATTGCGGAGGGATTTCAATGATTCCACCTCGCCCAGGGCTTTCCGACGCTCATCGTCCAGTTTGAGCAGTTCGTCAATCTTCGCCTCGTCGCCGGCACCGCGCGTCGCCAGGCGCGCACGGACAAAATCGGTTTTATCGCGGATTATTTTGATGTCGAGCACGCGACACTTTAAGAAACAAGCTTGGACGCGGCAAGCGGATTGGGTTTAATGCCAGCCGATGAATTTGCCGGCCAAAGTCCCTGCCCTCTTCCGGGTCCCGCTCCTGACCCGTCCCCGGATGCTGCTAGCCTTCGTTTTCGCCGTGGCGGCGGATGGACTGCAACTCTTGCTCGGTCCGCTCGGCTGGGTGTTTGCAGATCAGGCCATTGACGGCATTGCAATGATAACTATCAGTTGGATTCTGGGCTTCCACATCCTGCTGCTGCCGACCTTTGTTGTGGAATTGGTGCCCGTCTTGGACGAGCTACCTACTTGGACCGCCTGCACCGCAGCCGTCATCGCCCTCCGCAAACGCGAGCAGAAATGCCGTGTGAAATTGTAAAATTCGTGTCCTGGTCTTCCGGTCTTTGCGACTTTTCAACGACCCGATTTTGAATTGAAAACCCCGCCTACAACCGGTACATTGCCCTCAATATGCAATCTGTTTTTACCGGCCCCGTTTACGTCGTACGCGACAACATCGACACCGACCAGATCATCTCGGCGCAATTCCTCAATCTGGTGCCCACTATCGCCGAAGAGTATGAGAAGCTCGGCAGCTACGCATTAGACGGCCTGCCCAAATCACTTTACCCCGTCCGTTACGTTCAGGAAGGACAGCTCGACAGTGAATATCCCATCGTCGTCGGCGGCAAGAATTTTGGCTGTGGCAGCTCGCGCGAACACGCGCCTATCGCCATGGGATCCGCCAATTGCCAACTCGTGCTCGCCGAAAGCTTCGCCCGCATTTTCTTCCGCAATTGTGTGGCTACTGGCGAACTGTATCCCTGCGAAATCACGGAGCGCCTCTGCGACGTCCTGAAGACTGGCGAGATCGTGACCGTGGATCTGGATGCCGCGACCGTGACCGCGCAAGCGACAGGCAAAATATACCATTTCAAACCGCTGGGCGACGTCCGTCCCGTTGTGGATGCTGGCGGCATTTTCAATTTTGCCCGCGCCAGTGGTATGATCGCCAAGTAAGCGGTTTTTCAAAACGAGCGCCATATTTTCCCCGGAGTGTCTCGCAGTATTTCCTGCGAGCCCTCTTTTTTAAGGCGATTTTAGTTCGCAGGCGCAGATTTGTCTTTTGCGTCCTGTTAACTTTGAGGTGGGAAGCTGCCACCTGCTACCGTTGCTCTTTCGCTTCTTCCAGCATTTTCTGATACGGCCCTTTGCGGAGCGGATGTACCTGCCGGTCATCCGTAAAAACTGGATTTTCCTCGGCCTCGACTATCCACGCGCTACCGGTCAGGACAACATCACCGTTTGGCTGCGCCCGCATCGTGACCGTCACCTTCCGCGAAACGGTGTCGGTGAATAGGTAACTCCCATAGATCATCCGATCCATGCGCCCGCCCTTGCAAAAGAATTCCAAAGTAGTGCTGTCGCTCGCGCCACCGCTGAAGCCGTGCGCGGTGAAAACTTTAATCACTGCCGCCTGCACCTCGGCCAGTGTCCGGTTGGCTACCGTGACCACTGCCAGATTCTCTTCCGGCGGGCCTTGATACGTCTGACATCCACTGGCCGTCAACCAAAGCAAGCCCAGCAAGCAGAGCCTCCACCCGCGCGGATTCCGCAGTGTCTTATTCATGGCCGGAATTATTACCCGCATTCCTCCCCAGCGCAAACCCAAGTAATCAACTGACAAATGACGCCTGACAGGTAATACGTTTAGGCTTAAGCTTCCAGTGTTGCCCATGAACCGATATTTCCTCGGAATGCTGCTCCTGCTGCCGGGTCTGGCTTTGGCCGCGCTAAATCGACCGGTCGCACAGCGGCCGTGGTTTGCAACGCAAACAGCCCATTTCAGCGTGTTTAGCTGCGGCGCCCCGCAGTCTGTGTTCCAAGTGGCTGCCCGTTTTGAACAGTTCTGCCAGGCCTACGATTCCCTCGCCGGAGCCGCCGCTATCACATCGCCGCCCATTGTGGTTCTCGCTTTCCCTGACCCTGAAAGCATGAAGCCGTTCCTGCCCCTGTATCACGACCAGCCGGAACCGATTGCCGCCTTTTTCAACCACGGCTACGACGAAAATCTTATTGTCCTCAGCTTGCCCAAGAATCCAGCCGACCTTAACCAATTTAATGTTATCTTCCACGAATATACGCATCTGCTGCTGCGCCGCAACGACCGCGTCTGGCCCCTCTGGCTCAAAGAAGGCATGGCGGAGATTTATTCCACTTTCACCACAGCTGGCAATACTGCCTTCATTGCCCTCCCCATCGAACCGCATCTGCATTTGCTGGCCACACAACCTCTCCTACCGCTCGCGGATCTGTTCGCTGTCCGAAACGATTCTCCCGACTACAATGAGCGTGACCGTCAGGGTCTGTTTTATGCGGAATCGTGGCTGCTCGCGCATTACTTGACTGCCGGTGACAATCCCGTCTTGAAGGCCCGCTTCCGATCGTACACGCCCTTACTACTGCTTGGCCAGACGCCGCTCCAGGCGTTCACCAATGCCCTGCAGCTTCCGCTGGTCGCTCTGGAAAAAGAACTACGCCGCTACCGGGACCGGAACCAGTTTACGGGTATTTCCTTTAACGTGCCCGACGCCGTTGCCGCACCCAAAAACCTCACTACCCGCGCTCTGGCGAATGAGGAAACGGAATTCAGGCTCGGCGACGAACTGCTCCGTATCGGTCGGCTGGACGATGCGGAAAGGTGGTTCGTCGCCGCGCAGACGCTCGCCCCCCATAGCCCTCTGCCCCATGAAGGATTGGGGCTGCTCGCCGTCCAGCGTGAACAGACTGGCGCCGCCATCGACCAATTGCGCGCCGCCTTGCTGTACGGCTCCGGTAGCTACTTGGCGTATTATTTATATGCGCGCGAACAGTTTCACAGCGCCGCCGAAGCCCCTGGCGGTCCCGATGGAATCCCTGCGCCACTGGCCAATGAACTGCGGGCCGAACTACTGAAGTCCCTGACTCTGATGCCGGATTTTGGACCAGCCCACGAGCTGTTTGCCATCCTGGAGATGGGGCGGGGAGGCCAACCGATGGTGGCGGAGGAGCATTTGCTACGGGCTATCCAATTGGAGCCGGAGAACGCATACTACCAACTCGCGCTGGCCGACGCGCAAGTGGCGCAACACAAGACTGACGAGGCCCGGCGCACTTTGAACGGGCTGCTGCTGCCGAATGTGGAATCCAAGATCCGAACCCAGGCCCAAGCGCTGCTCCAGAAACTCAATTAAAATTTCAGCAACCCTCGCGCCCAAAGACTACTGCGTACCAATTTCAGGTCGCAGGTTTAAAATTTGAGATTTATTTTCAATCCTAAATCGCCAATCCTAAATTTCTCATGCCGACGCAACCCGCAACTACCCCAACCCCGGAACCGGAAATCTGCCTCAATCTCTGGTGGTTTTGGAATGTAGAGACCCATTTGGCCTATCGTTTGGCTGGTCGTGCCTACGCGCTGTCTGGCACCGACGATGAGAAGTTGAAGGTTCTCCAATCGCTGGCCGCCACCGACTTCCAGATTGCCCGGAACTTTGCAATTCCGCAGCGATTCACCGTGGCAACCGATCACGGGAAACTCACCGGTGTGACGAATGAACCCGTGATCCGTCAACGCCATGCCGAGGTCTTTGAGGAAGTCTTTGCTACGCTGGATAAGGAGGTGCCCGCGCAGGTGCAATCCCTTTCCGGCCAGCCCTCCGCTTACCGGCTGACCATTTCCAAAGCGCCGCTCTGCTATACCACCTGCGTCTTCGAATACGCGGACGGCCGTTTAATCCCGCAAATGGCCGTCAACCGTGACTAGTAAACCAGGTCAGCATTTCTGGGTTCAGCTCTGGCGGTGGGCTTGGGCAGTTTTTGTCCGAAATATTTTTTTAAATTATTCCATAGGCACCCTGTCCCAACTTTGCCGCACTTCTTGACATCGGCACTCCGGCGTGGCTCATTGCCAGCGACATCATGATGCTTCAACGCGCCCTCTGGATTCTCCTGCTCCTGACAAACGGGTTCGTGGTCAGCAGCGCCACGGTGTCCGCGCCGTCGGGGCATCGCGAAGGCATTGAACGCATTCTGAACGGTAACGATCATTGCTTGGTCTTTTCCACGAACGTCCCCCCGCCCTGGCACACCGTTGCCATGCCGCTGCGGACCAACCTGCCGGTGATTCATTGGTATGATAAAATCAATCCTGTCTGGTGGTTTGGCAATGCAGATGAGCCAGTGGCGCCGGCTTGGTATGAACCCGGTCATTGCTGCCGCAATTTGATGTGGAATTTGCGCAACCCGATCGAAAACTTCAGCAACTATGTCATCGGCGTTGGCGACAAACCCACCGAGCGCAGCGGGCGCTATCCCACGCTGGTCGGCAATCCGCACGGGGGGTGGAATTTTGCCGTGACCCGCTACGGCATTCTTTACCTGCCGTTCTGGGATTACAAGAACCGGCGCATGGAATTTTATTTCGGCTGGCGCGAGCGCGGCAATTTCGGGATCAAGCTGGTGTTCCACCAAAAGCCGGAAGTCATCAAATAAGCAAATGGGCCACGCGGCCTATCGCTGGCAGCGAATTCCTTTCATTGCGCCTCGGAGCTCCCTTCGCAAAAGGCAATACGCCGAACACGGGTCTAGGCTTCCCAACGATAGCGGGATTAATACTTGCCCGGAAACGTCGGTCGCAGCTGAATGCGCGGTGGGACGGACAGCTTGCCGGAGGTCTTTTGGGGCGGTAATGGTGGTATTGGCGCCGGAGTCGGGGACGCGGGTGGAAGGTTGGGCGCCGGTTTGCCTGGGAACGCCGCATCACCAATTTTCATTTCGGGAAACGTCATCTCACCCATTTCAAAATCTTTGAAGGATCCGGCGGCGCCCAGCGCCGCAAAATCCAGCTTGGCCACTCGCATCTCCCCCGGCGTTGGCAACGTTTGATAACCGTTCACCACCCAGTCGAGCTTGCCTGTCTCGACATCAATCAACAAACCATGCACCGGAATCTGCGGCCCAATGAGCGGGCTGGAGCGTGCAAAGTCGCAGGCCTTGATGATATTCTGCCGCTCATTGCCGCCCAGGCCAAAGAAGTCGTTCACGTTTTCCGGCAACCGGCTGCGCTCGACGCCGAGGGCTTTCAATTGATCCAGCAACACCGTGGTGGTGGCCTGGCTGATTTGACAATCCGTGTGGCCGATGATGGCGATCTCGCGACCGCCCTTAACCGCGCAGGCCAGTGCCAGCGACCGCATAGTGCTGCTTAACGCGCCGGTGATGGTATTGCCCGCGTTGCGCATCCAGATAAACTGTTCGGCGGGCAGTGCGAGCGCGTTGGGGAACAAAGAATTCAGTCGTGGGTCAATGCACGTCAGCGCGATGACCGGCAGGGCTTCCGCGAACTCCACCGGACGCAACCCCGCGCTGGCATCTCCGGCCACGGCCCGGTGATTTGCCTCAATGATGGCTTCGAATAATCGCATGAGCATTTTATTGCGGCAGGAACCAGTGGATATAGCCGCACTTGGCGCAGACGTAACAGTTCCCCGTGGGGCTGGTCCATTCTAGATTCATTAAACTGGCTCCGGCAGTGTTCAACTGCGCCTCCTTTTTCCAAAAAGCATCGTGGCCGCAAACGAGACATTTCAGTTCGCGCCCTTGAATGTCGACGCCGATGGGGTCTTTTTTTAACCAGCTCATAATTTAAAAACGTGATTATTTCCACGGCTGGCCGGATTGCGGAGGCAAACCACGCCTCTGGCTGTGGGCGACTCTTGCCAGCGGTTCCGAATTGTTTTGCAGAGACAGCATTTAAGTTTGCGCCTTGGCATTTCGGCGCTTAGGCATTTGTCGTCCTATAACTTAGGCTCCAAACAGCCGCTTCCGTTCCGGCCGGCGCACGAGAAAATATATCAGCGCGCCAATCCAGTGCGTGAAGATGATGACCAGAACCCAGATGACCTTATCGTTGCCCTGACTCGGCTCTTTGGTCGCACAGTCCACCAGCATCCAGATCCAGAATACGATCGCTAGCATCACTACCGGCAGGACGAAAAAGAGCAAGAGCAGCGGGAAAAAGATCATAGCGTTAGCTCTTTTTATAAATAGTGGGTATGGCGTCGAGCCTGTGGCCCGGCGTCATCGGGGCTCAGTGCCGGGGCTACCCTTTAGTTTCTCCTGCGTCATCCTTGCCCATTGCCTTGCGTAGCGCCGGCACTTGTTCGAGCAATTTCTCAAACTTTACGCCGGTGAGGCTCTCGATGATGGGCGGCAGCTGGCTGATGATGGTGGTCACGTCGCCGGTGAGTTTGCTCGCGCCGCCGCCGGGGCCGTTGCCGGCGTTGATGATGACCATCTTCTCGGTCTTGGACAGCGGTTCGCTGATCTTGCCGGCGATCTCCGGCATCACACGCATGATCATCTCAATGACGGCCGCCTCGTTATATTGTTTGAAGCTTTCCGCTTTCACGCGCATCGCCTCGGCGGTGGCTTTGCCCTGCGCCTCGATGACCGAAGCTTCGGCTAGACCGCGCGCCTTGTTGGCATCGGCCTCGGCCAAGCCCGTCGCCTTCACGACATCGGCACTGGCAAACCCCGTCGCCTTGGTGGCAGACGCGGCACCGGCGGCTTCGGTCTCCAATTGGAATTTCTTCGCGTTCGCCAGCGTCTCCACTTTGTAGCGCTCAGCGTCGGCAGGCTTTTGCACGGTGGCTTCGAGTTCCTTTTGCTTGCGCTGAATTTCCTGTTGTTGCAGTTCAATCTGCTTCTGTTTCTCCACGATGCTCACCTGCACTTCTTCGGCCTTCACGAGCTGGCCGGTTTTGTACCGCTGCAAATCATACGCGAGATCGGCCTGCGCCTTCTGCACGTTCACCGTGGCCTGATACTGGGCGACGTTGGATTGGTAATCCCGCTGGGCCTCGGCCACCTTGGTATCGGCCAGAAACTTCGCCTCCTGCCCGGCCTGGTTAGCCTGCGCGGAGCGGATTACGGAATCGCGGTCGGCCTCAGCCTGCGCAATGATGGCGTCGCGCTTGACCTGCGCGATGCGCGGTTTGCCGAGCGCGTCGAGATAGCCCTGCGTGTCGCGGATATCGCGGATGGTGAAGCTGACAATGGTCAACCCCATGTTTGCCATATCGCCCGCCGCAACCTCCTGCACCTTCGAGGCAAAAGCGTCCCGGTTCTGGTAAATTTCCTCCACCGTCATGGTGCCGAGAATCGCGCGCAGGTGACCTTCGAGCGTCTGCATGGCAATGTTCTTGATGTCGTCCACGCCCTTGCTCAAGAACTGTTCCGCCGCCGTGGCGATGGAGATGTCGTCGCCCTTGACCTTGATCTGCGCCACGCCGTCCACCTTCACTGGCACGCCCTTGCTCGTATAGACCTCGGGCGTCTGGACATCAATTGTCAGCAGTTCCAGCGAGAGGACGTCCACCTTCTCAAAGATGGGCCAGACAAAACGGCCGCCGCCCTTGACGATCCGGAACCCGACCTCGCGTACGGAGCCGTCGGTCTCAATGATCTTGCGCTTGATGCCGGAGATGACCAGCACCTGGTTGGGGCCGCTCTTGGTGTAGCGGCTGGCGTAAATGATGACAAAGACAAAAAAGACGAACAGCAGCGAGCCGACGCCGACCACGACGTTGACCCAGGGAATATCTGCGAGCATGGGATTCATATTTATTATTGATTCGAGTTGAGGAGGGGAGCTTGCGGCGATTCCGGAACCGGTTCAACGAAAAACTGGGTGCCGACGATGCGATGAATCTTCACCGTCTGACCGGCGGCGATCACCACGCCCTGCTCTGCCCGCGCGGGGGCGGAATAACGGGAGCCGGCCTGCGTGTAGGAAATTTCCCCCACGCCATGCGCGGGAATGGGCGAGACGACCGCGGCGGTCTGGCCGATCAATTTTGCCACGCGTCCTTCGCTCGAACCTTCCGTCTTGCGAAACATCGTGTTGAAGAGCCAGAGGACGCCCAGCGCCACGGCGAGCGCGCCGAGGAATGCCAGTGGCGCGCTAATCCACGCCTGGCTGGTGGCATCCATCTTGGAAAAAATCAGACCGAAAGCGCCGAACGCCGTCACAAAGCTCGCCATCACCGTGGGGCTGAGGAAGGAGATGCCGGGCACCCCGTCGTGGCCCACGCCTGCGTCTGCATGTCCGCCCATCCCAACGTGCCCTGCGCCGTGACCACCGAACAGATGACCCGCCACCGCGCTGAACAGGGTAAAGATCAATCCCAACACCAGACAGATCGCATAAATTATCATAAGTCGCTCCTCTTGGTTTTGTAGTTGGGATTAGAAACCAAAACGGCTCACGGTGCAAGCTGGAAGGTGCCGCACCGGTGCCCCATGGTTTCACCTGATTATACAACCCCATTTCCCGGCCAGCGGCACTGATAATTTATCATGAAATGTGGAATCGCTTCCCGCTTGCCAAAAAACCGGCGCTTGCGCATTGTCGCGCCATGCAATCGCACGAACTGCTCCGCGAAGTGTTTGAGAAGAAGGCAGCCAAGGAAGTATCCGCCGACCTCCAACTCTCCACCTCGATGGTCTATAAATGGGCGCAACCGGCAAGCCAGGAAAACGGGATCGGCAACCCGCTGGACCGCATCGAGGCGCTCATCCGCAGCACCGGCGACGAGCGCTTAGTCCAATGGATCTGCCAGCGCGCGGGTGGTTTTTTTATTCCGAACCCGCAACAGGTGCCGCACCCGCATTTTCTAATCCCGGCCACCAATCAAATTGTCCAGGAATTTGCCGACCTGCTCGCGGTCATCGCCACGGCGGCAGCGGATAATAAAATCACTTCACCGGAATCGGCACAGATTCGCGCGCGCTGGGAAACGTTGAAAAGCGCGACGGAAGGCTTTGTGGTGGCGTGCGAGAGCGGCGACTTTGCCGGGCTGCGGGGCGATTCAACGCCCGGACGCAAAGAAACTTTACCACCAAATTAAGGGGGTACCAAGCAGAACCCGTATCATCAATCAGGGGGTCAACGGACGGACGGATTGCACACGATAGAAGCGCATCACGGCATTGGTGTCCGCGAAACTGCCGCTCGTCACACTGCCCGTGGAAGTGATGCGACCCAAACCACTGTCCACCCAAACGTTGGAGCTTAGGGTTAGGCTTTTCTGTAGATCATAATAACGAGTGTTCACACTGGACCACGTGAGCGAGGCGGAAGTGCCACCAGCTGTGAAGCTTTGGCTGGTAATGACAAATTTGCTGCTCGGGTCATTGGGATCGGTACCGGCGAGATATTCCTGCAAATTACTAATGCCGTCCCCGTCGGGGTCCGCGGCCGGGTCAACCCCAGTGTGGCCAAAATACGTGAGTTCCCACGCCACCGGTAGACCAAGACGGTCAAGGGTGCCCTTTTGAATGGCATCCGTCTGCACGACGGCGGTGGCGTTGCTCAAGGAAATCCAGCCGCAGTTTGCGCTCCAGATTGAGCCGCTGAACCGGCCAGTCAGCAGATTTACCCGGGGTGCGCCGGTGTTCTCAAAATTAATCCAGCCGATATTGGCGCCCCACGCGTAGCCGCGTAAATTACCGAGGCCGTCCAGATTCACGCCGAAGTCGTTCGGAGAATTGTTCTGGTACTGGATTTGATTGACTGGCGAACCGTTACCAAGATTGATCCAGCCGACGTTCGCCGCATAAATGTAACCAGAGCAGACGTATTCACCCATCACCACGCCGTTATTGGTATCACCCCGCCAGTCCATCCACCCGAGATTCGCGCCATAAGCTAAATAATTGGTCCCATCAATGGTCGTGCCGCTGACCTCCGAGCCTGCGAACAAAGCCAACCCCGCTATAATGGTGGTGCACCACAATGGAATATTCATTGACGTTGACTGACCAGATCAGAGATTGCCCAAAACATTTGTGGCATTCACGGGCGTTTGCACGGGTCCGAAATAGCTGCCGTTGCTCGGCTGGTAGTTGATACTGTTAGCGCCGGCAAGATTGCGGATGATGATATCAGCATTCGCACCGCCATCCGATTTGATACCATAGCCGTTATTATCCCGTAATTGATTACCTTCGATGCGGCTGCCAGAGCCGCTGGTGTGGATGCCAGCGGATGTGACGCCCACACCATTGTGACTGACGTGGTTGTTCAAGATAGACGAATCGCCCGCCGCAAGGATGCCGTCGTTGCGGTTGTCGATAACGATGCAATCTTCAATCGTCGTGCGGATGCCCGCGATGATGCCAATGCCGTTAGTGCCCGAAGATCCGCCGTTGGCGTTAACTGTGCAGCCGCGGATCACGCAACTCTGGCCGGCCACCACTCCATTGCTGTTATTGCCGATCGCCGCGCAATTGATGATCGTGGCGTAAATACCCATGTCTATGCCGACGGTACTGCTCTTGGCCGTGCAATCGTGCAGGACGCCATATCTGTTGTTTAACTCGATGCCCGTGCCTGCGGGGCAACTACCCGTGCAATCATGGGCGGATTCAACGATGACCAGTCCGGCGCCACTGGAACTGGTACCCGAACAGTTGTTCGCCACCGTGGCGTAAATGCCCACCCCAGCCCCATAGGCCACACCCGAGCAGTTGTTAACCGTCGTGCCGGAGATGGCATAACCGTTGACGCAGGTTCCTGAACAGTTCTGAACCACGCTTCCTACGATGGTATAGACAACATTCAGGCTGGTGGTTTCCCCCGAACAGTCATAAGCCCCTTCACATTGGATGGCGCCATTGCCGCAATCCCTCACCACACACTGCCGAACTGTTGTGGCGTAAATACCCATGCCGCCGGTGGATAGCACCTTGCAATTTTCTACTAGCGATCCGTTCTGGGTCAAATAGATGCCCGCCTGCAGGCAGCCGGAAACCGTCACGTCCCGTACACTGACCATCGTGGGCTGGGCATTGAAGCTGATACCATAGTTGAAGCCACTGCCGGCATAGACATTTAAACCGTTGTTGGTAGTGCCGCTTTTGATGAAACCATTCAGGATTGTGACATTCCGCAATGCGCTGGAACTCCCCAATAGGATGGCCACTCCCGTGGAGCTAGCGGCGGTCGATGAAATGGTAAACCCATTCAAATCCAAGGTCACATTATTGGTGGTGATGTCGATCGCATCGCCGGTGCTAACGGTCAGATTATGGGTCAGGTAATAGGAACCCGACTGCGCAATCGTTACGAGGCTAATCGTGTTGGTGATCGCCGTGCGTGCCTCAATCTGATCCAGCGACTTCATCGTGGGCGCTGGCGCGCCACTCGGCGTGAGGTTGCCCTGGGCCCAAGCCGAGCCGGCAACCAGCCAAAGGCCGAAAAAACAAACCCAGGCGATGGTGGATATTTTCGTATACATAGTGGGTAAAAGGGAACTCGATTTTGAAAAAAGCTCTCCACTGATAGGGCAAGCCACACGCCAAGGCAACTACAAAACCACAGTGGCAACGCACGTCCACGGAAATGATCGGCTCGACCGAGCTGAGGCTATGTGCGCTGAGGGGGACGACCGAAATCGACAGGGAAATTTCAGTGTCACCAATCCCGCCAACAAAAAAAACGCCCACCGGTAAAGGCGGGCGTTTTGTGAAAGGGAATGAATTACTTGGCGGCCGGGGCGTTGCTCGATACCGGCAGGGTCGAGAGCAGATTGCCAGCCGCCGGCGCGGGCGCCGGAGCCGGGGTGGTGGTCGGGGCGGCCTGGATGGCCGGAGCCGACTGCTGCTTCTGCTGCACCTGCTTGGCAAAGTCCGACACGCCGGTGTCGGCATGCACCTTGTCGTGCAGGTAACCGAGGAACAGGGCGAGGAGGATGAACGACAGTGTGGCGTTCTTCGTGATCTTGGTCAGGGCGTTGCCGGAGCCGGCGCCGAACAGGGCGTCCGCCGTACCCGCGCCAAACGCCATACCCGCGCCCGCGTCCTTCTTGGGCAATTGGACCAGTACCAGCAGGATCAGCAACAGCGCGTTGAGAACAATAACAAAGGTTAAAATGCCAACAATAAAACTCATAGGTGACTTAGTTTAGATGGAATTCTTGATAATGTCAGCAAAACTTCTCGCTTCCAGCGCCGCCCCGCCGACGAGCGCGCCGTCCACGTCGGGTTGGCTCATCAATTCCTTGGCGTTGGCCGGCTTGACGCTCCCGCCGTATTGAATGCGCACTTTCCGGGCGGTGGCGTCGTCAAACATTTTGGCCAGCTGCGCGCGGATGAACGCATGGGCGTCCTGGGCCTGCTGGGTGGTGGCGGTCTTACCGGTGCCGATGGCCCAGACGGGTTCATAGGCCACGACGGTTTCAACCATCTGTTCCTTGGTCAATCCGGCAAGGCTGCCCGTGACCTGGGTTTCCAAAACTTTTTCCATCAGCCCGCCTTCGCGTTCCGCGAGGGTTTCGCCGACACAGACAATGGGCTTGAGCGCGGCCGCATGGACGGCGGCGGCTTTTTTGGCGATGAGCGCGTCAGATTCCTTCTGGAACTGGCGACGTTCGCTGTGGCCGAGGATGACGTAGCGCACGGAAAACTCCTTGAGCATGCCCGCACAAATCTCGCCGGTGAACGCGCCGAAATTGTTCTCGCTCATGTTCTGCGCGCCGAGCTTGAGGTTTGAGTCCAGGATGGCCCGGGAGACGGATTCCAGCGCGGTGTACGGCGGACACACGACTACGTCCACTTCTTTGACGCCCGCGAGGTCGCGCTTGAGGTCGCTGACGAGGGTCAACGCCTCGGCGACGGTCTTGTTCATCTTCCAGTTGCCGGCAATAATCAGTTTGCGTTCTTTGTTCATTTGAAAAATTAGTTAAGGATTAAAATTCACTTCTCGCTCAGCGCCGCCACCCCGGGCAGCACTTTGCCTTCAAGAAATTCCAGCGACGCGCCGCCGCCGGTGGACGTGTGAGAAACTTTCTTGTCCGCGCCAAATTTCTTTGCCGCAGTCGCCGTGTCGCCGCCGCCGACGACCGTGGTGGCCCCGGCCGCCGTGGCGGCCACAATGGCGTCCGCCATGGACTTGGTGGCCTTCTCGAACGGGGGAAATTCAAACACGCCGGGAGGCCCGTTCCAGATGATCGTCTTGGCGCGCGCGATAACCTCTGCGAACTGCTTGGAGGATTCCGGACCGGCATCGAGCCCTTCCCACCCGGCGGGAATGCCGGTTTGCAGCGTCGCACTGCCGATATTGGCATCCGCACCGTACTTGTCGCCAGTGACCCAGTCCACCGGCAGGTGGATCAATTTTCCCTTGGCCGCCGCCTTTTGTAGCAGCTCAGGAACGATCTTGGCGCCTTCGGCATCAAAGAGGGAGTTGCCGATGGCCATGTTGTCCTGCACCTTGCGGAACGTGTAGGCCATGCCGCCGCCGATGATGATTTCGTCAGCCTTGTCGAGCAGGTTGTTGATGAGTTGGATTTTATCGGCAACCTTGGAGCCGCCGAGAATGGCCAGCAGCGGGCGCTTGGGGTGGTCGAGCACCGCGCCAAAGGCGTCGAGCTCTTTCTTCATCAGGTAACCGCAGGCGCGCTGGGGCAATTGCACACCGGTCATCGAACTGTGGTCGCGGTGCGCCGTGCCGAATGCGTCATTAATGTACACGTCGCCGAGCTTGGTCAGACTCGCGCGGAAGGCTTTCACCTGTTCGACATCGGCCTTGAGCTTGGTGCCGTCGGCGAGTTTTACCTTGCCCTCTTCCTCGATGTGGAAGCGGAGGTTTTCGAGCAAAATTACGTCGCCGGGCTGGGCCTTGGCGCAGGCGGCTTCCACTTCCGCACCCACGCAGTCGTTGAAAAATTGCACCGGCCGGCCAAGCAGCTTTTGCAGCGCTTCGGCAATGGGCTTGAGGGAGAATTTTTCCATGCGCTTGCCGTCCGGACGGCCGAGATGGCTCATCAGGATTACAGACGCGCCCTGGTCCAGGGCATAGCGGATGGTCGGCAAGGCCGCCTCGATGCGTTTGGTATTGGTGATTGCACCCGTGACTTTGTCCTGCGGGACGTTGAAATCCACGCGGATGAGGGCGCGTTTGCCCTTCAATGCGACATCTTCAATGAAAAGTTTGGCCATAAATTTTATATCGTTTTGTTTGCCGTGCAAACAGAGCTAATGATAATACCGGCCGGCGTCAGTCAGTAAAGTGAATTTAATTGGCAAAAGGGGGTGGCGGCCCATTTTCTCCGCACTTGATTTTCCGGCGCCGGTGAAGCAACTTGGCTATCCAAGCTGGTTTAACGACAACAACAACACAATAAAATTATGGCACACGAACTCCCTCCCCTGCCCTATGACAAGGCAGCCCTCGAACCCCACTTTGACACGCTCACGATGGAAATCCATCACGATCGCCATCACAAGGCGTATGTGGACAACCTCAACAAAGCCATCGCCGGCAATGCCGCGCTGGAAGCCAAGTCGCTCGAGCAGATCATCCGTGATTTAAGTGTGGTACCCGATGCCGTGCGCGGCCCGATCCGCAACAACGGCGGCGGCCACTGGAATCACACGTTCTTCTGGAATATTTTAGCCCCGAACGCCGGCGGCGCCCCCAGTGGCAAGCTCGCGGACGATATCAAGGCCACGTTCGGCAGCTTCGAGGACTTCAAGGCGAAGTTTGAGGCGGCGGGCATCGGCCGTTTTGGTAGCGGCTGGGTCTGGCTCGTCTGCAACGCCGGCAAGCTGGAAATCGTCTCCACGCCGAACCAGGACAATCCGCTCATGGGCAAGGCCGTGGCCGGTTGCGAAGGCAAGCCACTCCTGGGCTGCGACGTGTGGGAACATGCCTATTACCTCAAGTATCAGAACAAGCGGGCGGACTTTCTCAAGGCGTTCTGGAACGTGGTGAACTGGAATGCGGTCGCGGCGAACTACTGAGCCGGATTTTATCATCAAACGCGCTGAGGCAACTCGGCGCGTTTTTTTTGTGCCGGATGAAACGGGAAGCCCGGTTGAAACGAAAAATCAAAGTGCTTCTCCGCCAAAAGGCGCAAAAAATATTGGGGACGGCGAACAAGCTTTTATGAAAGCGGCCTGACAGGGTCACCTGGCTGGCGCACTCCGGGGATGCCGGTTCAATTTACATATTTGATGAGCTGCAAAGTTCTTAACCGGCGATGGGTGGGCTGTCCTTCCGCAACTTGAGCGACCGGCTCCGCATCGCCAACCACGGCGATAACGCCATCTCCACCTTGCTGGCGGACAATTTTGGCAATGGCTTCATCCCAGTCGGCACCAAACCAATCTGCTGGGGCGTCCATTGGACCGGGCTGTAGATTTTCCTCTATGGTGCCGAGGATGCGATATTTCTGATTCGGCGTTCCAGCTTCCCAGAAATCAATACCGCAAACGGCGCGGTTGCTCCCCCCGGTCCCTTGGAAAACCTCGGTGCCGGGGTTTTGCGTGTACTTAGGCGTGGAACAACCCCAGAGCAATCCCGCGGCGAGGGTCAGGGCATATAGTTTAAATTTCATTTGACGACGCCCACCTTACCACCGGGCGGCGAGGAAAGCCAGCCAGCGGCGGGGATGGGGATGGCGACCGGCAGGCTATGCGCCAGCTCACACGGCACTAAGGAGGTTGCATTTTCCGCCGACAGCGGTTGAGTCACGCATAGCGCCCCCCCTGCCCTTTTGGTTCACGGGCAAGCCCGAAATGGGAAGCTCGGGGTAAGCCGTTTGATGACAGCGTGGGCCGGCGCAGCCAGTTCCGGGCATGGACGATTGAACCGCAGCCCAGGACGGGATCAGTGCCCGTCATCGAGCTCCGGGAATTCTCCTCGTTGAAATATTTCCAACCTGTGCAACGCTATTTGCAAGCGATCACCGCGAATCCAACCCGCACCAGCCTGACTAAATCAATGCTCATGAAACAAAAAACGATCTTGTTGGTTGAGGATAATCCCGATGACGTACTCCTGACCCGGCGCGCCCTTCAGAAAAACCATTTCCCCCACCAGTTACAGGTTGTCCATAACGGCCATGAAGCGATGCATTACCTGCAGGATGCAGTGGACCAGAATGATGCCACGCCGCTCCCCACGGCCATCCTGCTGGATCTGAAACTGCCCCTGATGGACGGTTTGGAAGTCCTCAGGCGGATACGGGCTCACGAACAGTTAAAACGGCTGCCGGTCATGATGCTCACCACCTCCGGGGAGCATCATGATCTGGTGCAAAGCTACGATCTGGGGGGCCAACAGCTTTTTTCGCAAGCCGGTGGACTTTGATCTATTCACCGAAGCCATTCGCCAGATCGGCGTGTATTGGCTCCAGTTAAACGAGCCAGCGCCCTAGGCTAGCCCCTGCCCGAACCCGACCGGTAAGGGAAGTGAAAGCAACTTTCACTGGAGCGTGTTGTAATGGCCAACGAGCCGGCGGGTGGCGGCGCGGGGCAGGACCTTGGATCCGACGACGGCGAGGATTTTATTGCTCAGGCCCGGCACCGACAGGCAGCGTTGGCGGCGGAAATCCTGGTAGCCGATTTGCGCCACCTGCGCGGCAGACATCTTCTTGACCGATGCCGTCCGGGTGCGATGCATCCGGGCCACCTGAGAGAAATTGGACTCGGTCGGCCCCGGGCACAGGTTCGTGACGTGTACGCCGGTGCCACGCATCTCTTCATGCAGGGCCTCGGAGAAGGACAGCACGAAGGCCTTGGTGGCATAATACACGGCCATATTGGGCCCGGGCAGAAAACCCGCGACAGAACCGACGTTTAAAATGCCGCCGCTCCGGCGTTCCTGCATGCCCGGCAGAAAATGTCCCGTGAGTTCGACCAGCGCCGCGATGTTGAGCTGGATCATTTCCAACTGACGCCCGAGCGGCAGTTCCGCAAAACTCCCGTGCAGGCCAAAACCCGCGTTGTTGACCAACACATCCACGGTGAGCCCCGCCCTGCCCGTCTGCGCAACGATGGCCTGCAAGGCCCCCGGCTGGGACAGATCGGCCGTGATGACGTGGACTTCAATTGTGTGGTCGCGGCGGAGTTCGGCGGCGAGGGTTTCCAGCGCCGCCGTGGTGCGCGCGACAAGGACCAGCGTCGCGTGGTCGGCGGCAAAGCATTTGGCCAGTTCCAGACCGATGCCGGAGGATGCGCCAGTGATGAGAACGGTTTCTTTCATGGTGAAAACTAAAAAACGGAAACGCTAAAAACCTGAAATATCCCCGCGCTCAGCCTCTTAGGTTTTAAGCCGTTTAGAAATGGCCCGTCAGCGGTTGCCAAAGCCGAAGCGGTCGGTGAGCGGCCAGTACACAAAGAACGATTTGCCAATGACGTTCTGCGCGGGAAAGCTGCCCCACGCCCGCGAGTCAAAACTGTTGCAGGTGTTGTCGCCCATGACCATATAGGTATTGCCGTCGTTGTTATAGACGGTGTCGGCATCAGGAAAATTCGGCGCCAGGGTGGGATAGAGGCCGTACTGGGTGGCGACCGTGCCGTTGACATGGCCGGAAAACTGACTTTCCTTGGGCGCCTGTTTGGGATCAAACCCGTAAACCCGTTCGAAATGCGGCGTGCCGGCATCAAGCCGCTCGCCGTTGATGCGCAAATGCCGGTCATCGCCGATCTGAACTTTTTCGCCCGGCAACACCACCAGCCGCTTGATATAAAACTGGTCCTGGGGCATCTGGGGATTATCAATACCCTGCGTTTTAAACACCACGATCTCGCCGCGCGTGGGTTTGCGGAAGTTGAAACTCACGCGATCCACGAACAGATGGTCGCCGGCGCTGACCCGCATTTTGACCACGTCGTCGCCCTTATGATAAATGTGACCGGGTTCCAGTCCGGCGCGGCGCGCCAAAGGTTGCTCGCCGAAGTCCGGCGGAAACCACAGCGTGTGCTCCACGCCGCCGAGGGTGAGGGACTGCTTGAGGTTGAAAATTAGAAACTTCACCGGCGCACCAACGGCCTCAATGGAGCCATCGGCCTGGGCCACGAGGTGCACAAAGGAATCCCCGTGCAGCCAGGCCTGAACGCGCGCCCAGCCGGTGGGGATTTGCAGGGCTTCGCGCTGTTTGACCTGTTCTAGAATTTCACCGTTGATGCGATTCCGGTCGCCGGTCCAGCCGTTGATCTTGGTGAAATCGGGCACGGAAGTGACGCCGAATAGGGTGGGCTGCATGGAGCCAGTCGGAATTTTGAACGGCTGCAGCACGAACGTGCGAATAGCCATCGCCACGGCGAGGGCGACGAGCAGGACTTCCACGTTCTCGCGCCACGCGGCGTGGGGATAGGACTTGAGATTTTTCTCGGCGGCGAACTGGAGTTCCTCGGCCTGGATGCGAATTTTTCCGGTGTGGCCGGTGGCGAGGGCGGCGTCCAGATCATCCAGCTTCAACTGGATGGCGGCGATGGCCGGCGGCGACAGGAGGTCGCGCTGCGCTGCGAGGAGGCGGCGATAATGCTTGTGCACCGCACACGCTTCACGGACGGCTTTGGAGAGGAACCAGCGCCAATTCATATAAAGTTCAAATTACGGTGTTTGCGGGCTGAATAAAAGACAAGACGCCGACGGAATAGTTCATGGGTATTTTAAAATCGCCATTCCAAAAGCGCTTAGGCCTTGAGCACCTCAATGAAGGCTTCCTGCGGGATATTCACGTTGCCGATGGATTTCATCCGCTTTTTGCCCTCTTTCTGCTTCTCCAACAGCTTGCGTTTGCGCGAGACGTCGCCGCCGTAGCACTTGGCTGTGACGTCCTTGCGGAAGGCACTGATGACTTCAGACGCGACAATCTTGCCGCCGATGGCGGCCTGGATCTTAATCTGAAACTGCTGGCGCGGGATGACTTCCTTGAGTTTCTCGGCGAGCGAGCGGCCCCGGCCCTCGGCCTTGGTGCGGTGCACGATGCACGAGAACGCGTCCATGGGCTCGGAGTTCACCAACAGATCCAGTTTAACCATGTCGCTCTCCAGGTATTCATCCGGTTCGTAATCCATGGAACCGAACCCGCGGGTGATACTCTTAATGCGGTCGTGGAAATCGATCAGGATTTCGTTCAGCGGAATCAGGCTGGTGAGCATGACGCGGCGCGAATCCAGAGTTTCAGTGTGGTCCACATTCCCGCGCTTCTCGGAAATAAGGGACATCATGTCGCCGATGTTTTCATTCGGGCAGATGACGAAGGCCTTGACCATGGGCTCTTCGATTTTCTGAATATAGGTCACGTCCGGCATGAAGGCGGGGTTGTCCACTTCCTTCATGGTGCCGTCGGAGAGCAGGATTTTATAGACCACGCTGGGATAGGTGGCGATGATGTCCATGTCGTATTCGCGGCGGAGCCGTTCCTGAACGATTTCCAGATGGAGGAGGCCCAGGAAGCCGCAGCGGAACCCGAAGCCGAGGGCTACGGAGGTTTCGGAGGAGTATACGAAGGCCGAATCGTTGAGCTTGAGCTTGCCCATGGACTGCTTCAACTGCTCGTAGTCAGCGGTGTTGATGGGATAAATGCCGCTGAACACCATCGGATGAATCTCCTTGAAGCCCGGCAGCACATTGGAGGGATTGCGGGCGTCGGTGATGGTATCGCCCATCTTCACCTCGGCGGCGCTCTTGATGTTGGCCGTAAAATAGCCCGTTTCGCCCACCTCCAGCTTTTCGCGGATGTAGGGCTTGGGATTGAAGCTGCCGACTTCCTTGACCTCGACGTTTTTGCCGGAATGCAGGAGCTTGACCTGCTGGCCGGCTTTCAATTCGCCGTTAAAAACCCGGACGTGGGTGACGACGCCCTTGTAGGTATCAAAATAGGAGTCGAAGGCGAGGGCCTGCAAGCTGGGTTCTCCGGTGGGCTTGGGCGGCGGAACGCGCGCGATGATGGCTTCCAGAATCTCCTCGATGCCGATGCCCTGTTTGGCGCTGCAGGGGATGGCCCATTCGCTGGGCACGGCCAGGACGTCTTCCAACTGCTGCAGGGCCTGGGGCACGTTGGCGTGGCCGAGGTCAATCTTGTTGATGACGGGGATGATGGTGAGATTGAGTTTGGCGGCCAGATGGTAGTTGGCCACCGTCTGGGCCTCCACGCCCTGGGCGGCGTCAATGACCAGCAGCGCGCCCTCGCAGGCGCTCAAGCTGCGGGAGACTTCATAGGCAAAATCCACGTGGCCCGGAGTGTCGATGAGGTTCAGCTCGTAGGTCTCGCCGTTGCGGGCCTTGTAGAGCATGGTCACCGGATGGGCCTTGATGGTGATGCCGCGCTCGCGTTCCAGATCCATGGCATCGAGCAGCTGGTCGGACATGTCGCGCGTGGCGATGGTGCCGGTCATGTGCAGCAGGCGGTCGGACAGCGTGGTCTTGCCGTGGTCAATGTGGGCGATGATGCTGAAATTGCGTATGTGTGCGGCGTCCATGTGTTCGTTAAATCGTCAAATCGTTGAATGATTGCTGCGTTATCCGGCGGTGCGCAGCCCGGAAACGACCGGGCCCGAATCACGAAGGAACGCAGTCACTCAGCGAGCGCAATAGAATAACGGGAAAACGACTGAAGAAAAGGAAATTAGAAAGGCCAAACCTGAAACTGGAAGCGGAAAAACGGAAATTCTTTGCAACCAGGAATGGGCACCGATCAACACGGAGGAGTTGAGTCAGAGCGAAAAGTGGAAAGCGGAAACAAACTACTCACCCCAAGATAAAAACCCCGCGCTGTGAGGCACGGATTAACCCGTAAGGCATGAATGAACCCTAATGATTCAACGCAGAGGCGCGGATTCTCGACTTGTCGCCGTGGCCGGGTTTGCCTAAAGTGCCAGCACCAATTCACTTTATGCCAGACAAACGCAAACTTCGTTACGGAATGGTCGGCGGCGGTCAAAACGCATTCATCGGCGCGGTCCACCGCCTGGCCGCCAACCTCGATGGACAGATTGAACTCGTGGCCGGGGCCTTTTCCTCCGACGCCAAAAACTCGCAGACAACCGGCGAGCAATTGTACCTGAACCCCCAACGGGTCTATGCCACCTACGCCGAGATGGCCGCGGGCGAAGCGGCGCTGCCGGCGGACGAGCGCATTGATTTTGTAGCCATTGTCACGCCGAACTTTCTGCATGCGCCCGTGGCGACGGCCTTTCTCAAGCGCGGGTTCCATGTGGTCTGCGACAAGCCGATGACGCTGACCGTGCCGGAGGCCAAAGCGCTGCGCGCCACCGTGCGCAAGAGCGGCAAGGTGTTTGCGCTGACGCATAATTACACCGGCTATCCCATGGTCAAGGCGGCGCGCGAGCTGGTGCGCAGCGGTCAGCTGGGCCGGATTTTGAAGGTGGTGGCCGAGTATCCGCAAGGCTGGCTGCTCGACAAGATTGAGGCCGATGGCCACAAGCAGGCCGCGTGGCGGAGCGACCCGAAAAAGGCGGGCGCCAGCTGCTGCGTGGGCGACATCGGTACCCATGCGGAAAATCTCGGCCGCTACATTACCGGCCTGGAGATTGACGCCTTGTGCGCGGACTTTACGAGTTTCATCCCCGGCCGCAAGCTGGAGGATGATGCGAACCTGCTGCTCCGCTACAAGGGCGGCGCCAAGGGGGTGCTGCACTGCTCCCAAGTTTCCTGCGGCGAGGAAAACAACCTGAACATTCGCGTCTATGGCACCCTGGGATCGCTCGCCTGGCAACAGGAGCATCCGAACGAATTGAAGTTCATCCCCAAAGGCGAACCCGCCCGGATTCTCCGGCGCGGCAACAATTACCTGAGCGACGCGGCTAAAAAATTCACGCGCCTGCCGTTTGGCCATCCCGAGGCGTTCATCGAGGCCTTTGCGAATATTTACCTGGAAGCCGTGGCGGCCATCCGCGCGAATCTGGCGGGCAAAACAGGTACGTTTGACCATCCCACCGTGAACGACGGGTTGATCGGGATGGCGTTTATTGAAACCGCCGTGAAGTCCGCCGCGTCCAAGGCCAAGTGGACCAAGTTCCCCAAACTCTAATTGATTAATATGACCTCCAAATTTCTGTGCGCCGCGCTGCTGACCACGGCCCTCCTGACCAGCCGCGCTGCCAGTTATCCGGAAGTGATCACCAACGGGGTGGCCGGCTTTCAAGACACACCGCTGCAGCCGGACGGCTTGTGGCATGTGCATGACCCCGCCCGCCCGCAACCGCCCATTGTCACGCCCGGCCAGTTCAGCCAACTGGCGGCGGCGCCGAGCGATGCCACGGTGCTGTTCAACGGTCAGGACCTGTCGCAATGGCGCGATAAGAAGACTGGCGGCGAGGCGCAATGGAAGATTGAAGACGGCGTGATGGTTTCCGCCAAGGGCGACATCATGACGACGAACCGGTTTGGCGACCTGCAACTGCATCTGGAATTCCGCGAACCCACGCCGCCCAAGGAAAGCGGCCAGGGCCGGGGTAACAGCGGCATTTTCTTCATGGGACTGTATGAGGTGCAGATCCTCGATTGCTATCACAACAAAACCTATGCCGATGGCGCGACCGGCGGGCTTTACGGTCAGCATCCCGCTCTGGCCAATGCCTGCCGCCCGCCCGGCGAATGGTCCACGTATGACTGCGTCTTCACCGCCCCGCGCTTTGGCCCCAACGGCGAGGTGCTGTCGCCCGCGTATCTGACCGCGATCCTGAACGGCGTGGTGGTGCAGAACCATCAGGCGTATCGCGGGGCGACGAACTGGCGTTCCCCCGGCAAGTACACGCCGCACGCGGCCGAACTGCCGCTGGCCTTGCAGTATCACAATAATTCGGTGGCCTTCCGCAACATCTGGGTGCGGCCCGTGCCGCTGGTCAACGAACCTTGAAGTGCCCGTTAACGACAGCCTAATACCTAAAATGAAATTGTTCGCCATCGTCCTCGTTGCCGCGCTCGCGGCAACCTCCGTCCACGCCGCGCCGAAGAAACTGCTGGTGGTCACGACCACCACCGGATTCCGGCACAGCTCCATTCCCACGGCGGAAAAGATCCTAGCCCAGCTGGCGGCCAGCAGCGGTGAGTTCACCGTGGATTTTATCCATCAGCCGGCTGGCCGGACGATGAATGGTTCTTGGCCCAAACTCAAAAAAGACGCCACACCGGCAGAAGCCGCCGCCTACAAAGCCGCCGGGGATCAGTGGGAGGCGACCCTGAAAACAGCGCTCCAGCAGCTCTCGCCGGAGAACCTGAAGCACTATGACGGCGTCATCTTTGCCAGCACCACAGGCGATCTGCCCCTGCCGGACATGAAAGGGTTTCTCGACTGGATCAAAGCCGGGCACGCCTTCATCGGCATTCACGCGGCCAGCGATACATTCCACGGCTTTCCGGAATTCATCGCAATGCTCGGCGGCGAGTTTGGCCATCACAGCAAACAGTTGAGCATTGATTGCTTGAACCAGGATCCGGCGAATCCGGCGACGGCGGCGCTGCCAAAAGTGTGGACCCTGTCGCAGGAGGAGGTTTACCAGTTCAAAAATTACGATGCGACGGCGGTGCATGAATTGCTGGTACTCGACAAGCAGCCGGAAGCGCCTTACCCGGCCGGGCATTTCCCCGTGGCCTGGTGCAAACCCTACGGCGACGGCAAAGTGTTCTACACCTCACTCGGACACCGCGAAGACATCTGGGACACCGACCCCACCATCAAAGACCGGAAGAACGACGCGGCCATCAGCAAGGCCTATCAGCAGCATGTGCTGGGGGGCATTGAGTGGGCGCTGGGATTAAAGAAATAAGCATCCATTGGGACTAAACAAAACCGCCGGGCGATCAAATCGTGCCGGCGGTTTTGGTATGTTGGCCATGAAGACAAACCTGAAACCTGGATAAAATTAAGCCTCCTGGAGGCCAATGACGCCCAGAACAAAAGCTGAATTCTGCGCCGCTAACTTTAGGCGCTACTGCCAATCCGCGTCAGGAACACGGAGTTGGAAAACTGCGTGCCCGCAGTCTGGAAAGACTGCGCTACGCGGAGAGTCGCGCTCACCAGAGGCGTTGCCCGTTGCGTGCACCACGTTCGGCCCCTGCCGCAACAGGGTCGGCGGCAGCTTTGCGCGCGCAGTTCAATGAAACGTTGAACCATGGTCCCGTCGTGCATACGATCCTTTCTCACCCATCCCAAGGTTCGGAATGAGCTTGGTGCCCGTCGCATTTTTAAAACCGATGAAGGGTTGATGGTTTACAGGTCAAATCAGAACACGCCATGGGCGTGCTGACTCACACAGGCAAGAGGGACCAGCACCAGACACGCGGCAGGTGGCTTGAATGCGTGGGTGCTAGATCCAACGTGAGGATGAACGATGGCGTGTAAATAGTTTATAGCCCACCCTCACCGAAAGGCGAAATTTCAAACCTGAATCCTGGATTGCAAAAAGGGACTTTGAACAGCGAAGTGCAAATCGAACGCCGCCCAACGTCGCCACCACGAAAATAATTTGCGCGGTTAGCGCCCTGCGCGCGGCGATCCGACATCAATAAACCCGGCGCAGATTGGAGGGCAGGATGCCGAGTTCGTCGCGGTATTTTGCCACCGTGCGCCGGGCAATGTTGATGCCCTTGGCGGTGAGCATCTTCACGACTTCCTGATCGGACAACGGCTTGGCGTTGGACTCAGCCTTGAAAATCTCGGCGACCATGTCCTTGACGCTCGTATTGGAGACATTGTCGCCATTGGAGTTTTGCAGGCCGGCGGTGAAGAAATATTTCATTTCAAAGACGCCCTGCGGCGTCTGAATATATTTGCCGGAGACGGCGCGGCTGACCGTGGTTTCATGGACGCCCACCACCTCCGCCACCTGCGACATCGTCATGGGCTTGAGATGCGCCACGCCCTTGTCCATGAAGTCGGACTGGCGCTTGACGATCTCTTTGCCGATGTTGCAAATCGTCGCCTGCCGCTGGTGCAGACTCTTGATCAGGAATTTTCCGGCACGAATCTTTTCGCGGATGTAGTTTTTCACCTCGGCGTTGTTCTCACCGGCGGACATCAAATCCTTATAGACATTGCTGATGCGCAAATGCGGAATCTGCTCATCGTTGGTCGTTACGACGTAGCCCTCGCCATTCTTTGCCACAAATACCTCCGGCGCGACGTATTGCTCGACGACCGGCAGAAACGCGCGACCGGGGCGGGGCTCGAGCCGGCCAATACGGGCCATGGCGGCTTGCACGTCATCCACGGACTGACCGATGCCCCGCGCGATTTCCGGAATCTTGCGTTTGCCGAGCGCCTCCATGTGATCGCGGATGATACGATACTCCATGGTGTCCTGTTTGCCGCCGCGTTCGAGCTGGAGCATCAGGCATTCGCGCAAGTCCCGCGCACCGACGCCGACCGGCTCGAAACCCTGGATGACTTTCAGCACCTGTAATATTCTTTCGGCGAGCAGGCGGGTGGACGCCGCCAACTCCTCGACGGTGACCATGAGAAAGCCGTAGTCATCAACATTGCCGATGAGCAGTTCGGCGAGGCCGCGATCCTCATCATTCAAATCCGTATCGCGAACCTGCTCCATCAAATGTTGCGCCAGCGACGCCTCGACGGTGATGGAGTTGAACATGAATTCGCGCTTCTCCTCGTCCTCGGCGGAAGAGCGGGTGACGGTGTTCGTCTGCGAAAAATGGTCGCGCCAGTCCTGATCCATCTGCACAAGCTTTTCAAATTCCGCCTGAAAGTCATCCGCGGGATTTTCCGCCAGGCGCTCCGCGGCGGCATCGAAGGTCACGTCTTCCGGCGGCTCGGCCAAATCGGCGACCGGTGCCGGCTCCGCCTCGTCCCCACTGGAAGATTCCTCACTGTCCGGAGCTTTTTCGCGCGAATCCATTTCCTGTTCCGGCACCTCTTCGAGGACAGGATTCTGCTGGAGTTCCTGCTCCACGAGCGCCTTGAGCTCGAGCGAGGGCGCCTGCAACAACGCCAGCGACTGCTGGAGCTGGGGCGCCAGCACCATGGATTGCGTGAGTCTTTGCGACAGTTGGAGTCCGAGTCCCATCTGCGCGTCAACATAAACCAATCCACCATAATCTCAAGCGATTTTGGCACGAATCCCGCTGTGCAAATTTTACTAAAAGGAAAACTGGATTTTCTGGCGAAGAGGGCGCATTCTTTTTTTATGAAACTCATCCTCTCAACGCACAACGTCACCCTCACCAAAGCGATTGAAGATCATATCATTGCGAAACTCGACAAGCTGGATCACATGGATCAGCGCCTGGTCGCGGCTCGCGTGACGCTCGAACACGACAACACGCGCGTGCCGGAAAAGCAGTTCAGCTGCTCCATGCGACTCGAAGTGCGCGGACCGGATCTTTTCGCCAAGGACATTGAGAGCGACCTCTACGCGGCGATTGATGTCGTCACCAAAAAGATCGAACAGCAAATCCGCAAGCGCCATAGCAAGGTCAAGGCGACGAAGCACAAGGTTGGCGCCCGCACCAAACGGACCCGCCAGGAAACCACCGAAGAATGATTCTGCGGGCGAAAACCATCCTTCCCGTCACCGCGCCGCCCATTGAGGACGGCGCGGTTTTTGTTGAGGGCAATAAAATCCGTTCCGTCATGCCCTGGAAGGCGGTGCGCCGGCACCAGCGCGAAAAAGTGTTCGACCTCGGGGAAGTCATCGTGCTGCCCGGCCTAGTCAACGCCCACTGCCATCTGGACTACACCGATATGGCCGGCGAACTGTCGCCGCCCAAGACGTTTACGGATTGGATTGGGGCCATCACCGCGCACAAGACCTCTTGGAGTTATTCCGATTACGCCCGCTCGTGGCTGCGCGGCGCGCACCAGCTATTAAAAACCGGCACGACCACGGTGGCCGACATTGAATGTATGCCCGATTTGCTGCCGGAAGTCTGGGACGCCACGCCGCTGCGAATTTTTTCTTTTTTCGAAATGACCGGCATCAAAGCGCGCCGCGCGCCGAAAGCGGTCTTACGCGAGGCCGTGGAACTGATTGATTCCCTCCACCACCCGCGCCACCGCGCCGGACTTTCCCCGCACGCCCCCTACTCCACCCTGCCGGAGCTCTTAAAGCTTACCGCCCGCACCGCCCACAAGCGCAAGTGGCGCGTCAGCATCCATGTGGCCGAATCCACCCAGGAATTTGAAATGTTCGCGCACGCGCGCGGCGCGATGCACGACTGGCTCAAGCGCAACGAACGCGATGCAGCCGACTGCGGCCTCGGTTCGCCCGTCGCGCATCTGGCCCGACACGGGCTACTGGGCGAAAACGTCCTGGCCATCCACGTCAACTGTCTGGCACGCGGCGATGCCACCCTGCTGGCCAAAAACAAAACGCACGTGGTCCACTGCCCGCGGAGCCACGATTATTTCCAGCATCCCCAGTTCGAACGGCAGCGGCTCGCCAACGCCGGCGTCAATCTTTGCCTCGGCACCGACAGCCTCGCCACGGTGCGCCAAACCGGAAAGCAAAAACCGGAACTCGATATGTTCGCCGAAATGCGCGCCCTGGCGGACCAGAGCCGCGAGCTTTTGCCCGAGGAGATCCTGCGAATGGCCACCGTCAATGGGGCGCGGGCGTTGGGATTGGCCGGAACCATCGGCCAGCTGTCAGCCGGATCCAAAGCTGATCTGATTGCGATCCCGTATCCAGGCCGGTCAGCCAAAGCTTATGAGGTCGTGGTGGCCCATACGGGAAATGTGTCAGCCAGCTTGATCGACGGCCGCTGGGTGGTGCCGCCTCTCGGCTGAAGGCATAGCGTAAATTTAACCGCCAAGACGCCAAGGACGCGAAGCTTGCCGGCCTGAGAATGAAAGACGATGAACCAGGCTTATCCGGTGGGTTGCCAAACGAGGCGGAGAGTTTTTGTGACCATTGCCCAGGGCTTTAAAACGGGGCAACTCGCCTCGCCTATAACCCCATCCTGCAGGGAAGGAAGAAAATTCTGACGTCCCTCCGCGACTGGGTCGTTTCTGCTCTGCGAACCCAGCACTGAAGTGCTGGACTATACTTAGATGCTTGATTGGCGCGCCACCGGATCAGCACGGGGTAAACACCCCAACCCTCCCCCCCCCCGCGACGGGCCGGAGAGGGCGGAAAATGCAGGGCTTTGAATTTGAGCCTCCTCACGTCGGCTGCTACAAAACAAATATACGAGGGCGGCGCTCCTGAGAGGTGCTCCGGCCTGAAACATCCCGGGGAAGAACACGGAGTTGGAAAGCGCCGTGCACCCACCGACGGGGACGGCGACGCTACGCGAACGGCAAACAGAAACCAACACCGAAGACTGAACTTTTTTCTTCGCACCGGGAAAAATTGTAGCAGAATCCACTCATGCCGATCCTGCACATCCGCCGCGCCACCGTGGACGACCTGCCCGCGCTCAAAGCGCTCTGGCTAGCCGCGCGCCTGCCGGCCGATGAACTGGAAAACCGCCCCACGGAATTTCAAATTGTCGAGGCCGACGGCCAATTCGCCGGTGCGCTCGGCGTGCAGATTGTCCGCCAACACGCGCGGCTGCACAGCGAGGATTACACCGATTTTTCCGTGGCCGATGCCGCGCGCGAATTATTTTGGGAACGCATCCAGAAACTCGCCGCGAACCACGGGGTGTTCCGCGTGTGGATGGTGGAGGCCTCGCCGTTCTGGGCGCGCCTGGGCTTTCAACCGGCGACTGAAGGAATCCTCGCGCGCCTGCCCGCGGAATGGAATCACCTCGCAGGCGGCTGGCTCACGCTGGAATTAAAAAACGAGGAGGCCATCAATACCGCCCTGAAAGACCAGTTTACCGGCTTCATGGAGGCCGAGAAAAAAACGACCGCCCTACTCGCCGCCCGCGGCCGCACCCTCAAGTTCGCCATCACGGTCGTCAGCTTCGGGATTTTCTTCCTCTGCCTCGCCGTGGTCGCGTGGCTAACCTTGCGCCGGGGGGCGAGCGGACACTAATCAGTGGCGGTCTAAAAATTGCAAAGGGTGCTGCGGCAAGGAACGCTGGTGATTGCGGATTGAAAACATCCGCCCCCTACCCCGGGCTACTCGTCTGGCGCCCTGCCAGGGTTTTAGTTTAAGCCTCCCTACGTCGGCTGCTACGGATGGGAAAACTTGAAATTTGAATAAAAAACATACGCCCTTACCTCCACCCCCCCCGACAGTTGGCCGGTGACCGAGGTTAACGGCATTAGCCGGTAGACACGGGACATGAGCGCGACCCGACATGCCGCAGGGAAAGCACCCACTCCCGCGCGTTCGTGTCTGTGAGCGCAGAGTGATCTTGGAACGGCGCACGAAGAAAATGGCCGGTGACCGTTAATGATCTGACTTTGCTTTTCAAAGTCATTCAAATTACCAGGGGTGGTTCAGAGTATCCGTGTCTACTTGGGGTAAAAGCTCAAAGACTATTCAAATTATTTGGATGTAAAAACTAATGAGAATGAGCGAGGCAATCCGATAAAACAGTCCACAGGACGTGATTAATTTTTGCTGAATGTCAGCTGGGTAAAACTAAATGCAGCACCACTGTTGACAGCATGTTTAGCAGAGACCTAAGCTGTGCCTTAATAATCATTTCGAAGAAATGAATCTCACCGAAGCACTAGATACCGCAGCGTTCCGATGGCCTGAAAAAGCGAAGCTGATCGAAGGTAAGGCGATGGTTTCCTTCTCCGGCCTTGTGGCAAAAGCGGTCCAATTCGCGTCGCAATTCCAGTGGGTTAAATTGTTCCCCGACTGCCGGGTGGGGCTGAGCTTTCCCACCAGGATTGATTATGTTTCGCTCACGTTTGCGCTCTGGCAGATGCCGAGGACGAAAGGCAAGATACTGGAAGAAATTGAGACGCATTTCGAAGGAAAATAATTATGGCTTTAAAACTCAAATTCGTTCCACCCCTTGACCCCGGATTTCAGCCCGCGGTACTCGTGAACCGCCATTATGTTGCTGCCGCGAAGAAATCGGGGCAGGCGGAGCCGCTGGTCATCGGGCTGGAGCGCGAAGGCGGGCTGGTGTCGCGGTATGAAACGTTGGTATTTCCGCATGCGGACGCCGCGACGCTGCACTATGTCGAGCGAACGGTTAAATTTCTTCTCTGGTCGCGCGGGGGCTGGAAGCTTTTTATCGCCGGACCCAAGGCCATCGGTGACTTCATCCGCAAGACCTATTCAGTCACCGGGGCGCGGAAGTTCGACTGCAACCTGATGGGCACGGCTTACGGCAAGAAATTCCAGGTGGTCCTGACCACGCCGGCAAAGGTTCCCGCCAACAGCGAAATGGAAGTGGCGGCGGGTGGCCACCTCAAAGGCTGCCGCATCGGCTTCGATCTGGGCGCCAGCGATTACAAAGTCTCCGCGGTGGTGGACGGCGAGGCGATTTTCACGGAGGAAACCCCCTGGGACCCGAAAACCCAGTCCAATCCTGAATATCATTATCACCACATATCTGCCGCGTTGCATCGCGCCGCTGCCCATCTACCGCGCGTGGATGCCATTGGCGGCAGTTCCGCCGGGGTGATCGTGGATAACGAAATCCGCGTGGCGTCGCTGCTGCGCGCCATTGCGCCCAAAGATTTCCCGCGGGCAGCCGGCGTGCTAAAACGCATTCAGAAAGAATGGAACGTGCCGCTCGTGGTGATGAATGACGGGGATGTGACGGCGCTGGCCGGCGCCCTATCCTTGCGCAAGAAAGGCCTGCTCGGCCTGGCCCTGGGCTCCAGCGAGGCGGCGGGCTTCATGGATCGCCAAGGTCGGATCCTCGGATGGCTGAATGAGTTGGCGTTCGCGCCGGTGGATTACAATCCCGCCGCGGCCCCGGATGAATGGTCGGGCGACCGCGGTGTGGGCGCGTTGTATTTTTCGCAGCAAGCGGTGAACAAGCTATTACCAGCCGCGAAAATCAAACTGCCGGAAACCCTGGGGCTGCCCGAGCGCCTCAAGGCGGTGCAGGCGCTGATGGCCAAGGGCGATCCGCGCGCGGCGAAGGTTTATGAGACCATCGGCGTGTATCTTGGTTATACGCTGGCCCATTATGCGGAGTTCTATGATTTCCGTCATGTGCTGATTCTGGGGCGCGTGACGACCGGTCAGGGTGGCGACATCGTGCTGGCCAAGGCGCGCGCGGTGTTGAATAAAGAATTTCCGGCAGTGGCAAAGAAAATCACTTTACATGTGCCGGATGAGAAATCGCGGCGTGTCGGTCAGGCTGTCGCAGCGGCCAGTTTGCCCGAACTGAAGAAATAAAATTTATGGAACTGCACAACCCAACCGCGGAGCTTTTCATTCCCGACGGCCTGCCTGTAACGGAGGCGTTACGGCGCGTGACGCACCTCGGCATCGGCGCGCATCAGGACGATTTGGAGTTCATGGCCTTTCACGGCATCCTTGAATGCTTTGCGCGGGACACTAAATGGTTCGGCGGCGTGACCTGCACCAACGGGTCGGGCAGTTCGCGCACCGGCCCGTATGCCAACCACACCGATGCGCAGCTGATGCAGATCCGGCGGCGGGAGCAGAATGCCGCTGCCGCCATTGGTCAATATGGCGTGATGCTCCAATTGGATTATCCCAGCCAGGTGATCAAATGCAGGGATGACCGGTCCCTGAAGACTGACCTGCAGCGCATCCTCGAGGCGACCCGGCCGGAGGTGGTTTACACGCATAATCCGGCGGACAAACACGATACACATATTGGGGTGGTGGTGGCGGCTTTGCAGGCGCTGCGCGAAATGCCGCCCGGCCAGCGTCCGAAACGGGTCATCGGCTGTGAAGTCTGGCGCAACCTGGACTGGTTGCCGGATGACGCGAAGGTTGTCATGGATGTGAGCGGGCATGACAATCTGGCGGCCGCCCTGAACGGGGTGTTTGATTCGCAAATCACCGGAGGCAAGCGTTACGACCTGGCCACTTACGGTCGGCGCTCCGCCAACGCGACCTTCTATGACGCGCACGCCATCGACCAGGCCAACCAAGTTATTTTCGGCATGGATCTCACGCCCCTGATCCAGGCTGACACCCGTGATATTCGGGACTATGTGGGTGGTTTCATTGACCGGTTCCGGGCGGATGTGCGCCAGAAATTGGACGATCGCTTGGGCTGCCTTTGATAGGGAAATCATCCTTCAACCCACCCCCGAAGCCGCCACCAGTGTGGCGGCGCGCGTGATCGCGCGGATCCTGGCTGAAAAAACCACTGCGGTGCTGGGCCTGGCGACCGGAAGCACGCCGTTGCTGCTCTACCGTGAACTCATCGCGATGCAGCTTGATTGGCGTCGGGTGACAACGTTCAACCTCGACGAATACGTGGGCTTGGACGCCGCGCATCCGCAGTGGTACCACAGCTTCATGTGGGAGCATCTGTTCCGGCAATCAACATTGCCAAAAAAGAATATCCACATCCCTGACGGCATGACCGTTGATTGGCCACGGAAACGGTTACTGAGCTTTTACTTAAACAATTTCAGAAATCCGCTCTCTGCTTTGAAATTTATGGGTGTCAATTCATGAGATGGGTGTCTATTTTCTCATTTAATGAACGTCACTCTGCGCGGCCGAACCGAATCCTTCCGCACCGTCGCCTTCGATGCGCAAACGAATGCCGTCCGGCTGATTGAGCAGCGTCTGTTACCGCATGAATTTAAAATTGTCTGCACCGGAAATTTTCGGGAAACCGCCCGGGCTATTACCGACATGGTCGTGCGCGGGGCCGGGGCAATTGGCGCCACGGCCGCCTACGGCCTGGCGCAAGGCGCCCTCGCCTTTCGTGGCCGCGATTTGAACCGGTTTTCCACGCACGTCGCCACGGTTTTTCAAACCCTGGCCGATGCCCGCCCCACCGCCGTGGACCCCGTCAACGCGATGAAGGACGTCCTCCGGGAAATGACCCGCGGCCAAACCGTGACGGAGCAGCAGTCGCTGGCTTTGGCGGCCGCCGAGGAATTTGCCAACGAAGACGCACGCCACTGCGCCGAAATCGGCCGGCACGGGGCGAAGCTGATTCGCAATGGCATGCGGGTACTGACACATTGCAATGCGGGCTGGCTGGCTTTTGTCGATGTAGGCAGCGCCACGGCGCCCCTGTATGCCGCGCAGGCGCAGGGCAAGCAATTCCATGTGTTCTGCGACGAAACCCGGCCGCGCTCCCAGGGCGCCACCCTAACCGCATGGGAACTCGCGCAGCAAAAGATTTCGCATCAAATCATTGCTGACAATGCGGCCGGCCACCTGATGCAGCGCGGGGAGATTGATCTGGTGATTGTGGGCAGCGACCGCACGCTGGGCCGCACCGGGGAAGTGGCGAACAAAATCGGCACCTACACCAAGGCGGTGCTGGCCGCGCGCCACAAGATTCCATTTTACGTTGCCATCCCGCTCTCCACGATTGACTGGCAATTGAAACGAGGCCGGGATATCCCCATTGAAGACCGGCACGAGAGCGAAGTGCTCGGCGCGTGGGGCATCATTGCAGATCCCCGGCAACCAGCAACCAGCGGCCAGCGGAAAAAGCGCGCCTATGTGCGCGTGGCCAATCCGACGAGCGGCGCCCGCAACCCGGGTTTTGACGTGACGCCGGCGGAACTGATCACCGGCATCATCACGCCCGTAGGGATATTCAAGCCGGGCGACCTGTGGTCGCGCCGCCAGAAGCTGGGGATGAAACCTGAATTCACCGCAGAGACGCAGAAGCGCCAAACTTGAACCGCTGAATTTTCAGCCGCGAAAAATTGCAAAAGGCGCAAACTCCTGAAACTACAGATACTCGGCACAGGAGTCACCCTGATCATGAGCACTAGTGCTACCTGCAGGGTGCGCGCACGTCAAACTGCCCGCCCCCCGTTTGAGCTGATTATCTCTGGGACAATATGAGGATTTAATCAAACAAAGTTTGTTGTCTGGGTTTCGCCGGACCTTTTGAACCCCACAATTTTGCAATCATTTCGCGCTGCGGTGTGAAGGGGCATTTGGCCTTCGGCTGCTTTTGTGATTCGTCAATATGTCGGCGCGCACGGCATGAGGCCTTTACCGGTGGTTATTGAAAAGGGAAGGCAGGAGCCGGGAGCGGGCTCATTTAAGCCAGCCTGGTTTGATTGGGGCGCGACCCTGCGGCGTGGCGCTGGAAATGGGTGAACACCATTTCGTGAGCAAACAAAGAGGCCCACTCGAAGACGGTGGCGCGGTCGGCCGCCGTACCGCCGATGAGTTCGTACTGGCCGTTGGGGAGCTGGACCAGTTTGGCCTGGCCGAACTGCTGGACTATTTGTTGGCGATAGCGCTGAGGAATCAGGTTTTTTAATTTCATACGCCAGTACTTTACGGGAGCCGGTTAGACATAGGCTGTCCAAGGTGAAAAAAAGTCAGGCTCGCCGATAGGCGCTGTGAGGCGGCCCCTCCTTCCGCTTGCGGTTCGCTGGCCGCAAGCGCATTCTCACTGGCGGCAACGCGGGCGGGAGTTGTGCCGCAACGGAACAGGCCGCGCCATTGCCGGACTGAACCCACAGCGAACCATGCGCTTGGGGTCCTACAACCTGAGTCTTTCACGCCACCCGCTTTTTAATGTTCGACCGCCTATTCAAACAAAAGCAGACCGTGGCGGCGCCGCCGCAAGCATTGCAGGTGGGTGCCCGGGCCGTGCCATTGCTGTTCGTGCATCACCCGCGGGCGCGACGCTATCTGCTCCGGTTGCGCCCCGATGGCACGGCGCGCGTGACCATCCCCCGCCGGGGAACCATTTCCGCCGGCCTGGATTTTGCGGCGCGGAATGTCGGCTGGCTGGAACAGCAATTGCAAACGCTCGCCGACCGGCCGAAAGCGCCGGCGGCGTGGAGCGTGGGCACCGGCCTGCTTTTCCGGGGGGAGACGGTTATCATCGAAGCCGACACTCCGGGCTGGGTGCGTTTGGGAACGGAGCGCATCCCGGTATCGATGGCCGCCACCGACTTGCGCCCGGCCCTCCAAAAACACCTGCACCGGCTCGCCGCCAGAGAATTTCCAGTCCGCGTAGTGGAGTTGGCCACCCAACATCAAATCAGCGTGACCCGCGTGTCGGTGCGGAACCAGAAATCACGCTGGGGCTCCTGTTCACGGCGGGGCACCATCTCGCTCAACTGGCGGCTGATCCAGATGCCGGCTGGAGTGCGCGACTATGTCATCTTGCATGAGCTGGCACATCGACGGCAGATGAACCACTCGGCTCAATTCTGGCGGGAAGTGGCGCTGCTGTGCCCGGACTATTTACAGGCCAAACAGTGGGTGAACCGCCACGCCCACTTATTACGGTGAGCCAGGCGGGTTTCTCCACCGCCTTCCGGTTCGCCACGACGGCGCACGGAGTGACGCGCCCCACCTAGTTCCCAGTGGTCATCGAGAAAGGGTATTCTTCCGGCTTTGCAGCTTTGCCATTTCCCGACTGTACCCGGGATCACACGCCATGGGCTTAGCCGGGCTAAATGCTCAGCCCATTGACGTCAGGCTTTTCCACGCATAGACCCACCGATGGCGGATCCGCTATTCATTAAGGGTGGTTAGTGAAAGGGACCACGCCCAATTGGGGGCAGGAAATAAGAGCAGCAATCCACATTACCCATGAATGCATCACCTCAAGAATTCGCAGCAATCAATTATGAAGCCATCGCCCGGCTGGCGTTTATAAACTGGAAACAGGAAGGCCGCCTCACGGGTCGGGATCGGGAATACTGGCTCCGGGCTGAGCAGAAGCTCCGGGCCATCAGCCAGCAAGGCCATGACCTGAACACCTTTGGGCAGATAGAGCCGCTAGCCGCCCAGCCCAGTGCCGTCAGCCCTAAACCAAACCGGAAAAAGACCGTCCCCGGCCCCATAAACCTTGAACCCGTTCCCGCTTATGAAAATCAAGCCCGCGCCCCAAAAAGATCAAGTCATCATGGCCCTGGAACCCCAAGGTGACGCCCTCTTGAAACCGCTACCATTCCGGATTCAACTCATTTTGGTGCCAGTGGATTTTTCGGAGACGGCCAAAAAGGCGCTGCAATACGCCATTCAGTTTGCGGCCGGTTTTGATGCCGAGGTGGTGCTGCTGCATGTGATGGAGCCCTACCTGGTGCCGCCGGAAATGGGCTACCTGCCCCCCCAATTGGCGGTCAATCAGCAGGAACTCGAGGACTCGGCACGGGAAGGCCTGGACAAGCTGTGCGCCAGCGAAATCGGCACCCGCATCCGCGCTCAAACCAAAGTGCGCGTGGGCGTCCCCTGGGTGGAGATTGTTTCCACGGCGGAAGAAACCCAAGCGGATCTCATTATTCTGGCGACCCATGGGCGCACGGGTTTGAAACACATCTTTATGGGCAGTGTGGCCGAGCGGGTGGTGCGCCATGCCCCCTGCCCGGTGCTGGTGGTCCGCGAAAAAGAACGGGATTTCATTCCCGCCGAAGCCAAGGGGCAGTGAGTTTCAATTTGCCGGCCCCGGCAAAATCATCCCAAAGCACGGCCGATAAGGCTCTTTTCGTGCTCGTCAAACTGCAGTTTCAAGGCCTCAGCGCGGGCGACCCCGGTCATCTTCTCCCACGACTTACGGACGGCGTTGATCATCTTTTCCTCGTCGCTTTTGGCCGCGAGGGCGGCAAATTGAAATTCCAGAAATACGAGACACAGGGCGTCTTCCAGCACCCGGCACTCGGCGTCGGCGGGGAAATTTTTCTTAAGATTTAAATCCTGCACGCGGCGGATGGTATCATCGTCATAGCCGACCTCGCGGAGAATGGCCCCGGACTTTTCGGCGTGGAACTTTTTAAGATCGGCGCGCCACTTCAGGTAGCCCGGCCGGGTCAGAGGATAACGGTCGCGGGGGCTTTCCCAACGGCAGATGTGCTGGCACCGCGCCGCCAGCCGCAGCGGCTCCGAGGCAGCGGGACACAGTTTGACCACCCAGTCGGTCAACCGTCCGGCGTAAAGGAGTTCGCGCGGCTGGCCGTTTTCCAGATTCGGGTCGCGCGAATTTTCCGCATCAAAGCGGTGGATGGCGGACAGGAATTTCTCGTTCACGCGCTGATTTTTACGGAAGGGCGACAGGGCGCAAGGTTATTGTAATTGCAGCCGATAGAAACTCTGGCCGTTGGTGGCGGGCGGATTGGTCACGGCAAAATTGCCGTTGGCATCGAATTGATTCGTGAAAATGCGGGTCCAGATCGCCGCCGGCGCCGCGAGATTGGTCGAGGCCACGACGTAAAACGTGGCGCCCGGGGTACCGCCGGAACCGCTGAAAATCATTTTGCCGCCGCTCATGCCGGAACCGCCGATGACGGGCGCGGCGGGCAGCGCGACGACGAGTTTCACTACGCCAGCCGTGTTGGTATCGAAATTGTAACTATAACCTGCGGGAGCACCGACGAGGACCAGGTTGCCGAAATTGAGGGTGCCGGTGCAGGTGAAGAGTGGATAGGTGCCCGGGCCGAAGCCGCCGGAATTGGTGACGGTCAACTGGCCAGTCAACGCGAGGTCGCCGTTGACAGCGACGGCGTCACCGTTCGTGCCAAGGCTGAATTGCAGCAGGGAGCCGTCGTTCAGCGTCAAATTGTTGGTGAAGGTCAGAGTGCCGGTCGGATTGCCGGGCGCGAGCGCCGCGCCGTTGTCGATGGTGGTTGAACTGCCAATGGAACCATTGCCGGCGAGCGTCGCGCCGGAGAAGATTTCCAGGTCGCCGGTGCCGGTGGCGTTGCCGGAAACATTGTTCGCGAACAACGTGCCACTGGACACCGTGGTGCCGCCGGTAAAGGTGCTGGCGCCGGTGAGTGTGAGGCTGGCGGCCCCGGATTTCACAAGCGCGGTTGGCGAGGCATTGTCGGTAATCATGCCGTCGAAAGTGCAATTCGTGTTCAAATCGCCGACCTGATACGTCGTCGTGCCAACGGACGCGGAGCTGGCGCCGGAGAGAGACGTGCCGCTGCCCCCGAAGAGCGCGCCGAGATAAACGGTGTAGCCACCGGCTTGATTATAAAGGCTAGAGGTGCTGGTGCCCAAATCCCAAACGGCATTGGCGCTACCGACATTTTGCGAGAAGGCGCGCACCGCATTTCCGCCCGTGAAATAAATATATCCGCTGAACCCCGACCAGTTGCCGCTGGGGGTGAAAACACTGTTACCGTCAATCGTGAGGTTCAAGCGCCCGCTCCCGGTCAGGTTGAACGGCAGATACGAGTTTGCGCCCTGCGAAGTGATTTGCAATGTGTTCGTGCCGGTTGCGGCGATGGAGTTGCCGGGGCTGACGCTGAGTAAATGCAGCTTGCTGTTGCTCAACGTGACCAGGCCGGTGCCGAGTGCGTAGCTATTATTCACATTCAACGCGCCACCGCCGCTAAGGCTGACGCCGCCGGTAAAACTATTGCTCGCGTTCAACGAGAGCGTGCCCGGGCCGGATTTCACGAGGGTCGTAAAGCCGGCAATGACGCCGTTGCTGAAGGTGAAGCTGGTGGCGCTGTTGCTCACCAGCAACGTGGCGGGCTGAATCACGCCAGTAATCGCGACCCCGCCATTGGTAGCGCTATCATTGAAAATCACGGTGTCGAGATTGTAAAAGGTATCGGCACTGCCAGTGTTCAACCAGTTCGCCGTGGTCGCCAAATCCCACGCGTTGCCGTTGGTGCCGCTCCAGATGAGCGCGCCGGCGGTGCCGGTGACCGCCAATTGCACATAGCACTCACCGTCGCCGGAAGTTGGCCGCTGCATGACCAACGTCTGGCGCGTGCTGCCGGGCAAGTTGCTGACAAATCCGACGCCGGCGGCGGAGGTGTTGGTACCGCCCGTGATCAGGGTGTACGTGCCCGCACCAAGCGCGTTATTGACGAGGTTAAATGTATAGTTTTGCGGATTCACCATCGTCAGCAGACCGCCGGGCATATTGATCAGATCATTCGCACCGCCGGGCGAGCTCGAGAGGTCAAAATTCAGCATGGCAGCGCTGTTAAGGGTGAGGTTGTTACTGATGGTGAGCGTGCCAATGCTGCCGCTGCCGGAGGATCCGGGCGAAAGGATGCCGCCGGTTTTGACCGTGACGGTGCCGCTCAAAGAGCCGCTGCCGCCCAGCGTGGCGTTGGAAAAAACGGTTGAGAGCGAGGGGGTATTCATGCCGTTGAGCAACAGGGTGCCGGCCATGATGCCATTGGTGCCGGTGAAGGTATTGTTGCCGTTCAATGTTTGCGTGCCGGTGCCCAGTTTGTTGAGGCAGATGGTGCTACCGGCGCTGTTGGCGTTGCTGATAATGTTGCCCGTGAAAACGGCGTCGAGGTTTTTGCCGCCGATGTTGAAAATGGTGTTACCAGAGCCAGTGCCGGCGGATTGCGGGCCCTGCAACGAGCCGGAACCGTTCAACGCGCCAAGTGTGATGGTGTTGCCGGCGTTACGCGGCTGGAGCGTGCCGTTGATGATGAAATTCGGGTTGAGCGAACCAAAGGTGTTGCCGCTGCTGGCGGTGGAAAACCGGATGCTGCCGGAGGCAATGATGATGGTGCCGGTGAAACCGCTGAACTGGCTGCTGCTGGAGCCGCCGAAACTCTGGCTGCCGACCAGATTGAGGACGCTGTTGGTGTCGCCACTTATAAAGCTGCCGTAGCCGCCATTGGCGATGTAGCCGGAGGTGATGGTCACATTTTCGCCTGCCGGAACCGTGACGTTTCCGGAGATGGCATTCGCAGTATTGCCACTGGGCAGCGCCAGGGTGGCACCGCCGCTCAAAGTAATCGCGCTGGAACCGATGCTGGTGCCGGAGTTCAAGGCCAGCGTGCCGCCGCTGAGGTTGATGGCCCCGCTGAAGCCGCTGTTTGTCGTGCCAATGGTCACTGTGCCGGTGCCGGTTTTGCTGAATGAGCCGGAACCGCTCAACGCGCCGATGCCAGCGAGCGTGTAATTTTGATTATCATTGAACAGAATGGCGCCGGGTGAAACCGTAGTGTTCAAATTCAGGTTGGGAGTGATTGATCCGGTGTCGTCAAACGTCACCACGTCACCGGTTTTGAATGCGGCGGCGCTGGCGCCTTTCAGCCAGTTGGAAGTGCTGGTATTCCACACATTCGCCGTGCCGTCGCCGTGCCAAGTGAGATTTGACGGCGGGGTGATGGAGACCGCATTGGTCCCAACGACGATCAACGCGCCATTGAAGCCGGTGGCGCTCGCGGGCGGACTAACGGGTGTCACACAGACCGTGACCGCAGCGCTCATGGCGAGGCCGCTTTCGCTGACCGTAAAATTGAACGTGCCAAGACCGGAGAAATTCGCGGTAGGAACGAAATGGGCGTTGGTGCTATTGAGCAAGCTGAGCGTGCCGTTCGTGGCGTTGGTCAAGCTGAACGTGGCGCTGGAGGAAAAGCCGGCGGTGAACTGCGTCAGGTTGATGTCCACCGGGGTATTGGTCTGCGTGACAGCGTGCGGGGCGGCCAGAAAGTTGAGATAATTTTCCAGCAGGGTGTAGCCCGTGGCGCTAACCGTCAGATGATAGTCGGTGTTCGTGCTTAAGCCGTTAGCCAACTTCCAATAATCCGCAATGCCGTCGCCAATGAAGTTCGCGGGTACCGTGCCACCAGTCAGAATGCCATAGCCGTTGTTGCCCAAGCCGGTCTGGGTTTGGCTGGTGTAGAGTCCGCTGGTGGGACCCGCGGTGCCAGCTCCGGTACCGGCGGTGCCGCTGCCGAGGGTTTTGATCTGACTGATGAGCAGAGAATCGACATCATCCCGTGGAAACGCGCCGGCGGCGGATACGTTATAGCGATAAGCCAATGCCGGCGTCACCGTCGTAATAACCGTGGTCCACGACGACCAGGGCGAACTCAAGACCGTGCCGCCGCCCTGATAGCCAGGCAACGGAGCGGTGAGGCTCCCACCCAGGGTGCCGTTCTTATCCGAGTCGTACAGGTTGCCGGTGAAATATATACTTTGGTTGTTGTCCACCTGATACCAGGGAAAATCGCCGCCACTGGCCGGGCCGGCGACGAAGTAATTATTGACGATGTCGTGCTTGAATCGGGTGCTGGTGTGCGTGGTGTAGCCGGCAGAATTGTTGTATTCGAGATTGTTAATGAAGGTGTCATTGACCTTCGCCAGCGGATTCCGGTTATGGGAATTGGCAAAGATGTTGTACTGCCAGGACCACTGGCCACCGACAGATTCCGAATGGCAACCGAACTGCTGGCCGATCGGGTTGGCGTCGATGCTGTTTTGCACGGTGATACCGGTGACGATATGCGTACTGTCGCCCACGCCATCAATGTTATTCCAAGGGGCAAACGCAATGGACGTGTGATCCACAATGATATTGGACGCCTGGTAAAAACTCAGAGCATCGTCCGTGCTGCTGGTGGTGGCGCTGCCGGGACGAATGCGGAGATAACGGCAAATGATGTTGTTCCGACCCGCGAAGGAAATTTCCCCACCGTTGAAGACAATGCCGCCGGGCGCGGTCTGGCCGGCGATGGTCAAACTGCTGGAGCAACTGACGGCCGAGAGGAGATTAATCGTCCCGCCGACGTCGAAAACGATGGTTCGGTTACCGCTGCTAATGCCGCTGCGGAATGAGCCGGTGCCGCTATCCGCCAGCGTGGTGACGTGATAGACGGAACCCGTCCGCCCGCCGGTGGCATAAGCCCCAAAACCCTGAGCACCGGGAAACGCCAGCGTCTGCGCGTCCGCCAGTTGCGTCAGTCCGCAAAAAAGAATGCCTATGGAAAGTCGAAAAAAATGTAAACGGCTTGGGTGGCCGATTAAATGGGGTAGCATCCTTTTAATATAGCAGCTAATCCCACCCTGTCACCATCACCCGTATTGGTTAGTCTGCAAATCGCATTGAAAATTATGCAGTCCCGCCCCTCCGAATTTCCCCGAAGGACACCGCCCAAGAAAAAGGCGGAGCCGTGCGGCTCCGCCTTGGGTTCATAACAACTTATCAGGAAACCGGGCAACTCAGTGGCAGCCGCAGCCGGAGCCGCAGGAACCGCCTTCGGCGAGGTCTTCAGCCGTGGGGATCCGTCCGAGCTCAATCGTCTTGGATACGAGTTTTTTGAGGGAGCTCTGCATTTCATGCATCTCTTCCTGGGCGTCCAGAAAGCCGGAGGCGACGGGGTTTTTCAGCAGCGCGTCGCGCTCCCCTTCAAACGCCGTGATTTCCGACGGTTCCAGCACCTGACCGCCGTGCTGTTTTTCCTGGAGCGCCTGGCCTTTGCTCATCAGGCTTTCGTAAGCGCCGCGCGCGGTGGCGTCGGCGAGAAAGGTGTCAATGCGCTGCTTGATGCCGCCGGTCTGGAGCTGTTCGAGAATAGCTTCGCAGAGTTCGCGGGATTTGATTTCAACTTTGGTGGACATAAATAATTTATTTCGAGCGCGAAATAAACCACATCCTGGCCCCAAAAGCAAATGCCAAGACGCAGCGATCAGGACCAATTAGCATCCCCTATTCGTGTGAGGCTTTTGATTACCTAACAAATTGACACGGCTTGTCAAAATTGCTAAAAACTGCGCCACCAATTATGCAAGCCATCCAACTTCAGTGGATAGATTACACGATCCTCATTGCTTACGTCGCCTTCGTCATCGGTATTGGCTGGACGCTGTCACGATACATGAAGACTTCGGCGGACTTCCTTACGTCCGCGCGTTCCATCCCCACCTGGGTGACCGGACTGGCGTTTATCTCTGCCAACCTCGGGGCGCTGGAACTGGTCGGCATGGCGGCGAGCGGCGCCAAATACGGCATCTCCACCGCTCATTTTTACTGGGTGGGGGCGATTCCCGCCATGATCTTTCTGGCCGTGTTCATGATGCCCTTCTATTACGGCTCCAAGGCGCGCTCGGTGCCGGAATACCTGAAGATGCGCTTTGACGAACGCGTGCGCGCGCTGAACTCCGTCGCCTTCGCCGTGATGACGATTTTCGCCTCCGGCATCTCGATGAACGCGCTGGCCAAGCTGCTCCATTCGTTGCTGGGCTGGGATTACAATGTTGCCCTCTGGATCAGCTCCGGCGTGGTGCTGCTTTACGTTTTGAAGGGCGGTCTGACCTCGGCGATTTACACGGAAGTGTTGCAGTTCTTCATGATCGTGCTCGGCTTCGCGCCGGTCGTTTATCTCGGCCTGAAAGATGTCGGCGGCTGGCATTCGATGAATCATTCCCTGCAGGCGGTGGCGGTGAATCCGGCCGCGCTGTATCTCAAGGACGCCGGCACGACCTACGCGCCCAACGCCTGGACGAGTGCGTGGCAGCCGGTGCTCGGCGGGGCGTCCGCCAATCCGATGGGCGTGGACTGGTTCGCGATGATCTTCGGCCTCGGGTTTGTGCTGAGCTTCGGCTACTGGTGCACGAATTTCCTCGTGGTGCAGCGCGCGATGGCGGCGAAGAACATGACCGCAGCGCGCAACACGCCACTGGTGGCGGCGGTGCCGAAGATGTTTTTCCCGTTCCTCGTCATCGTCCCCGGCATGATCGCGGCGGCGCTGTGCACGATGCCGGATAAAAACTATCGCATCCCGCCGGCGCTGGTCTCCGAGGCCGCCTACGCCAAGGCCATTGACGCGGTGAAAACCGCCGATGCCGCCAAACTTGACGTCGCGGTGATCGCCGTGCATGACGCCGTGGGCAAGAACATTGACGGCGGCAAGATTGCCAGCCTCGTCGCGGCGAACGCGGCCAACAAGCTGAGCGACGCGCAGATCAAGCAGGGCATTTACAACAGCATCGCGGAAAACGATTATGACGGCGTCATCCTGTCGCTGGTTAAGAAGTATTGTCCGCCCGGTTTGCTCGGCCTGGCGCTGACCGCGCTGCTGGCGAGTTTCATGTCCGGCATGGCGGGCAACGTCACGGCGTTCAACACGGTGTTCACCTACGACCTGTATCAGGCTTATTTCGCCAAGGGCAAGAGCGACCATCATTATTTCATCACCGGCAAAGTCATCACGGTGGTCGGCATCCTGCTGAGCATCGGCGCGGCGTATTTCGCCTCGATGTATAACAACTGCATGGACATCATCCAGCTCGTGTTCGGCTTTGTGAACGCGCCGCTGTTCGCGACGTTCCTGCTCGGCATGTTCTGGAAACGCACCACGGGCACCGGCGCGTTCCTCGGCCTGTTTGGCGGCATCGCCTGCTCGGCCTTGTTCCATGCGCTGACCAGCGTCGGCAGCAACCTCGACGCGGCCGGCCACGTCATCAACTGCATGAAGGGCGGCTACCTGAAGGTCGTCCATGTGTTCCCGAGCGAAATGGCGCAAAACTTCTGGCTCGCGGCGTTTGCGTTCATCGCTTGCTTCGCTTTCACGGCGGTCATTTCGCTCGCCACCAAGTCGCAGAAGACCGACGCCGACCTGAAAGGGCTCGTGTATTCGCTCACGCCGAAAATCGTGGACAACAACCTGCCCGTTTATCAGCGCCCCGCCGTCGTCGGCATCGTACTGCTGATTGTCTGCATCATCCTGAATTGGTACTTCTGGTGAGATAACCCCACAACCTTAACCAAACAAATAAATATTATGGGACTCGATATCCGCTGGCCAATCGGCCTCATGTTCACACTCATCGGCGCGCTGCTCGCCGCGTTCGGGGCCGTGGTTCAATCCGACCACGCCATTTCACTCGGCATCAACATCAACCTCATCTGGGGGCTGATCCTGCTCGGGTTCGGGGTGTTTATGCTGATCGGTGCCGCGAAGGGCAAAGACAAAACGCCGGGCGCCTGATTTGACGGCGGGGTGAGACAGTTCACGCGCCAGCTCGCGAGGACGCTCGCCCCACCAGTTTTAGGCGCTGCTTTGCCGTAGCGTCATTCCCCAACTTCCAACTCCCGTCTGCCAACTTGCTTTATGAATCTAAAAGACCTTTCCACCCACGTTGCCGCTGAATTTGAAAAACATTACGGCCGCGCGCCGCGCTGGATTGTTGCCGCACCGGGCCGCGTGAATGTCATCGGCGAACACACCGATTACAACGACGGGTTTGTCCTGCCGATGGCCATTGAGCGCTACGCCATCATGGCCGCAGACACGGGAGCGGCGCCCGGGCAGATATCCATCTACGACACCCACTTCAAGGAGACGGCCGCGGTGGACATCACCGTGCCTGTCACCAAGGGGCTGCCGAAATGGTCCAACTACATTCGCGGTGTCCTTGCCGGCTTCCAGCAGCGGGGCGTCACGCTCCCTGCTCTGGACGTGGCGTTTCTGTCCACCGTGCCGCTGGGCGGCGGCTTGAGCAGCAGCGCCGCGCTCGAAGTCTGCACGGCCACGTTGATGGAAGCAGCCACCGGCGTGACCATTGACCCCATTGAAAAAGCCCTGCTCGCACAGAAGGCAGAACACGATTTCGCCGGGGTGCCCTGCGGCATCATGGATCAATTTATTTCCGCGCTCGGCCGCGAAGGCCATCTGCTCCTGCTCGACTGCCGCACGCGCCAGACCCAATTGGTGCCCATGAGCGACCCCGCCGTGGAATTGCTCGTCATCAACACCAACGTCAAACATGAACTCGGCTCCGGCGAATATGCCAAGCGCCGCGCGGAATGCGAGGAGGCCGCCACAATCATCGGTGTGAAATCACTCCGTGACGCGACGCCAGACCAGCTGGAAAAAGCCAAAGGCAAGATGAGCGAAGTGGTCTATCGCCGCGCGCGCCACGTCATCGGTGAAATCGAACGCACCGTCCATGCGGCCGAAGGTATCCGTCAGTCCAACTGGCCGACGGTCGGCCAGTTCATGTACGCCAGCCACTACGCGTTACGGGACGACTACGAGGTGAGTTGCAAAGAACTCGACGTGGTTGTGGAGATTGCCGAGGACATTGGCTACAAAGGCGGCGTTTATGGCTGCCGTATGACCGGCGGTGGCTTTGGCGGCTGCTGCGTGGCGCTCGTCAAATCCAATGCGGCTGAGGCGATTGCAAAAAGAATTGCGGCGGATTACCTGGCCAAGACCGGCATTGAGGCCGCTATTTTCGCCTCCCGACCGGCTGCCGGCGCGACGATTCTGAAAAGCTGAATCCCAGTGTTGAAGCGGACCTCCGCAGTGTAAAGCTGGAGGCGTGGGGCCAGCGTCGTTCAGGCTTATCCTGCGACACCCGTCGCAGACCATTGCTCCGTGCACGAGGGCTGCGGAATTGGCATTATTTGACCAAGTGGGGGATTGTCTGGCCACGCGCCGCAAGTGGAATCCTCAGGTCCAACGGCCACTCAACCGAGCAGGCCCTTTTTCAGAAAATAGCCATAGGCAATGATGAGCGCCAGGCCGGCCAGGCGGGGCAAGCGCCCGAAGAGGGCCACAAAAACCATGTGAACCAACGTCGCGCCCAGCAACAGGTACATGCCCGTCTGAAAAAATGCCGGCATGATCATGGTGTGATACAGCGCATAAATGCCGAGGCACAGCGGGATGGAGACATGCGCGTCACCGACCTGCGACGCATAGACGGTCTCCGGCTGGTGACGCCAGCCGTAGTAAAACGCCAGCACCGCATTCGGCAACACCATCAGCCAGCCGCTCAACCAGCCCATATATTTTGCACTGATGAAGCCGGTGTGATGATGCGAAATCCAGTTCACGAGCCAGTCGGTACTAATGTAAATGGCATACGCACCGACCGCGAGCAGTGCGAGATTCACCGGGAGCATCACGTTGAACGAGGATTTGCCCTGGCGGACATTTGACTTGAGCACCTCAAAAATGTGAAAACATTGCCAGAACAGAAACAAACCGACCAACACCAATCCGTCGTTGAAGTTCAAACTGCCTTTGCGGCCCAGCGCCCAGACCGCCCCGGTGAAAAACAGCACCGCCGTCAGCGTCAGCAGGAGGGAGAGCCGGTTCAATTCCTGTTCTTTGCTGCCTTTGCCGGGGGCTTTCGCCTCGACCTTGGCAGAAAGTTTTACCTCGGATTTTTTCTTTGCCCCCGACGCAGATTTCTTCTGAGGCAGGACGTTCATGCCCCAAAGAATGGCGGGCAAGCCCAGCACCAGCGTCATATTCGTGACGTTGTTGACGAGCGAATTGGTCATCACATCCGCGCCGGAGCCGCCGGTGCGGCCGAGGATGAACGCGAAGATGAGGTTCCCCATGCCTGAACAATACGGCATCACCAGCGTGCCCAGCACCGTGCCCTCGAAACCGCCCGCGCTCATCGCCTCCAGCCGCCAGATCATCAGGAACGACGCCACAAAAAATAGCGCCAGGAACAGCCACGGGGTCCAGACCCCCTGACTTTCCATCCACTGTATGAACGGTTTCAACACGCCGCGCAGTTTAAGCCAAAGATTTTAAGGCGCGACAAAAACCTGTCCGGGTTCGGGAAAAATAAAAACGGCGCGGAAACAAATCCGCGCCGCCGGTTGGTCTCCGCAAATCTTCAGCCAGCGATCACGCCGATCTCCACCGGCTCCACGTTCACCCCTTGCTTCACCAGCCATTTGATGGCGGCCGCCACCTCGCTGCGCGCACCGTCGAGTTCCAGGCAGACAATGCCGATTTCATCGGTCACGCTGGCCTGGCGAATGTTTGTGACAAGCTTGAACTTATGGCCCACCTCGTAGATGAACGGCTTCTTGATGAGCTTGGGCGGATACATCAGCCACAAGCGCTGCTGCGTCGGCGAGTTCGGTGTCGTTACCGCGATTTTTTTCTTGGGCGTGGCCATAGGGACTAAAGATTTAGAATGATTAACGCCAAACGGTTTCTAGCCTCCCGCAATGGCGGGGATGATGCTGATTTCGTCGCCGTCCTTGAGCGGGGTCGCACGGTTCTGGAGGAAGCGAATGTCCTCCTCGTTGACATAGACGTTGACGAAGCGGCGCACTTCGCCCTTTTCGTCCACGAGGCGTTCCTGAATGCCGGGGAAGCGCGTTTGCAATTCGATGATCGCCTCGCCGATGGTGGCGGCGTTGATTTCGATGAGCTCCTCGTTGTTAGTCAACTTGCGGAGCGGCGTGGGGATGCGGACTTTCTTTGACATAAATTTAATTTTCCTGCGCTGCTATATTCCAAATAATACCGAATTACTTGCTCGATAAAACAATAAATTCCTCCCGAAGCAATTTCTCAACATTTTGACCGTATTTGCCTCTCGGCTTTTCTTTCTCGTAGAATAGGACTCGTATCTTATCCGTTTGTTCATTCGTGGATTGCCAAACTTTTGCTGCCGACAAAACTTGCTCTTGCTTTTCGGAATTTGCAGCTCCAAAAATCTCTAATCGCACGGATTTCCTACTCGGATTTGCATAAACCGGTGGGGCATCCGCGTATAGCATGGATTTGTCATCAAAACTCACTTTGCCCACAACAAAATGCCAAAGGCTGCTGGCCTGTTCTGCATCTTTACCGGTTGCCACGTTGTTTAGTGAGTGGCCAAGCGGTTTTAGAAAGAACTGATATAAACAGACCAAACAAACAAACAATATCAAAATGGTTATTTGATATCTGCTTGGTAGTTTCATTTTGTTGCTCTACGCATTGACTTGCTCTTCCCGCGCGAGCAGCGCCTCGAATTCGCGCAGGCTCGGCTTGATTTCATGCGGCTTGCCGCAGTAATGCTGCACGGCGTCGAGCGTCTTCAAACCGTTGCCGGTGACGCAGATGACGGCGGATGAATTTTTGGGGATTTTCCCCGAGGCAATGAGCTTCTTGGCCACGCCCACCGTCACGCCGCCGGCGGTTTCGGCAAAAATGCCTTCCGTCTCGGCCAGCAGCTTGATCGCGTCGCGGATTTCGTCGTCGGTCACATCGTCCGCCGAGGCGTTGGTCTCGCGCATCACCTTGAGCGCATAAAAACCGTCGGCAGGCGTGCCGATGGCCAGAGATTTCGCAATGGTATCGGGCTTCACCGGCTTGAAGAAATCCAGACCCGCCCGCTGCGCGGTGGAAATAGGCGAGCAACCCGTGGCCTGCGCGCCGTGAATGTGGGATTCGCTGTCCGCCACCAGACCGAGCTTCACGAATTCCTGGTAGCCCTTGTGGATTTTGGTCAGCAGCGAGCCGGACGCCATCGGCACAATGGTGTGCTGTGGCAGACGCCAGCCAAGTTGCTCGGCGATCTCATACGCCATGCTCTTGGAGCCTTCGGCGTAATACGGGCGCATATTCACGTTCACAAACGCCCAGCCGAACTTGCCGGCGATCTCGGCGCAGAGGCGGTTCACCTCGTCATAATGGCCCTTGATGCCGATGACATTGGAACCGTAGATGAGCGAATTGACAATTTTGCCATGCTCCAGATCCGACGGAATAAACACGTAGGATTTCAGGCCGGCACTCGCAGCGTTGGCGGCGACCGAGTTCGCCAGGTTCCCGGTGGACGCGCACGCGACGGTTTCAAAGCCCAACTCCTTGGCGCGGCTCAACGCCACGCTAACGACGCGGTCTTTGAACGAAAGCGTGGGATAATTCACAGCGTCGTTTTTGACGTACAGTTCGCGGATGCCGAGCGCCTTGGCGAGCCGGTCAGCCTTGACGAGCGGCGTGAAGCCGACGAGCGGACCCACGGTCGGTTCACCCGCGATGGGCAGCAACTCGCGATACCGCCACATGGTCTTCGGGCGCGATTCGATGGCCGCCCTGGTCAAGGATTTCTTGATGCGGTCGTAGTCATAGGCGACTTCGAGCGGGCCGAAGTCAAATTCGCAGACGTGCGTGGCCTCGAGCGGATATTCGCGGCCGCACTCGCGGCACTTGAGCGCCTTCATGAACCCTTGATGCTTTTCACTCATAAATTATTTCTGGTAGCCGAAAATGATTCTTTCACTTGGCGGCGGGCACTGACATGCCGCTCGACTTCAGGGCAACAAAAAAGCCCCGACTCACAAGGAGAAGGGGCCACAAAACGGTTGTGCTCTCTTCTCATTTTTCCCAAGCCAATGATGCTTGAGCTGGAATTGGCACCTGTCACTGGAACTTAAATCCAATCGGTTGCCGTGGTGTCAACGGGCCAGTCCCTCAACCACTCTTTATGAGTCCGTCAAATCAACGGATGCGGATAGATTGATATTAATAGGTCAAACTGTCAAATAGTTTTTAGAAGGACGGGAGCACACTACGTCAATCCGTGGCGCCCTGCCCTTCGCCATCCAAACCCTGTCAGGGGGTGATTCACGCCAGGCGATGACCGGGGGCGCCATGGCCGACACGGGAATGACTACGGCGCTTTTTCCAGCGTACAGTCCACAAGCTTGACGTCGGCGGCGATGACGACATCCGGCTTTTGGATGGCCTTGAAAGTGGAATGGCGGATCCACACATTGCCGATGGTGGCGGCGGGGAAGCCTTTGACATTCAGGATGCGCGGGGTTTTCAACACTGTCAGATTTTCCATGACCACGTTGTCCACGACCGGAGGAAAGCTGCCGTTGACGCCTTCGTCATAGAGAAAATCAATCTGCAACACGGAATCCTTCACCAGCCCGACGTGCACGTCACGCATGAAGATATTCTGGAGGATGCCGCCCCGCATGGCGTTGGATTTGAGACGCAGCGCGCAGATCAGATTCGGGCTGCTCATCTCGCAGTTTTCCACGAAAACGTTGCTGCAACTGCCGGAGATCTCACTGCCGATGGCCACGCCGGCATGGCCATCGCGCATGGTGCAGTCGCGAATGATAATATTCTGTGAAGGCACCCCCACCCGCCGGCCATCGGTGTTGCGGCCGGACTTGATGGCGATGCAGTCGTCGCCGGTGTCGAAAACACATTTTTCCATCAGCACATCGGTGGAACTTTCCGGATCGCATCCGTCGTTGTTTGCCCCGTGCGAAAAAATGTCCACGCCGCGGACGATGACATTGGTGCAGAGCAGCGGATGAATCTCCCACATCGGCGAGCGCCGGATTTTGACACCTTCAATCAGGACGTTTTGGCAGCGGTTAAATTCGATAAAGCCCGGCCGTAGAAAACTGCCGGGACCAAAGACCCGCTGCGCTACTGGAACGGCGGCGTTGTCCATCTCATCGAGCCGCTTGCGCGCCGCCTTTTGGGTCCCAGCCGACTTGTTCTTCTGGCCTTTCCAGTCCAGCCAATGGGTTTCATCGGCCTGACCATCCAGAGTCCCTTCGCCAGTAATCGCAATATTGGTCTGACCGAACGCATAGATGAGCGGGGAGTAGTTATAACATTCAATGCCCTCAAACCGGGTAAAGACCACGGGCAGGTAGGCTTTGGGTTCGGTCTTGAATAATAACGTGGCGCCCGTTTCCAGATGCAAGGCCACATTGCTCTGGAGATGAATCGGCCCGGTCAGAAACACGCCGGCCGGAACGACCACCCGACCGCCGCCAGCGGCCGCACACGCCTCCACCGCGTTGGCGATGGCCACGCTGCAATCATTCGTCCCGCCGGGCACGGCACCGGATTGGGTGATAGCGAAGTCCCGGAGCGGGAACGCGGGCGGCTGAATGCGCGCCAGAATCGCCGGCATATGCGCCCAGTTGGCGTCTGCGGCATGCAACGCCAGAGTCAGTCCGGCAGTCAAAAGGATCAGGATTTTTTTCATGGTGATTGTGTTTTAAACTGCAGGCTCTACAACGGACAGGAGGCATTAAAGGCCAGTGACCGCGGCATCAAAAGTGATTAAGGTTGGGCCGGACTCCGCGGTTATTTTAGACGCCGCAAACCGGATATTTTTGGCGTGATAGATCAGCAAGCCGGATTTGGCGGAGAGGGTCACGTTCGAAAAGGTCACGCCGTCAATGGGCGCTTCCGGCAAGCCGCGGAGGATGCCGGCGTTCGGACAGTCGGTGGCGGTGACATTGCGAATGACAATGTCCTGATTCAGCGGCGTGCGCTCAGTGACGGGCTCGGCCTTTTCCGACGCGGGATCCTTGGGGGCGTTGCGTTCGGGATAATAATCGACAATGCTGATCGGGTATTTCCCAATGGCCGTCAGGGTGAGATCTTCGTAGAGGCAGTGGCGCAACAAGCCGCCATTGCCCCGCACGGTTTTAATGCGGATGCCGTAGTCGGTGTGATTGAACGTACAATGGGTTACCGTCAAATCCTCAATGCCCCCGGCCGTGCCGCCGCCGATGGACATGCCGTGCCCGTGGCCGAAAGTGCAGTTTTTAACGAGGTAATTTTTATTCCCCGGCGAGCGACCGTGGCCGGGGGAAGGTTTGATGGCGATATTGTCATCCCCGGTATCAATGTTGCAGTCGGCGATGAGAAAATCCCAGCCCGAGGGATCGATGCCGTCCGTGTTCGGGGCGCTGGCCGGCGACTTGATGGTGATGCCCGTAATCGTCACATTCGTGCAATTCTGCGGCACCAGGTGAAACATCGGGGAATTGCAGAGCGTCACGCCGCTCACGTTGACCTGGATGCAGTCCGTGAATTTGATGAGGTACGGCCGGTGCGTCATGGCGGGGTTGGTCCGGAAGGCCTGCCACCACGCTTCGCCCTGACCGTCAATGGTCCCTGCCCCGGTGATTTCCACGCCCGTGGCGTCGCTGGCGGTGATGCCATCCTGATACCGTTTTTTGGAGACGGGATAACGGGTCAGATCGTTATCCAGCAGGAGGACCGCGTTCGTGGCGAGATGGAGATTGATGTGGCTGGCCAGTGTAATCGGGCCGGTTAAAAACCGTCCGTCCGGAATCAGAACAGTGCCGCCGCCAGCGATGGCTGCCGCATCCACAGCTTTTTGAATCGCCACGGTATTCAGTGTTTTGCCGTCACCCACAGCCCCAAACTGGCGAACATCAAACTGACCGGCCTGCAAGGCAGCCGTAAATGACAAGAAGCTTAAAACCAGGGTTTTCATAAAATAGGGATTGGGAGAGTTACTGATGATTGCTGAGGGTATTTTTGTGGCGACTTGCCAAATCGGCATGGATCTGCGGTTCCAAGGCCTCGTACTGCTGATAAAACCAGACCGGCACCGCCGCCAGGGCAAAGAAAATGGCCGGCAGCCAGATGAACCCCATTTCGATGCCGGAGAGGGAGCGCGGCGTCTGGGCTGCATTGGGAACGTAGCCATGGGCGGACATGATCCAGGCGGGCAACGCACCACCCAGTCCACTGCCGGCTTTCAAGCAAAACGCGGCACCGATGGCGGTCAACAGGCCGGCCGCGCGAATGCCGGTTTTCCATTCGCCGTAATCCACACTATCGGCCAGAACGGAAAACGGCATGGCCATGGCCATGCCACTGGCCAGGAAGCCGAACGCCCAGCCGGTCATGATCCACGCCAGGGACAGGTCGCACCGCACGCCAAAGAAGATGATGAACTGACCGATCACCAGGCCCAGCAAGCCGAGCAACCAGACATTGCGCTTGGAGGTCCACCGGCAAAAGAACGGCAGACAAAAGACCGTCGCCAGGGAAATGAAGTCCAGGCTGTTGGCCAGGCCAATGAGATCCTTGCGATGCAGCGTGTACTCAAAGAAATACGGCGCGATGCTGACGCGCGCAATGAAGGCGATCCAGAAAAACAGGCTGCTGGCAAAAATAATGAACCAGGGCCAGTTGCCTTTCAACGCCCCAAATCCATTCAAAAGCGGCTGCGGCTTGTGGGGCACTTTGACCACCTCCTCCAGATTCTTAAACGCGAACAGATAGAGCAGGATGGTGCCCGTGGCGTAGAGCGGCATGACGATCATGAAACCATGGCGGTCGTCACCGTGGCCAAAATATTCCACCAGGCGGAATGCAGTGAGGTTCACGAACAGCACGCCCAGCTTGGAGCCGAACATCCGGAAGCAGGTCAGGGTCACCCGCTCGCGCGGGTCGGGCGTGAGCGCGGACACGATGGAGGTGACCGGCGTATTGATGCCCGTGTAGAGGACGCTGCAAACGATATAGGTAACCGCGGCATACAACACCTTGGCCGTGCCGCCCAGATCCGGCGTGAGGAACGTCAGCACCCCAAACACGGCGAAGGGAACGCAGAGCCAGAGAAACCACGGACGACTTTTGCCCCAGCGGCTATGGGTCCTCTCGAAAATGATCCCCCACACCGGCGCGTCCACGGCATCCACCAGCCGGGCGACCAGCAGGATCGTTCCCGCCGTCGCGGCGGAAAGGCCATACACATCCGTGTAAAACTTCAGGAGATAAAACGAGATGACGCAGAACACGAGCTGTCCGGCCGTGTCGCTCGCCGCATAGCTGAAGCGCTTGGTATAAGTCATGACGCCAATAAGTCCGCGAGGTCATATCGCGCCAGGACGTTCTTGATCTTCACCGGCACCCCGGTGGCGCAGGACTCTTCCATGGCCTGCATCAGCGCGACGGTGACAATGCCTTCGCTCACATCGGGCTTGGGCGTTTCGCCCGCCGCAAGGCAGCGCGCAAAGTATTCGATGTAATTTTGATATTCGCCCGCGTGGTGGGAGTGCCCCCCGAAACGGAAATAATAGTCATCCTGATCTTCAAACGTTTCGACGACGGATTGTCCGCCGATTTTCCAGGCATAACGCAGGTCGTAGTAATCGCCCTGGCTGGCACCGTTGGCGCAGCGCAGGATGCAACTCATATTGCTGTCCCGTTCGCAGGGGATGACCGGACTGTTATAGGTGCCACTGATGCGCGCGGGGATGCCGGCCGCGGACTTGAAAATAAACTGGAACGTGTCGGCGTTTTTCAAGCCGAGGTCGTGACCGTTTTTGCTCAGCGACGAATAGCCCATCACCTCCGCGATGTCCGGCAGATACCAGCGCATCAAATCCACCGGGTGACTCAGCCCGCCGTAGAGCCATTTGAACGCATCGGTCTTGGCCCAGCCTTTTTTCAAAAACCAGCGGTGGTCGGCATTGTAGTAAGCTTCGACGGTGATGAGGTCCCCGAACTCGCCGCCCTCAAAGTGTTTCCGCTGACGCGTGAACGGCGCAAAAAAGCGCGAGCTTTGGCCCACCATCACCGCCCTGCCCGACTGCTTCTGGGCGGCGAGTACTTCCTTAGCCCGCGACAAATCGTTGAGGAACGGCTTGGTGCAGATGACGTGCTTGCCAGCACGCAGCGCCTGGAGGACGTGCTCCGCGTGCAGATGATCCGGCGTGTAAATGCCGACCACATCCACTGCCGGATTGGCCAGCAAGTCGGTCATCGACGTCGTGTAGTTATTTAAACTGAATTCGTGGCAACGCTCGCGGCCGAGCGTTTCGTTCAGATCGCACAACTGGATCACCTCCCACAACGGACTTTTCAGCGCGCCGGAAATGATGCTCCGCCCTTCACCCAAACCGAGTACTCCAAGGCCAAGTTTTTTCATAAATTAAAATCCAATGGCGGCACCACCATCCACCGGCAAGACCACGCCGGTGACAAACTTCGCCGCGGGGCTGCACAGATACACCGCCGCCCAGCCGATGTCTTCGGGTTCGCCAAATTGATTCATCGGGGTGCGGCCCAGAATCTTAGCCTTGCGCGCCGCGTCGCCACTCAACGCCTTGTCCAGCATCGGCGAGGCAATCCAGCCCGGCGCGATGGCATTGACGCGTACGCCGTGCTGGCCCCATTCCGTGGCGAGCGAGCGCACCATGCCGACATAAGCCGACTTGGCCGCCGAATAGGCAACCACCAAGGGGATGCCGATCAACGACGCCATCGAGGCGGTGAACAGCACGCTGCCCGCTTTGCGCTCGATCATGCGCTTGCCAGCTTCGCGGGTCAGGGCAAAAGCGCCGAAGACGTGCGTCTGAAGGACTGCGGCAAATTCGGCGTCGCTGGTTTCGGTGGACGCTTTTTTCAGATGGACGCCGGCATTGTTAATGAGGATGGAGATGGGCCCGGCCAGGGTTTCGGCCTGATCCACGAGCGCGGGGGCGGTTTCCAGTTTGGTGACATCCCCTTGCAGCGCGAATGCGTTTGCCCCCAATGCGGCGCAGGCCTTTTGCAGTTCATCCTTACGCCGGCCGACGAGCACCACTTTTGCGCCGGAAGCGATGAGGCAACTTGCCATGCCCAGCCCCAGGCCCGTCCCGCCGCCGGTGATGAGTGCGGTTTGTCCTGTGAGAGCGAACGCGGAGATTTTTGGGGTGTCGTTCATGCGCGGCAACCGGCTTGAAGACCGGGAGTGTTTTGGTGTTTATACATGATAAAATATTCACGATGCCCGAGCGCTTCGGGCTTGCTCGGCTCACCTTGTGCGGTGCGCACAATCAATTCTCCCAATTCGCGGCCAGCTTGGGGCAAGGTTAACTCCCCGGATAATACGCGACCAGCATCAAAATCCATATCCTCCACCAGCGCACGAAACGTCGCGCTGTTGCCGGTGACCTTTAGGAGCGGCGCAACGGGACTGCCGATGACGCTGCCGCGACCGGTGACAAACAGAATGATCTGCGCACCGGCGCTGATGAGATCCATGAGGCCCTCGGTATCGTTGGGGTTGGTGTAGCCGAACTGCATGAAATGCTCGTCCGGGACGCTGTCAAGAACCCACAGACCCGGCCCGCGCGGCGCTTCCGCCACACGAATGACCCCTTGAATCGGCCGGGTGCCGCTTTTGGCGAACGCCCCGAGACTTTTCTCCTCGATGGTCGTAAGCCCCCCCGCGAAGTTCCCGGGCGAGACCGACCACTGCCGGACGGTGCGACAATAGTTTTCAGCCTTATCGTAAGCGGCGGCCAGCTGCAGCCGGGCATCTGGTGACGCAGCCCGGGAAAGCATAACCTCGCGGAGTCCGATCATCTCGACGGTTTCTTCAAAAACAGCACGGCCACCGGCGTCCACGAGCAGATCAAAAAACGCGCCGACAGCGGGATTCCCCGCAAGGCCGGAAGTGCCGTCCGAGCCGCCACATTCGCACCCGATGGTGAGGTCCGCCAGCGTCATCGCCACGCGCGGGGTTTCCCGGCGGATCTGTTCACGCAAGCGCGCCACGGTTTCCTTGCCTTTGGCAACGGATGATTTGGTGCCGCCGGCCTGCTGAATAAAAAACCATTCCGCCGGACGTCCGGAGGCACGCACTGTGTCGGCGAGCTTTTCAGGCTGGGTATATTCGCACCCCAGACCGACCGACAGCACTGCGCCGACGTTCGGATGCCGCGCGAGCGCGAGCATGAGGCGGATGGCATAGGCGTTGTCGTAGCAACCGGGAAAACCGATAACATGAACATCTTCCTCACCCGCCGCAATGGCATGGGCGACATGCTGCGCGCACTCCACGGTGTAGATGATGAGGACCAGATTACGGATCCCCTTGCGCCCGTCGGGACGCAGGTAGCCGGACCAGGATGCATTGAGGAGATCAGACATACGCGGAGTTTGTATCCGTGGGCACGCCGGAATGCGGGTCGAGTGAACCGGAGCGTTCGTCCAGATCGCTGGCCAGATTGTGCAGATGAATCCAAGCGCCGCACGGGATCCGTTGCGTGGCGTGGCCGATCCGCACACCGAACTTGAGGATGGGTTCGTTCACCGCAATATCCCTTAATGCGATCTTGTGACCGAGTTCAATTCGTTCGAGCGCTTGAATTTCCTGCGGCGACGCACCCAGTATCTCAACGACCCCGGCCAGTGCGTCATTGAGTAACGTGGCGACGTTATCCTGCGGTTGGATTTGGAATGCCCGCGATTTCATAAGGCCTTGCTGATTTTATGCTCCACACACGTGCGGTCAATCGCCTCCCAGTCCAGCTCCACACCGATACCCGGCTTTTGCGGGACGTGCGCGACGCCGTATTTATCAATCGGATAGGGATCCTTCATCGGAAAGCGAAAGGGTTCTTCCGGCACCAGCAACTCAAAGTATTCGCAGTTCTTGATGGCGCAACTGACGTGCAGGTTCGCCATATCCATGAATCCCATGGTCGTGCAGTGGATTTCACAGCGCATTCCGTGGGCCTCAGCCAGGTGCGCGATTTTAAGCGTGCCAGTCACGCCGGCTTTCCAGGAAACATCGGCCCGCACAATATCCACGGCGTTGAAGGCAATGGCCTGCGCAACGCCCCACGGGCCGCCACGCGTGGTCTCGGTCCCGGCGATCGGAATATCGAGCGCCGCACACAGCTTGGCATATTTGGCCAGTTCAAAATCGCGAAACGGCTCCTCAAACCAATGGTAGTTCAGATCCTCCAGATCGCGGCCGACACGGATGGCTTCTTCGAGTGAATAGTCGGCGACGGGATCCGTCATCAGCACATAGTCCGGCCCCGCGGCGTGGCGCAGGGCGCGGTGGATTTCCATGTCCTTGCGCCACGGTCCGGGGGGATGCGCTTTGTAGGCGGTGAACCCGCGCTTTTTATAGGCGCGCAGTTGCTTCACGTAATCGTCCGTTTTGGAAAGAAACAAACTGCTCGCATAAACCGGCAGACTCGTGCGGCATTCCCCAATGAATTGATAGAGGGGCAACCCGGCGGCTTGGGCTGAAATGTCCCACAAGGCCACGTCAATGGGTCCGGGCAGATAGACGGGAAAGAACGTCAGGTGCCGGTCAATCGTCCACAGCTCGTGCCAGATGGCTTCGCGTTCCGTGACCCGGCGGCCCAAAACCACGGGCGCGATGGTCTCGTGCAGATACGCCTGCGTAACGAGGCTCGACCGCGCGGCGAGGGCGGTGGCATGGCCGCAGATGCCCGCGTCCGTATGCACGCGGAGCACCACCACGTCCCAATTCATCGGGCTGCGCCCCGTGCGCGAGGCATCAAACAACGATTCTTTCCGCTGGCAGCGCCAGGTTTCGAGCTTGGTGATTTTCATGGCAGTCAGGATTGCGTCAACTCCGTTAGTGTGGCGTCCTTAAAAGAAAAACCCCAGCCGTTCCCTTCGTTGGGATACGCGTACCCATCCTGCATGCGCAGGGGGTGCGTGATGAGGTCGTCCACCCAATCGAACGACTCGGCGCCGTAAGCGTTCGGAATCGTCATCAGGAGCGGGACGTCGTATTCCTTGTAATAGTGGGGCAGGACCGGAAGGTGATGCGCCTGGGCGAGCGCCGCCGAGGCGCGCCAGGCCTCGACACTGCCGAGGCGCAGGAGGTCAGGCTGCCAGAGATCGATCGCGTCGCGCCGGATCAATTCGCGCAGCGTCACCGTGTCAAATTCCCGCTCCCCGGTGGCAATGGACATGCCCGCCTGGCGACGGAGCTGGGCGTAGCCATCGTAGTCGGTACGGCACAGCGGCTCTTCAAACCACGTGATGCGGAGCGGTTGCGCGGCCCGGGCGAGTTCCAGCGCGGCCGGTAAAAGCATTCCCTGATTCGCATCCATCATGATGCGAATGTGCGGCCCAACGGCTTCGCGGACTTTGGTGAGGCGTTCGATGTCCCATTGCACGGCCGGCGAACCCACTTTGACTTTCACCGAACGGAAGCCGCGCTGAACGTAGCGGGTGACTTCGGCGAGCAATTCGGCATTCGAATACGAGAGCCAGCCGCCACTGCCATACAACGGCACCCGGTCGCGATAAACGCCGAACAGTTTCCAGACCGGCACGCCTAGGCACTTCGCCCACGCATCCCACATGGCGATATTCACCGAGCCCGCCGCCCAGCGGTGCAGGCCAGGGTTGCCGAAATATTCACACTCTTTTTCGTGCTGCGCGAGAAATTCACCGGTATGGCTGACCTCGCGGCCGATCGTCATCGGCGCGATATCGCGCAACGCGCCCAGAATTGCCTGCGGCGAATAATGGAATGCCAGCAGATGGCCTTCTCCGGTCACCCCGTTATCCAATTCGATCCGGGTGACGATGAAGGCAATCTCCGGAATCTGGTGGGTACTGTCCGCGATCGGCTGCGACAGCGTTGAGACGGCCCTGAAAAAATGGATGGTTTTAATTTTTGGCATTATGACCTCAGAGAATACCGTATTTTTTGAACGCCGCTGTACTGCTCATGCCGGCTTCAATTTCCTTGCGCACCAGTTTTTCACCCCGCGCTTTGGCCAGGGCGCGCTCAATGACTTCGGCTTCAACTGGCTGCGGCACGATGACCACGCCATCAAGGTCGCCGAAAATCAAATCACCGGGCTGCACCGAGACCTGCCCGATTTCAATGGGGCAACGATAGTCCGCGACTTGCGTGCGGACGGCGGAGTCCTGGGCGAAACGGCCGCGCGAAAACACCGGCCAGTTTTGTTCGAGCACTTTCGGCGTGTCGCGATGATACCCGTTAATCACCGCGCCGACCGCGCCGCGCTGCTTCGCCGTAGCGGTGAGGATTTCGCCCCAATAGGCGCAGCGCATGTCGCCGCCGCTGGCGAGATAAATTTCCCCGGGCTGCAGTTGATCCAGCGCTTCGGTGAGCAAGCCGAAGGGTTTCTTCTGTTTGCCGAAGACATCGATCATCACCACGGGCATCGCGCGCCCGGCGAGTTTCATTTCTTCACGCAGTGGCTGGACGGGCGGCGGCAGAAATTGGCGGGTGTAGCCGAGATCATCCAGAATGTCGCCGACGACGGGCGTATACAGGTCGCGGCAAACCAGCGCGAACAACTCCGAATCAGATTTCCATTCCATGCTCATAAATTAAAAGTGGGGGTGGGTGACGGCACAATGTTCATCGGCTCGAGGCGCGGATTCAAGACATGAATGGCCAATAATGCCACCAGGTAAGCGCAGGAAGCCCCGCCGAACAACAGCACGTAACTGCCGGTCCAGTGGAGCACATAGCCGGTGAATTTCGCGGCGCCCATGCCCGCCACCGCCGCAGCCATGCCGCCGATGCCGACCACGGAACTGACGACCTGCTGCGGCACGGTATCCGACACGAGCGTGTAAAGGTTGGCGGCAAATCCCTGATGCGCCGCGGCAGCGAGTCCGATGAGTCCGCTGACGACCCAGAGATTGGCAATCGTGGCGGCAGCGAACACCGGCACCACGCACAGCGCACACACCAGCATCGCCGTTTTGCGCGCGGCGTTAAGCGACCAGCCGCGCTGGAGCAACCAGGAGGAAAGCCAGCCACCACCGATGCTGCCCGCGTCGGCCAGCAAATATATTATCACGAGCGGCGGGCCGAAATCTTTCAGGTTTAAGCCGTGTTTATCGTGCAGGAATCCGGGCACCCAAAATAGATAAAACCACCAGACCGGCGCGACCAAGGCGATGCCGGCGGTAAATGACCAGGTTTGGCGGTGGCGCAGCAGTTCCAGCCACGAGATTTTAGCCGGCACGGCGTCGGCGTCGGCTTGAATATGGGCGAGTTCCGCCGGTGAAACCCGCGGGTGATGTTCCGGGCTCCGATACGTCATCTGCCAGACCACGAGCCACAGAACGCCCAGCAAACCGGTGATGAAGAAGGTGGTGGGCCAACCCCAACGCAACGTGATCCACGGAACCAGCAGTGGCGTCACAATCACGGCGACATTGCAGCCCGCGTTGAATATCCCCGTTGCGAGGGCGCGCTCCGTTTTGGGAAACCATTCGCCAATGATTTTAATGGCGGCGGGGAAATTACCCCCCTCGGCAAGGCCTAAAGCAAAGCGGGCCACACTGAAGCTCATGACCGAGCGGGCAAACGTATGCCCCATCGCGGCCAGGCTCCAGCCAAGGACTGCGGCGGCATAGCCCACCTTGACGCCGACGCGATCCATAAACCAGCCGCCGCCGACGTAGCCGATGGCGTAGGCGCATTGAAAGGCAAAAACCACATTGCTGTAATTAATTTCATTCCAGCCGAGATCATGCATCAACGTCGGTTTCAGGATGCTGATGACCTGCCGGTCGATGTAGTTGATGGTGGTGGCGAAAAAGAGCAGCCCGCAGATGCGCCAACGATACGACCGCCAAACGCGCAACGCGGTGGCCGGAGGGGACGGTGTTGGAGATGTGCTCATGCGCCAGAGTGCCCAGGCACCCTACCCCACTACTTTGCCGGCGCGTTGGTTGACGCCACGATTGCCTTGGGCTTCTTTTCCGGATGAATGCCCTGCTTGGAAAGATAGTTGTTAATTTTGCCTTTGCACTTGGTAAACACCGCCGTTTTTTCCTCCGCACTGCCGCCATCCATCGCCTCTTCGCGGGCCTGCTGGAGCAGCTCCAGAATTTTTTGCTGATGCTCGACGGCCAGGTTGGGATACGTCGCCACGTAGCCGGCATAGGTGAACTGAACTTTGCCGTAGGTCATCTTGTCTTTGACTTTATCCACCTGCGCCGGGGTGAGGGATTCCGAAAGATTGGCGATGAAGGCCTCGTGGAGCGCATGGAGCGAGGCGCGGATCTGCGCCACGGCATTGGTGTCCTTCCGGACGGCTTTCAGCTGAGGGTCATTGGCGTCATGCCAGGCTTTCAGCCCGCGATATTGGGCCAGAATGGTGTCGTGAATTTTCAAGGTCTGGGCGGTATTGGTCAGCGCCAGCACTTTGAGGATGTCCGCCGTGCGCCCTTCAATCGCGCGCGTGTATTTGGCCTCAATCATTTCCGGAGTGGCATTGGTTTCGGCCGCAAAGGCGGAGGCACCAAACAGGGCCAACGCGGCCACGAGCAGGAGTGTTTTCATAGTGGGGTTTTTAAAGGGACCGCCGGAACGCTTAGCAAACCGTCCAGGATTTCACGCGGCACCGGCAGCGCCGTACCGTGTTTGTGGCCTGCGGGAAAGGACACCGATGCCGTCACATCGGTGAAATGCTTGAAATCCCGGGTCTGCATGGCGCCGTAAATTTTCTGCCGGTACGCATCAAAGAAAACCAGCCAGTCCGCAGCCACTTTCAAGACGGCGGGACCTTCGGTGAATTGTTGGGTGACCGGAGGGGACATGTTTTCCCATGGCCCCAGCGGGGTGTGGGCCGAGGCGACGCGCAGGTTCAGGTTCGGCCGGGAATTATCCTTACACACCAGCACATAGCCTCCGTCAGCTTTGACCAGGAACGGGTCGATGACGCTGAAGCCGGGATCGCAGAATAATGTCGCCGGCGCAAACGTTTTGAAATCACGGGTCGTGGTGAAATACAGCCGGTGATTGTTATCGTGCTTCTCGAGTTGATCGGGAAACCGACCCGGGATGGCGGAGGCCCAGACGATGATGAACTGGCCGTCGTCGTAAAAGAGTTCCGGGGCCCAGACATTCACGGTGGTGGGCTCATTGGTCATTACCGGAATAAACTGCTGGGGCGACCAGTGAATTAAATCCTTGGATTCCGCATAGCCGAAGCCCTGATCGCCATGCCAGCCGGACGTCCACACCAAATGAAAAACCCCATCCGGCCCGCTCAACAGGCTGGGATCCCGGAATTGTTTTTTGGCGCCGACGTCCGCCGTCAAAAAGGTGCCTGGCACATTCGTCCAGTGATAGCCATCCTCACTGTAAAGGAACCGGAGGTATTTCTGGTCGGCATCACGAAACGAGGTGAACAGGAAAACCGTATTCGTAGTGGCGCCGGACGCAACGGTTAGGCCCCCCCAAAACAGCATGGCCATCAGCCACGCGCAAACGTGGCAGGCAAAGTTGAGGCGGCAAATTCTCACGGGTGCAACACCTTAACATTTCCGGCAGAATTCATAATCAAATAAATGCCAGATTAATTTAGATTTCTGCCAAACCCGTGGCCTCGTTGCACCCTCAGCGAAAGCGGCCGGCGGCGCGGCCCCGACCCCGACGCGTCCCTGGAAGACATCCTTGCACAACTGTAGGCCATGGCGCAGCAACGGCGGGCGCAGACGACGTTGACGGTGGGGTGGATTGCCACGCGATTGCAGAGGGGCAGCCGCGGTTACGCCGTGCGCCTGCTGTGGCTGGCCGGGAGATAAACACCGAAGCCTACGCTCTGCCACGGCCCTCGGATCTCGGCTTTTGTAGCGCTCGTGCTGGAGTTCAAGCTTTAGCTTGTCCAGCGTCTTTGCCGCTGGTAGGGCGGGCTGTCCCTCGCCTGCCGCCGATCGCCAACGTACGCATTCTGCTTCACCAAGACCGGCGCGCACGGTGTGACGCGCCCATCCTTTGGCCCGGCAGCCGCAGGGCCGCAAATTCGGCCTGCGTTTGACCAAGGATATTCCGCAATGCCCGAATGGCTTCATCGGGGTTGTTTTTAAACGATATCGTATCTTTTCAATTACCTACAATTACACTTGCCAAGCCCGTTGAATCGGCTTAACAGTGTATAGAAAATATGAACTACGATTATTCAACCGAAGGTGGGCCGTTGAATAGCTCCGAAACCGTTGGCAACGCGCCCGGGTTTTCCCCGCTCGCGGGGGAATCCGCCTCCGCCTTTGCGGCCTTTCGCGCCTGCCAATCCGCGCTCGACGCGGCCGAACGTCACCTCGAACGCATGGATGAAGAGGATCTGGACCCTTTGAGTGTCGCGGACGACTGCCAGGCTTTCGCCTTTGTCACCCGGTTCGGCCAATGCGCCCACGAACGGATGCCGCCCCGGATTACCGCCGGCGCGATCAGGTCTGCGGTCAAAATCTGGCCAAAAAACACCCTCAACTCCCAGCCCACCCGCCTTGATCAACCCGTGAAAGCCTTTAACCCACAGGAATATACAGAGCACCAACGGCTGGCCATGATACCTTTTGTCAAAATATGGCCTTTTCAAAACGGGGTCTCAAAAAGGCACAAAAAGTCTCAAATGGTAACAAAAAGTCCTATCCACCCTTTTCACCGACCCGGCAGTGGGAGTTTTGTGGCTAGCTTTTTATCTGGTCCTGACACCGGGCACGTGGCCGTTATGACCGGATCGTGACGGTGTGGTGAGAGAGAGTTCTTTGACATACAGATTTTTATAAGCCAGTCAAACCAGCCCGGTCGGAGCCGGCCCCTCCGCCCGGGCAGCTATTATGACCTGACACTGGGACCTGACTTCTCACCCCTTGGCGACTTCGTGTCTTGGTTGTTAAATTCTGATTTCGGTCCTTGGGTCAAAGACGGACTGCTGAAAATAAACCCTCTGGCGGTCGGAAATGGTCGGTTTTGGATATTCTATCAACGACTTACAGAAGTTGTGCTCAAACCTGGTCAAAAACGGAGGTCGGGTTTGACCAGAACCGTGGCCCGCACAAAACCTGAAAGAGGTAAAGAAACGGTAAAGAAACGGTAAAGTCCGTTCCGGTAGCTGCCGCCTCGAAACTCCTGAATAATAATCGAGGATGAATTCCCCTTGGCGTCCTTGGCGCCTGAGCGGTTCATTTGATCCCTGTTGGCCGTCCGCAAGGACTGGTAAAGTCCGTGTGACCGTAAAAGCATTAGGTTGGATGAACCTTTGGCACCTTTTGTCCATTTTAGGCCTTTTCATCGTACCCGTCTGATGGGCTACACCTGAATCAGGCTGACAGCGGCATGGCTTCAGCGCTTCAGGGATTTTTCAACCGGAAAAACATGTTGCCGGTCAATGACGTGTTGCCGTTGGGTGGCAAGATGGTCAGGCTCTGCGTGGTCCCGTTGTCCGTCAGCGTGCCGGAGTAATCAGACCAGCCGTTCGGGTTGGCCAGATCGGGATTCCCCTGAACGGTGGCGCTGGCGCTGGACGACGGCCAGGTGAACTGTAGGGCTGCCAGAACCTTGATCGGAACGACATTGGTATAGGCGATACCACGACGGTTGACCCCGCTGTTGGTGGTATAACCGGTAACGACGAATTGCGGCTGGAAGCTGAGCACCGGTGCACCGGGCGTCTGCAGGGCATAGACCGACCAGAACCCGCCAGCCACGGCATAGCGGCCACCGCTCACGCTCCCGTTGGCATCCGGCTGGCCGATGGTGCCGCTGACAGTGAACCGCGCATTGGTGCTGGCGCCGCCGCCGCCGGCGACTTTATACGCGTTGATCGAGTAGGTTTGGCCGAAACTTAATGCCGGAAACAGCAGGGCAAAGAAAAGTAGATTCTTCATATCGTTTGCCCTCCACTTATTGGATACGGACAATCGTGCAGGAGATTGACGGCTCCGTGCCCGCCGTGGACGTAGTGTTGTTGTATTCTAATATGCCTATGGACACAGTGCTAGTGAACTGAATCCTTAAAACGTCGCCAGCATTCATAGGAGCTATAAAACTCTTCGCCAGCACCGTCTGGTAATAAGGCACAGTTCCATTGTTAGGAGTGGTTGCCGTGGATTCGCTGCCGGCTATTTCCAAACTATTCAAGGTCGCTCGCAATTCTCCCTTCGAAGATGAACCAGAGAACTTTGGGTAAAATTCCCCGCTATATTCAACCATATACAGTCCCGTCTGGCTGCAGGTGAATGTCGCCGTGCCGGCGGTGTGAGTCCAACCATTGATCTGTGCGTTCGAATTGAAGAAGACATTTTGAAATGTCCCCACAGCTGCAACTGTTTGAGCCGTGGTGTCGTAGGCAAAGACATAATTGGCTGCGGTGGTAGTATTGGTCAACCCGCTGCCGTCGCCCGTGACCGTGCCGCTGATCTGGTTGTTGGCGTTGGTGGCAATGAGGATGTCGGCAAAGGTGTTCGTGCCGGTAAAGCCATTCGTGCCGTTCAGCCGGGGAATGTTGACCGAGAGTTGCACGTCGGCCACGATGCCAATTAAATTGGTGGCCGAGGTCGCCGTGGTGGCGTTGCCGACCACGTTGCCCGTGACCGTGCCGCTGATCTGGTTGTTGGCGTTGGTGGCAATGAGGATTCCGGCAAAGGTGTTCGTGCCGGTAAAGCCATTCGTGCCATTCAGCAGTGGAATGTTGGCCGAGAGTTGCGCGTCAGCCACATTGCCAATCAAATTGGTGGCTGCGGTCGCCGTGGTGGCGTTGCCGACGACGTTGCCGGTGAACGTGCCGGACAGGTTTGCGGCGTTGAGTCCAGTCAACCCGCTGCCGTTGCCCGTGAAGTTTAAGGCCACGACGGGGCCGTTGTTTGTCATCACCGTGAGCGTGTTGGCAGATCCGTTCGCGTTGATCAAATCCAGCTTGCCATCCCCGTTGACATCCGCCGCCACGACCGAACTAGGCCCGCTGCCCACGCTCAAGGTGGAGGCCAGCCCAAAGCCGCCGCTCCCGTTGTTCGTCAACACCGTGAGCGTGTTAGTATTGGAGTTCGCACTGATCAAATCCACCTTGCCATCCCCGTTGACATCCGCCGCCACGACCGAATAAGGACGGCTGCCCACGCCCAAGGTGGAGGCCAGCCCAAAGCCGCCGCT